>ULVF01022714.1_pt1 | contig 46332 bp, 34 predicted proteins | sample 1959201 | NCBI WGS metagenome assembly ULVF01 (sample SAMEA4835779, study PRJEB28245) | human gut metagenome | biome: gut microbiome; material: fecal sample | place: Denmark | collected 2008 | reverse complement strand
TGCTCACCTGATTTTGGATCAGGATTTTGCAACAGCCCCCTTTTTTTATTTCTTGACCTTTTCTATCGCAGCTAGCATCTTATCTCTGCTAGCTAAGTTTCTAGCAAAAGCAGTGGCTGATCCTATCGCGACACCATAAGCTAGAGCAACACCATAGTCATGTGTTTCTAAATAGCCTTTTAAAAATCCAGCAACCATTGAATCACCAGCTCCAACAGTTGATTTAACATGTCCTATAGGAGCAGATCTCTTATAAATATTACCTGCTTCATCGACTAATAACGCTCCTTGTTTTCCTAAAGAAACAAGGACATTTTTAGCACCCATATCTTGAAGATGTCTAGCACCAGTAATTATTTCTCCATCAGTAAATAAATCATCCACTCCAAGTATCTCGCACATCTCTTCCTTATTCGGCTTTATTAAGAAAGGATGAAATTTCAAAGAGTCTGTCAATAGACTTCCAGTAGAGTCGACTACCGTCATAACATCTCTATCCGATATTCTTTCCAATATTTTTTCATAAGTATTACTAGGAAGAGTCGGGGGGATTTGTCCACTCATGACTAAGATATCACCACTTTTACTCTGCTCAATCTTTTTAAATAGTTTCTCCAAATCATCATCAGTAGCGTTAGGCCCAGAACCATTGATTGCAGTCTCAACTTTTCCATCGATCTTAACATTGATACGCGTTATTCCAGCGATATGAATAAAATCAGTTTGAAGTCCTTCTTTTGCTAAAAGTTTTTCTACATATTCACCAGTAAACCCAGACAAAAAGCCCAAAGCGATAGATGTATATCCTAATCTCTTCAAAATGATGGAAACATTTATTCCTTTTCCACCAGGTGCAAATGATTCCTTAGTAGTTCTATTGATAGCACCAATAGTCAATTTATCCTTAACTGTTAAGGAATAATCCAAAGCGGGTGACAAAGTCAAAGTTCTAATTGTCATTTTGATTTACCTCCAAAAGAATTAAATCAGTGAATTCTTCTTTAGTATCTATGAAATCAGTGATTACTTTAGCTCCTTTTAAAGGAGCGAAAGTAACTACTGATTTTGTATTAAACTTAGATCCATCTATCAAAAATATCGTTTCCTCGGCCATAGGTCCAACTGTAGCATCAGTAGTGATTTTTAAGGCTCCACCAATTAAATAAGTATTAATTCCTTTCTCTGATACAGTTCTAGCGATAGAAAGAGAATTAGTTACAACGGTAATCCTTAAATCAGTAGGTAAATTATTAGCTAATGTCAAAGTGCTAGAACCAGCATCGATATAAATAGTTGAATCAGGCCTGATGAGATTGATTGCTCTCTTAGCTATCAAAAGCTTGTTCTCGGCGTTCATTCTCTCTCTTACCACAAGTTTTTGATCTGCTAAAAAGAAAGCTGCTGTCTTTATACTAAGATGCTCCGCCTCTTTCTCTTACCAATAGACCTTCTTTATCCATCTCTACGATGTCACGTCTTACCGTAGATTCAGACATATCCAAATCTTTTGCTATTTCTTCTAAGGAAACATAACCTTTGGATTTAATTAAGGCCAAAAGTCTATCCTTTCTCTCTTTTTTAGTCATTACCTATAAAAGTCTCCGGGTCTAATAATATAAAACAAAATATATAAATAATCATCTTATATTGCATTGTTTAAGAAATAAATTCCATATAAAATTTAAAAAATATAATATTATTAGTTTTTATGAATGTGTAAAATAATGCTCATTTATAAAATTATTCTTATTTTTCTTGATTTGTGAGTGAAAATATATATGTACTTAGGAGGCTTGATATGAAAATACTACATACATCAGATTTACATATAGGTAAATATATAGGAACCTATGATTTAAAAGAAGACACTGAATATGTCTTAAATCAGGTTGTCGATACAGCGATAAGAGAAAGAGTTGAGGTTGTTCTAATTAGCGGTGATGTTTTTGATAGACCCAACCCATCTGAAGAAGCTATCAAAATGTATGTTTCCTTTTTAAAACAATTATTAGATAAAAATATAAAAGTAATAGCTATATCAGGAAACCATGATTCAGGTATTAGGTTATCTGCTTACAAAGCCATTCTAGGAAAAGGATACTTTGTAGAAGGTGAATTCAATTCTCCAATGAGGAAGGTTTCGTTAAACGATGAATTTGGCCCAGTAAATTTCTACATGCTACCATTCTTTACTCCGTTTATTGTTAAAAGCAATCTTAAACTTGAAAAAGGATTGGAAAATTATGATTTAGCTATGGACGAAATCATAAAGAGAGAAAATATAGATACTTCACAAAGAAATATCATCCTAGCTCATCAATTTGTAGCCGGATTTAAATTTGGTGGATCCGAGGAAGATTTTTCTTATAGCAACGGAGATGAGAAAAATGTCGCAGGGGTTGGAATTATTAGTTTGGATAAATTCCAGAATTTTGATTATGTAGCTTTAGGACATATTCATAAACCTCAAAAAATAAGTAGAGAAACCATTAGGTATTCAGGTTCTTTACTTAAATATAAAACATCCGAAATCGACGGCCCTGATAAATCAGTAGTGATAATAGATTTAAAGGAAAAAGGTAATATAGAAGTCAAACTTGATCCTATCAAGCCTTTGCATCCTTTTGTAAAAATAGAAGGACTACTATCTGAATTAACTAATACTAATCCAAATGAAAATGATTACGTTTATTTGATAGTGGATGATGATAAAACTCCTATCGAAGCTAAAAATAAATTAACTCCTTATTACAAGAGAATAGTAGATATAGAATTTCCAAATGATACATTGCAGCAAAAGATGAATTTAGATACATCTTTAGCTGATAAAAGACCTATAGATTTTATCTGTGAATACTATAGGGAGAAAACAAATAAAGACTTAGATGAAGAGAACAAGAAATTATTAGCGGAAATCTTTATAGAAGCCAACAAAGAAGGAGGACAAAACTAATGAAGCCAATCAAATTAACAATCCAAGCTTTTCAATCATATTTAGATAAAACTGAAATTGATTTCACAAAACTTGGCGATAAAGGATTATTCTTAGTAGATGGTGAAACAGGTGCTGGAAAATCGACAATATTCCAAGCCATTTACTATGCTTTATATAAAGAGTTTCTAAACAGTGGTGGAAAAGGCTGTGTCGACATTGTCGACAAGGATATTAGAAATATTAACGCGCCAGATAAAATGAAAACGATAGTAGATTTAATCTTTGAAGAGAAAGGAAAATACTATCACGTCAATAGAACCATAAATAAAAAAGGATCTACTGAATCACATCTCTTCGATGTATTAAGTTTAGATCCCTATGAAGAAAAACCTGAGCAATTAGAAAGCGGAGGTAAAGCATTAAACAAAAGAATCAAAGATATCATAGGATTAGATGCAGATCAGTTTGAAAAGACAATCTTAATTCCTCAAGGAAAGTTTGAAGATTTATTAAATCAAGATACAAAAAGGAGAAGAGATATCTATCGCTCATTGTTTGGAACAGATTCCTATAACAAATTTCAAGCAAGATTGAGCGACTTAGCAAATAAAGCTCAGGCTGATTTAAAGAGTGAATCAGCTAAAGTAAATATTCAATATAATAATATTAAAGTCGATGAAGAAGATTTAGATCTTGTAGAAGAGAAAAAATCCATTTTCAATTCACCAGATATAAAGCAAGACGAAGCTTATGCTTTCATAGAAAAAATAACAGATAAGTACAAAAAAGATTTAAATGAATCTAAATCTCTTATGGATGAAGAGCAAAAAGAGCTTCAAGTCTTGAGTGGAAATGAACAGAAAGCAAAAGATTATATCAACAATAAAGAAAAGCTAAAAAACATTAAAAATCAAATCGATTCTTTAAATCCAAAATTACAAGTATCTTCAAGAAATCTAACTGAACTAGAAAGCAAAGACAAGGAGATAGAATTAGATAGCAAGAACTTAATAGATTTAAAAAATAACTTAGTCGATTTAGATAACCTTGCCTCAAAAGAAAAAGAAAAAAAGAATTATGAATCATCTATTGGCTTTCTAGATAATCAGTCGAAGAAAAAACAAAATGAATTAGCTATTGTTCTCAAACAATTAGAAGATACAAACAATGAACTCAAGAATTTAACTCCTGATCCTACTAAAGAACTCATTAAAATAGATGAAGAATCAAAACCTTTGTTCCAAAAAGAAAAAGAATTAGAACAAATTAAAGAAGACATCGCCAAGTTAACAGCAAATAAAGAAAATCTAATCAAACTAATCGATAAAGCTAATTCACTTAGGCATAAGAAAGAAATCCTTGAGCAAGAGAAGGACAGGATGATCAAAGTTAGATTTGACAATTATGCCGGATATTTAGCTAAAGAACTAAAAGAGAATTACCCATGCCCTGTCTGTGGTTCTATTTCTCATCCAAACCCAACTAAATTATCCACAAATAGTGTTTCTGATGAGGATATGAAGAAAATAGAAGATGAATACAATGCAAAAGCAAATGAATCATCATACGCAGATTCTAAAGTAGATTCGGAACAAAAACAAATCATGGAACTGACTGAAACTATCAGTTCAAAATTAAAGAAATATGACTCTGATTTCAAATCCATCGATTTATCATATCAAAAAGTAAATGATAAATTATCCAAAGAAATAAAAGATTTCGAATCTAGAAAAATGAGCTTATTAAGCATGCAATGCTATAAGACTTCTTTGGAAACAAATAGGGACGCTTCGAATATTAAAAAAGACAAATTAACTTTAGAAATAAGTAGAATAGAATCAGATTTAGCTAGTTCTAAAGCTCATATTTTAGAGAATATAAAATATATCGAGGAGCTCAAAAATAAAATAGGAAACAAGTCTAGAGAAGATATAGAAAAGAACATTGCTTATCTAAAAAAGAAGATTAGCGATTATAAAGTCTTATTAAACAAAACTAGAAATGATGTTAATCAAATCACTGCTGAAATAACAAGTTTAAAAGGACAAGAGAAAATATTATCTAATTCAATCACCGAATATGAAAATCGATTGAACTTATCTCTTGGAGAAATAATTTCAAAGAAAAATCAAATTCAAAATGACTTCAATATAAATAACAGTAAGTATTCTAAATATTCGAGTTTCTATTCGACTAATGAATCGATCTTATCTCAGTTAAAATCTGAATTTCCAATTATTGAAAAGCTTCAAAAACAAGCTACCAATCTAAATCATCTTAACTTAGTATTCGGTGGTGGTAATTGCGATGGAGTTAAAGAAACAATAGAAGTTTATGTTCAAGGTAAACAATTGGAAAGAGTCCTACACTTCGCTAATAAGAGATTATTAGAAATGACAAACAATCATTTCTCAATGGTAAAAGCAAATGCTGGAGAATATGGTGCAAAAGCATTGTCTGGACTTGAAATCAACATAAGGGATAATCAAAATTTAGCGCCGGATGGAAAGACTAGGAAATCCATCACTTTATCAGGAGGTGAGAGTTTCAAAGCTGCATTATCCTTAGCTTTAGGATTAAGAGATACTGTCGCTTTAACTAAAGAAGGAATCAATATAGATTGTATGTATATCGATGAAGGATTTGGAACATTGGATAAAAACAGCCTCGATGACATCATGAGTGTCTTATCAAACCAAACTGTCGAGCAAGGAAACTGCTTGGTAGGAATAATAAGTCATGTAGATTTACTTCAAACTAGAATCAAAAAGAAAATCGAAGTATCTAAAGATTCAAGCGGTAACTCACACGCAGTAATCAAGATAGAAGAATAAAACACTTTAACTTCATAAATTAAGAATGGAAAATAAAATAGTGTCTGGAGAAGACACTATTTTTACTTCAATTATTTTATTTTGCTAATTTAACTATTGATAATTTTCAGCGGTTAAATTTTCTATAGCTCCTTCATAACCATCATAGTAAGTTAATGCGATAGTCTTTAGATTTGCAGAAATCACGCCACTTCCATAATTACGAGTAAGCTTATAATACCCACCACTGACAGTACAATTTAAATTACTCAAAATTAATTTATAAGTCCCATCAGTATTTGCTTCTATATCCCAATTAAAAGTATAGGTATTGTCACTATAGAATTCCATCAATCCTGTTCCATTAGCATTCAATGTTAATGTATCACCAAGCCTATGTGAATAAGGTCCGTAACCTACAATATTTGCCTTAACAGTAGAAAGATCAGCTGCAGGTTTTTCCTTGACTGTAAATTCAACAACTTCAGATAAAGTATCATTATCTTTAGCCTTAGCTTGAACTTTAATAGTTCCAGCTTTCTTACCTATCAAAGTATAAGAACCATCAGAATTTAATCTTAAAATAGCGACATCGGATGCTTCTGTCACTTCGATTGTATATTCTTTAGTATTTGCATTATCGGGATTGACTTGAACAGTCAAATTCAAAGTATCACCGACATATAATTCTTTAGTCGTATTAGTGATACTAATACTAGTGACAGGATGAGATACAACTGTAATATCGGTTGTTGCAGATGCACCATTCTCATAAGTCATGGTAATGGTTGCTGTTCCAGCACCTTTAACCATGAGTTTCTTCGAAATTGTTGATACACTAATAACATTAGAATCTGAAGATTGATATGTAAAAGACTCATCTAAATATTTGTTTGGAGTAGTTATAATTGTCTTCAAATCAAATGCAACTCCATCGTTGTAATTCAAATCTATTTGATTGTTGTCACCTATAGATTGAATGGTGAATGCTTTAATCTTATAGTCATCTTTATCCAACTTATTCTCATCACTATCGACTCTAGTTCCATAATTCAAAGTAGCATCATCTACAGCTGTTTGATAAGGAGTAGCATCAGTCTTCAACGCATGAGCAGTAAAATCATATCCATTGCTGTTATAAACTTTTTGATCAAACTTAAAAGAGACCAATTTATCTCCACTAAGCCCTATTTCAAACGAGATTTCATTGTAATATGAAGTATCACCTTCAAACTTAGATTCAATCTTATAAACAAAATTGTTATCCAAATTATCAATTTTTCTAACTATAGCTTTCTCTTTAGAGTTATCGTTAGACAATCCTTTACTGGAAGTTTCAGTCAAATAATTCAATGCATATTGGCTTATTCCATAAACGGATGAGCCGGAATAATCAGTATCTTCACTAATCATAGAAATAGCATTATTTGCTTGATCCTGCTTCAAAACATCAGAGAAACCATTTCCAACACTCTTTTTAGTTTCTTTTACTTTATTATTTGCTTCTGTTTGACTGGTTGTATCGATGATATTATGTAAATAATTCTTTGATTCGGAATTAGCTTGAATAAAGGTTAAATCGTCTACATATTCACCTTCACTAGAAGTGATTCTCTTTTGAATTGAATCAGTGTATACAGTCCAATCATATTGTTTTTCTTCAGTTGTTAAATCGAGCTTCTTGTGTTTCCATGATCCACCATTTGAATTAGTTTTTTCTTTGATCAAAGCTGTTTCCAATACAGTTTTAATCTCATCAAACTCCGCACTTTCGATTGGCTTTTTCACATCAAAGTTAATAGTCTTTTCAATCGATCCTGCTTTTGCTGTCAAAGAAGCATGACCTTCTTTAATAGCCGTTACTTTCTTACCTTCAATCGATAATAAATCAACAGTAGAGGTAGTCAATTCATAAGATTTATCTGTAGCATCTTCAGGTAAAACTGATACAGTGAAATCGACTTCATCACCTACATAAACACTACTTGCATTTAGAACAATGTTTATTCCAGTAACTGCCACAGGGACTAAAACATCAAAAGAATCAGTTTTATCGCCATCTTCAGTTTTAACTGTGATGGTAGCAGTTCCGGATGCATTAGCTGTAAGTTTACCTGTAGATCTATCTACACTAACTACGTCTGGTTTTGATGATGAAAATGAAACTTTTTTATTAGTTGCATTAGCAGGTAGGACTTCATATGCTATCTCGTAATCATCACCTAAATTTAATGTACTAATCTTATTAGTGATAGATACAGATTCAACATTTACAACCTCTGGCTCTTTAGTTGAGTTGTCCGTGATACTGGAAGGAGTATAAGTAGGCTTTCCTGTATTAGATGTGTTATTTTGAGCACATGATCCTAAAACAGAAACAATAGACAACAGCAATAAAACTTTTGTTTTTTTCATTTTGTTTTCCTTTCTTTAATAAATTTGACTGAAATCACTTGGGTTATACAATGTCCCGTTAAACTCTTGTATATCCTCATATTTAAAACTTAATTCAGTAACCGTATGAACACTTTGAGTCACAACAGTTACTTGTTTAGATTCATAAGAATTCTTAACTTTTGATATGACATTACCATTAAAAACAAATTCCCACTCAGCTTTAGTTGAAATATACGATGATTTACTTTCTGGATTGTATTGTATTGCCTCATAGCTGAGATAAATAGTTTCACCCTCTACAAATACTATATTTACCTCAGTATTATTCCCTTCAAAGCCAATAAGTCCATCTAAATCATTAAGAATTGAATCGATAAACTGAAATGTAAGACTTGAATCGTCACCTTTATAATCTGTCGAATCTTTTATTTTACCGGAGTCTCCATGATAATTATATAAGTGGTAGATTTTAGAAGAATCATGATACATTTGCATATCATATTCCTCTGAATTTTCTTCATCATTTTCAATTTTTCCACTTCTAACTATTAATGGTGAAGATGTAATCGAATATCTAGTCGCTTCAAATGTGTCTTTAGAATATAATTCTACTCCACCATTTGAAATCGATGTCAATTTTTCAGTATATCCAGTTTCATAAGATATTATTTTATCCTTATATGGATTTAAATAATTGGTTAGATAATCAATTTTATCTTCTAAGCTCAATTCATCAAAATTAGTACTAGATGGCTTAGTGGATAGTTGAGTAGGAGATGATGGAACTGTAGGAATCGTAGACGAATTAGATGTTCCATCTCCACAGCTAGAAAGAATACCAATTCCGGCTATCAGTAAATAAAATGCTTTCTTCATAAATTATACCTTTAAGACAAAATAATGCATATCATAATCCTTGGGTCTTTCGACATAAAGGTTCTTATCTGCAGTCACAATAAACGATTTGGAATATCTGAAGTTACCCTCAATATCTTCGTACTCATCATTACCATCAGGAACACAATCATATAATGATATATATCCGGCTTTTGTGGATTCCCAATTGAACTTGGTAACCCCACTACTTCCCGTTCCTGATATTGTTCCAGACTTTTTTGTTGAATTAAATTTAATGACATTCGTATAGCCATAAGAAGATACATATTCAAATGTCTTACCCATGAAATAGGTTGATATTTCGCTGGCAGCCATAGGTGTATAAGCTTTTAAAGTTACTTCTCTTTTAATTTTTGGATTGCGTACAGAGGCAATTGTTAAAGTTATACTTCCTTCCTTCAAAGGAGTTAAGACATAGACACCATCAGCATTCTTCTCAGCTTTAATGATAGAAGGATCAGATGAAGTAATAGTTACTTCTTGATCAGCTGATGAAGGATTGACTGAAACTTTGCTTTTATCTAATGTATAAGTCTTTCCTATAATCAGCTCATTTATATAAGAGTCTTCTTTAGTTGGTGATTGATCAGAGCTTTTAATTTCTGAAAACTTAATAGATTCAGCATCATCGTATTTAGATATTGTAATTGTTACTGAAATATCTTTAGAATCCCAGACTCCTGATTCATTCTTATAATTGCATTCATAGGTCAAAGTAATAGTCTGTCCTTTTGCGTTCTTTAAGTTAAATCCATTTCCAACAGAATTAACAGTTGCATAAGATGTATTAGAAGATGACTTAGGAATTAAATATGAGAAATCAGCATCTAATGCCGTAGCTGGTGAATAAGTCTTAGGCTTAGCATAAATTGCAGTTGTAGAAGCAGGAATTTGGTCTTTATTCAATGCAGTTGGTTGATTTGTGTTTTTATCGAACACATCTATATCTGTGACATCATTGATAAAATAATTGTTAACATCTATGGCCTTTGTAGATGGAGCTTGTTTTTCACCATATGTTATCGTTCCTTCATAGATATCATTCTTAATATAGGCTAAGCTCGAATCACCGCTAGTGTCCCCTTCTACTACTTTATATGATGTTTTAAATGAAGTCATGTTCTCATCATTATTGACAGTAAACAAAACATCTATATCGACTACAGTTCCAGTGCTGACATCAACATCGCTATTATCATATTTATACTCAGTTGAGAAACTATAAATAGTATTACCATCCTTATCATCGTAATATTCAAAAGATAAACTTGAAGTCTTCAAGGATTCATTGTTGACGATATTTTCATCGATGAACTTATACACCGAATTTACGGCATTAGAAGTTACATAAGTATCTAAGTTCTTTTCCAAAATGTACTGACCTGTAGCAAGACCTAAGTCCGTAGCTTCGTTAGTATTCTTAACTACGGCCAATCTTCCTAAAGCATCTGAGAATCCGCTTGTATAGAATGAATCATTTTCATATGATTCAACCATATATAAGAAATTGAGTTCTTTGATTGAATCTTCAATTTTCACCTTCTCTTTTTGTGATTTGGCTCTATATTTGAATGTGTCTTCTTTGCTTACTTCACTTGTTGAATTATTAGTCTCGACAACAGTTCCAGTTCCATAAGATGTTTTATCGTTATAAATATCTAAAGAAATAGACTTTACTTTAGATGAATAACTATTGACTGATGTTGTTTTGACATCTTCATGTGATGCTAAATACTCTCTAGAAGCCAAGTCATAAACATAGTTATAAGCATCAGAAATGCTCATATTCTTCTTTTCAGGCTTTTCAGATGTAGGCTTAGTGGTTTGCGAACTATTGTTTGATGGGGTACTGGGAGTAGTTGGAGTCATAGAATTAGATGACGGATTTGCACCACAAGAAGCTAAAGTAGTAACAACAGCTAACAAAGATAGAATTTTAATTTTTCTCATATTGATTATTCCTCCTGTGTTTTAGTTATGATGATCGACTTTTTGAAATCATAGTCTTTAGTATTTACTGTTACAGTGAATGGAACTCCTTCCTTAGATAATACAATTGTTCCTGAAGTCGAATCATTACTGACCTCACTATAACCAGCATCTTTAAGCTTTCTAATAAACTCTGTATAGAAACTTGCCTTCTCTTTATCACTGATCGAAGAGAAATCAGTTCCTATATAAGCTCTTATCGTTATAGTTCCGTTAGTGCTATCTAAATCAGGATTCCAATTAGTAGTAAGCCAGTCTTTATATACATAAGGGAAAACAGAATCTAAATCGAAGTTCTCGCCGAACAACACTTTAGCTTGAGCATCGATAACAGCCGTTTCTTCAGACCAAGTTGTGGGTTTCACATAATCAAGGCCATCCAAAGCCGCTTTGATTTTATCGTCAACTTTAATTTGATCGCCATATTTATAAGTATACTTGACTGAAATAGGATAATAGACTCCATTAACCGGATTCACAATATAGGATAAATATTGCATTGTCGAAAGTCTTCCTTCACTATCTAACTTCATAGTGATTCCAGTTCCTTCGTATCCATTAGCAGTCTGACTTTCACCGACGAACATATAATCTAATGGATTATCCAACGCTATGTCTCTATCTCTTATAGCATCTCCATCTATAGAGAAACAATTTGGCGAGATATGAAAGGTTGTAACATCACTGAGGTGTCCACTAACACTAGGAGATTCGACTCTAGCCGTACCCTTGGAGTCCATGACATACCCATAAAGCCTATTATCTCTCTCAAAGAATCCACTTCCAGACAAATCATTATTGCTATGATAGTAATAAATTCCTTCATCTTTATCATAAATTCCTTCATAGCTCAAAGACATGTTTAAATCAGATGAATGTTCAGTGACATCGATTGAGAAGTTAGTTGTTGGATTAGAAAAGAAATCAAACGCATTCTTAATCTTAGCTGTATCAGCTCCATCTGTTCCTTGATCAGCATAAGCAGTAGGCTTTACTATTTCACTAGGATTTGATGAAATATCGATATCATATACGACAACTTCTTCTTTTCCATTGGAATAGAAATCCGAAGAAACAGTCGTGGCTACAATTCCTGTTATAGTTCCCTGACTATCAGTTTTAAATTCTAAGTATGCTAAATCAGTCAAAGGTGAGAATTGGGTAACACTTTGGAAAAGTGTACTCGCTGAGGCACCGACATAAACTAAAGAACCATCATCATTCTTCCTAATGTTATCTTTTTCAGTATCGATTACGCTATATGCTAACGATTTGACGATATCAGACCATTTGTTTTCCGTCTCCGCTTTTTGAACCACATTATTGTGATCGACATAAGTTCTTTCAGCAACACTGTCTTTACGTGATCCATCCTCTGCATATATAGCTTTCTTCTCATAATAGTTTTCTCTGTCAAATCCACTATAACTCTGTTTGACATCAAATTGATTATCATCGTACTGAAGAGAATAATTACCGATGATAGTTTCACTGCCATTAAATAAATACTTCAAAGTTGCTGTAGTCTTTGATTCGAATGTTGTATTCATCAATAAAGAAAGAATTGAATCATCTATTTTTTGAGATGGAATCTCATATGAATTTACAAATTCATCAACTTTATCTAATGAAACGGATCCTATACCACTAATGGTTCCTGTTCTTAGATCTTCTGATATGTTGCTGGCATTAGGCTCAGGCAATCCTAATATAAAAGTTATCTCATCTTCATTGGGAATTATAGTTACTGAATTAAAATAAGAATAATAACTACCCCACCCAGATAAACCACATAGTGTGTGAATAATAGATGGGTTAGTAGTTACAAAATCACCATTATCAGATGTGAAATCAGATTCAGAATAATCGTCATTTGTCAAATATTTAACATAAGTAGAATTAACTAAGGTAGTAGTATTACTTTCGGATTGAGCTAATCCTAATTTCACGCTACCATCGTTATTTAGCTCGTATAAAAACGGCTTCTTATTATTTCCATCTTTTATTAGTGCATATCCAGCACCTTCAGCGTCAAAGTATACATAATCATTAGCAAAATAATCAGTATATTCCTTGTTATCTGATAGATAAGAAACCGCAAATTTCTCGCCACCCGCTAACTTCTTAAATGTATCGGCTATCCATTTAGCATCGATATCATCATCTTTTTTAGATGAATCCGTCGGTTTAACAGAAGGAGTTGATGGGGTAGAAGAAGGAACACTAGGCTTTTCTGTTGGTGATGTTATACTTTCACCACAGGAAGTTAGTAATAATCCTAATATACTCAACGAAATTATCTTAGGTTTAATGTTTTTCATATAAATCTCCTTTTAGTAAGTCAAAATAAACTTAGCCTTAAAAAATATTTTAAAATATTAAGCTTAAATTCTTTATAATTTAATTATAACCAAATTTATTATATGGTTTCTTTATTGGTTTAGATATAATCTAATAAATAATCTTATTTTGAAAATAAAATTAATTCAATCGGAGGAACTGGGATGATAAACAAAAATGTAATGGTCCAAGCAACTGATCTTTGCAGATATTTCGGATCTGGTGAAACTTTAGTCAAAGCTATAGACAAAATAAGTTTTTCTATCGATAAAGGTTCCTTTACAATCATATTAGGACCCAGCGGTGCTGGTAAAACTACACTATTAAACTTGTTAGGTGGAATGGATAGTGCTACAGACGGAAATCTAGTGGTAGATGGCGAAGACTTAGTTGGAATGAGAAAGAAAGAATTGACTTTGTATAGAAGAAACAAGGTCGGATTTGTTTTTCAATTCTATAACTTGATGCCTAATCTCACCGCATTAGAGAATGTAGAGCTAGCATCTGAAATTTGTAAGGATGCTTATGATCCTATGGAAATCTTAGAAAAAGTCGGACTGGAAGAAAGAGCTAGTGCATTCCCTACAACATTATCTGGTGGCGAACAACAAAGAGTATCTATTGCCAGAGCAATAGCTAAGAACCCACAAATCCTCCTTTGCGACGAGCCTACCGGTGCTTTAGATTATAAGACAGGAAAAGAGATTCTAAGATTACTTCACGATATGTCCAAAAAGGAAGGAAAGACTGTAATCTTAGTAACGCATAACTCAGCGTTGAAAGATATGGGAGACAAAGTTATCAAAGTAAAAAACGGAAAGATTGAAAGTGAAAACAAAATCTGCAATCCTAAGCCTATCGAAGAAATAGAGTGGTAAAAAATATGAGAAGAACTTACTGGAAATCATTATGGAGAGGTATATGGCATAACCTAGGAAGATTCCTAGCTGTTTTTGGCATTATATTAATCTCAACACTTTTGATTTCTGGCTTAGGAACCTTGGGATCGACAGTCAAAGCCTCTTTCAATCAAGAGATGATTAAAAATAAATTTCCAGATATCATCTTAAAATCAAAAGTGGCTAATGGATTTACAGCAGAAGAAAAAAACATGTTGTTGAATCAGCCAGATATAGATGAATCTAGGATGGAAGAAATCTATTTCTATGATACGACTATAAATAATACTGAGACTAGAATTATCTATAGAGATTATCAAAATATGAAAATAAATCCCATCAGTATTGTCGAAGGAAATTTACCCACTTCAGATACTGAAGTTGCAGTCGAACAATTGCCCGACAATTCTCAAAGAAAAATTGGAGACACATTCGAAGTTACTTCGACTGTTCCTATCATTGGAACTAAAAGAACAACAACATTCACTGTAGTTGGAATAGTCCATAATCCAATGAATAATTCAATTGAGAAAGACAAGAGTCAAACAACTCAAAAAGATGTTCATGATATTTTCTACATGAATAGCAAAAAAGCTATGAGTTATATATCAGGAGATACGTTGTTCATAGGTCCTGATATCTATATTCAATTGAGTCATGATGACGATATAGATTATTTCTCTAACGACTATGTGAATAAAGTAGTTAAAAGAAAGAATCAATTAATCACTATGTTGACTGAAAAAAGAGCCGCTGGACTGACTGTTGAAGAAAGCGTAAGTTATCAATATTTAAATTCGACGATAGATAAAGTACAGACAATCTGTACTATATTCCCAGCATTCTTCATAGTTGTAGCAGCTTTAGTTTCTTCTATAACAATAGAAAGATTAATAAATGAAGAGAGAGGATTATGTGCTTGTTTTAAGACTTTAGGTTATTCGAATCATTCGATTAGATTTAGATATGTTTTCTTTTCTTTATTAAGTTCTTTAAACGGAGCAATAATAGGATCAATCGGTGGCTTATATGGTCTACCTTCAATCCTCTATCCTACATTCCAATCTATCGTGATAGATTTTCCTAAAATGAAAGCTGATTTTAATCCATCTGGAGCTCTGTTAGGATCTGGAATTATCATATTAGTTATACTGATAATTACATTAGTAAAAATAAATAAAGATATAAATGAAACACCGGCTGATTCCTTGAGGCCAAAATCACCTGTCATAGGTAAAAAGATACTTATAGAAAGAATAGATTTCTTTTGGAAACCATTACCTTTTAGATACAAAGCAACTCTTAGAAATATATTTAGATTTAAGTCCAAAACTATAACTATGAATCTATCTGTGATGTGTTCTATATCATTGGTTATGGCTGGATTTGGATTATTAGATTTAGCATCCAATTGGGAGAATACATCAGCGATAATGGAAACATTTAAATCAGTTGCTTCATTCATCATAATCTTTGCTGTAATATTAGCTATATTAGTTATTTATAACTTAGTAAATATCAACGTTTCAGAAAGAGTAAGAGAGATATCTACACTAGAAGTATTAGGATATAAGCCAAAAGAAGTCTACACCTATGTGTTTAGAGAAATAATAATTATGGGTGTGACCGGTGAAGTATTAGGCATTCCTTTAGGAGTATTACTATTATATATAATCACATCATATCTAGATTTTGGATCTATCTCAGTAGTTAATGCCGGAACATATATCTATAGCTTATTATTAGGCTTTGCCACTTTGATAATCGTTTGTGCTTTGATGATTCCAAAGATAAAAAAGATAAATATGATCACATCATTGAAGACACTCGAATAACTTGAGCACTAAGACATTGATGTTTTTTAAAATCCAATCGAACATTCATAAAATAATCTTATTAAGATCTAAGACTATTATCTTTATTATTTCTTGAAGTCTTCTTCTAATTGTTTAGATACATTTTCAAATGTTACAAAATCACATTTGCCTTTAACTTTGTTCAAAGCTTCTTCATCTCTTATAGTCCAAGTATTTACTATTCCGCCTTTTTTTCTGTATTTGATAATCTTTTTATCATCTAGCAAAGAATCTTCGACATCCAGATATTCAAAGACTTTTCCAAAAATAATCATGTCTTTTCTCTCTTTGCAAACTAAGAAACCTCTGGTAAATTTCTTCCCATCACAAAGAGCTAAAGCTCTAGGATCAAAAGAGATCAATGTCACTTTAGATGTGTCTTTGACCTGTGATAAGAAATCCATCAATCGCTTAGCAATATTAACCCAATTATCTTTATAAACTTTAAGTTCGATAACAATAGTTTCTCTTTCTTTATTTAAATCGAAAACTTCTTGAAGTGTAGGAATGTCTTCTCCATCAAGTAATTTATAATTTTCTCTTAAAGTCTTACTATCTAATTCTTCTATTATTCCTTCCTTTCCTGTGACTCTCTTCAAATCGGAATCATGACATACGACTAATTGATTATCAGTAGTTAAGTGAATATCTAATTCAAAACAAAAATCATGATCTATTGCATTTTTAAAAGCACTCAAACTATTTTCAAATCTCTTATCATCATGCAGTCCTCTGTGTGCAACACCTTTAAATATATTTGGATTAAAAGAATTTCTTTTTTTCATTCCCATAATATAAAACCTCTAAATGCATTTATTAATATACTTACTTTTAGAGAAGCTATTCAAAATTACCACTTATCCGATTTTTGATAGTGCTTGCATAAATCTCTTCATTTATTTTCACAATTTTATATTCTTATATTGGAAAGAAAATAAGAATGACGAATTAATAATCTATTCTGATAATTAAACTATTTATGTTGATTACAATACTTATTCAGCTTAATTTTATTTTTTTATAAAGCTGATAACCTTACTTATAAAATCACTGCTAAAGATTCATCATATAACATAAAGCTGAATAAAGATTATGTCGAATCATTCAAAATTAAACTTGATGGAAAAAAGATAGCTTCAAACTATTGCTCATTAGAAGAAATAGAAGGATATAGACTTAACATAGATAATCAAAATTATTATTTAGTAAAAACAAAAGAATTTGATTGGGCTAATTACGAAGACTCTAATTTTGAATAAATCATATTCCAAACCCAATTTTAAAGGACAAATTATTATTTTCTTTGCTATATACTAAACTCATAAGGAGTAAAAAATAATGAGAATTCGTCCATTGTCAAAAGATGCATCACAAGTCAATTTTTCTAACTCGATATTAAAACATTTCAACGCAGAAACATTTCACGATTCATATAAACCTTTAGACGAAATATTAGAAAAGAACAAAGGAAGAAAGATAGTTCTTTTCTTGTTCGATGGATTTGGAAAACAAATTCAAGAAGCGACTAAAGACTGCTGTCCATTCATTTATTCACACGGCTTATTAGATTTAAATACAGTTTATCCACCCACTACTGTAGCAGCTACAACAGCTGTTCTATCTGGAAAATATCCAGTTGAAACAGGATGGTTAGGCTGGACTTTATATAACCCTGATACTAATGAGCATGTCGATACGTTCTTTGGAAAAAACCACGGATTAAATACAGCTGCTAATTTTGTTCCTTCCAGAGATTTACCATATCAAAGTATCTTTGAATTGATTGACAAAGCTCAAGGTTCTCATTGCACTGATAGAATTGATGGATTCAATTTCAACACTCCAAAAGGACATCCCGATATTCATGGATTCATGTCAAAACTTCAAGAAGATATCAACGATCCTTCTTTAAAGTTCATCTATGCCTATTGGACTGATCCTGACCACACATTACATAACTATGGGGTAAATTCAGAAGCAGTAAGACACTCCGTAAAAGAAATTGATAAATGTGTAAAAAGAATTGTAGAGGCAAATAAAGATGTCTTGTTCTTATCGATAGCCGATCACGGACACATAATCTGCCAATGGGTGGATATAAGAAATTATCCTGATTTTATGGATACTTTAATTGATGGAAGAGTCGGGCTTGAAGCTAGATTTGCTTCTTTTAGAGTAAAAGAAGGAAGAGAACAAGATTTCATTAAAGCATATAACAAATATTTCTCAAACGATTTTGCTCTTTATACAAAAGAAGAAATCCTCAAAGAACATGTTTTTGGATATGCCGAACCTAATGAAACAACTAATAAACTAATAGGAGATTATTATTTGATTGGAACATCTAATAAAGCATTAGGGGATTTATATTCTCCATATGATATGTTATCTCATCACGCTGGATCATTACCTATCGAAACTGATTTAAAAATCGGTGTTTATAATTCAAAATAGATTATAACCAAATAAGAAATCGATCTCGGTGTTTACCACCGAGATTTTATTTTTTATAATCTTCAGTTAATCTTGTATGATATTTAAAGTTGGGAGGATTTATTATGCTAAAAGATTTAAACAAATTGCGTGATTTAATCACTGAATACAGGACAATAGATCCTCGGAACGATGATTCTTGGAATAAGAACCATGCTGAAAGACTAGCGATATTATCAGAGAATCTTCAAGATACAATTGAATTTCTAGATACATGTAATAGATCCGAATTCAGAGGTGTTATGGATTTGTTCGAGGACCTATCTAGACATTTCCAATCAAAAGAATTTATCGATGCTATCGAAAGATGCGATACCAGATTTTCAAACTTCAACGCAAATCAATATGTTACATTAGCTAAAGCTGCATATAAAGAACATAAATCTAGTTCCTTTGAAAAGGGAAAATTAGATGAATTGATTAGAAAATCAAAAGGTTTCTATCTTGAAGGCGATAATGAAGCTTGGAATAAAAACTTAGATGAAATAATAGAAATCTTGTCTAAAGATTTAAAAGAAACAATAAAATTCTTAGATCAATGTTCTTTAGAGGAATTTGAAGCTGTTCATATCGCATTCCCAGATATCAATGATAAGTTTCATTCCAAAGAATTTCTTGAATGTATAGAAAGAAACGATTTGAGGTACCCTCAAATCGATGCCTCGATGGATAGAAAACTAGCTACAGATTTAATGACTAAAAATAAGAAGTAATTATTTAAGTCTTAAGAATTCATTTAATCTTGGCAATGTAAATTTTATAAATCCATAAGAGCTAGATTTAATAACTCTTTTTTAATGAGTCTATCTCTATATACACTGAAATTATTAGTATCAAAATTACATCTTTCTCTTACCTTAAAAACTTCTACATGATCATTCGAATTCATATTAAGACCACTTCTTTTTTCTTTAAGTTCATTATAAATAAAGGATAGTAAAACTGTTTTACTAAATTCTTTAATTCCAGTTAAAAAATAAGCATAGTTTGGTGGATTATCTAAAGAAAATTCAGAAATGATTTTATTGCTTTCATCCACTCAGTTTATAAAATTATTAAGCTCAAGTCCAAAAGTAATTGAAAATGGGTTGTTCATAAATAACCTTCTTATTTTCATATTTTGGAACTTGTTAGACTTAAAAAGCTAAGCTTCTCAGCTTAGCTAAACAGTCTTACTTAACTTCAATAGTCTTTGTTGATTCTAAGCCTAGTCCAGATGCCTTAATCACAATGTTAGAATCACCATTAGGCTTAATTACAGCCATAGTTACACCATAATTAGTCTTGCTAGTATCATTATGGTATCCTTCCTTGCAATAAGGATTTGCACTACCAAAGGAAATCAATTTTCCACCTTCAACTTCAACTTTAATCTCACCTTCATTTAAAGGTTTGATTTCTCCATTTTTATCAGTGAATGAAAGACGAACAAATGCCAATTCATCCTTTGAGATTTCATTTAATTCAGGTTTAATAGTCAAAGCATTTTCTTTGGAGGCGGACTTCAATATGACTTCACCTAATTTGTTTCCATCAGAATCCAAACTGACTGCTTTCAACTCTCCAGGTTGATATTTAACTTTAAAGATGTTTCTACCATTTTTCTTAGTTTTTGCTTGCTTAATCTTCTTTTGATTTAAGAAAAGTTGAACAGTTTCACCAATAGAATATACTTCTACTCTACAAGTCTTTTCTTCCTCGCCTTCAAATGACCAAGAATGAAGAGCCATAGACATCTTCCAACTAGAAACACTATGTTTCATCTTTAAATATTTGTGAGGAACTACACCGATTTCAATAGGAGTTTTTTCTAATGCTACTTTTGTATATAGGGCCTCACAAGTCTCATCTCCAATAAAGTCGACTCTTCCAGATCCGGCTGTCATCCAACCACAGCTTCCATCCATAATTCCATCACAGTGATCTTTAGGTACCCAGCTTCCAACACCGACCTCGCCTAAATAATCCATTCCAGCCCAAACGAAATCACCGACAATTCTAGGATTCTCTTTTGCCATCTTATAGAATTCACGTTCATCGGCACAGAATGTTTCTGATCCAACAATTATTCTATTTGGATATTTCTTCAAGTCATGCTTATAACGAGCAATTCCGTAGTTATATCCAGCCATATCCATTACTGCAAAAGCATCCTTGGTAGCTTTATCACAACCATGGAGTCTAGCTCCTGCTCTTAAAAATCTCCCACCGAAGAAATTAACAACATTGTTGAAGAATTCACTTCCGACTGCTTTCTTTTTCTTCTTGTTTTTCTTTTCTTCTTGCTCAGCTTTCTTATCGTTATAGAATCCAAATCCGAGTCTAGCCATGTAGTTGAATAAAATATTAACACCGGCTGTGACATAACGAGTCGAGTCTAAACTATGTAACTCGTCAGTCAACATCTTAGCATATTCAACGCCCTTCTTCTTTGCTGTTTCACTAACTTCATTTCCGATAGAATAAATCATTACTGAAGGGTGGTTATAGTCCTTCTCAACCATATCCTTAAGATCTTCCTTCCACCAATCTTTTAGATAAGATACATAGTCATGTCTTGTTTTATGGATGTACCAACAATCGACATATTCATCCATAACGATCATTCCAAGCTTATCACAGGCATTGAGGAAATCTTTAGAGCAAGGATTATGAGCACATCTAATAGCATTGTATCCAACATCTTTTAAAATACGAACTCTTCTTTCTTCAACAAATGGATTTGTAATACAACCAATTAATTGATTATCGCTATGTACACAGCAACCGCTCATTATTGTTCTAATTCCATTCAAGAAGAATCCATTTCCATCCAATTTGATTTGACGAATTCCAAATTTAATATCTTGTGAATCTGTTTCAGTCTCTATATGGGCAGTATACAAATATGGATTATCTAAATCCCATAACTTTGAATTGGTTACTTCAAATTCCAATTCGCCGTTGCCATTGTTTAAATCTATGTTAGATTCAGCTTTTATATCAGATCCATCCAATATTTGAACCTTTGCTTTTTCGCAACCATTAGTTTTAATTTCTACTTTAATCTTTCTAGATTCATAATCTAAAGTCGTGATTCTTATTCCGTTAATAAGAATATGTTTCTTAGGTAAAACATATAACCAAACAGGTCTTATCAATCCACAGCCAGAGTACCAACGTTGATTAGGTTGATCACTGTTATATGCAATAACTTTCAAAACATTATTTCCTACCTTAACTTTATCAGTTAAATCGACATAAAAATTAGTATATCCATAGGGCCTTGAAGCAATCTTCTCATCATTCAAGTACACTTCAGCATTATGGTATACGGATTCGAACTCTAAAATCAAATCATGATCATTAATTTGATCTTCAGTCAATTCAAATTCTTTAATGAATGAATAGTCATGACAATCCACCCAACAACAATTCTTACCACTAGGTGCATCTGGTTTTCTTTCTTCATAAAACATAGCATCATAAGGAACATCGACAACCTTTGTATCTTCAGGATTGTCTAATCTAGTTACTACCCATTTTTTGTTAAAATCAATCTTTTCCATTTTTCAGTCCTCTATCAAGAAGCATATTGCCTGTAAGCCCTTCTATTGTATTAATTTATCAGTTTAAAAAAAAAAAAAACATAAATTGACCTTAATTGGTAATTCTTTGACTTTAGTTGATTATTGATAAATCCTAAACTTTTCGTGGCTTATACTACCATTACTTTTTTAGGTGCAAATTCCAGTCAATAACAATGGCTTCTATGGACGACTTTTCAATTGAAAGAACATTAAAAGGATTCCCTGCTAAAATGTACGGGATTTTTTAAGAATTGATAAAAGAAAAAAATACACAGAGACTATAATATCGAAGCGATATAATACGGGAAATAAAGAACTTCATTTTCCCGTTTGATATCCCCTTCATGCAAGACATACTGCAGTCCGATTTTATTCGAGAATTTCTTTTTGAACTTCTCTAAAGATTTAATCGTATATTTCTCACCGGATTTTGCTTCTATCGGAATCACCTTCTTGTCTTTTCTGATCAAAAAGTCGATTTCCAAAAGCATATTTCCGTTTTTGTCATATTCGACATAAAACACTATTTTATGTCCGTTGATTCTAAGGCACTGTGCAATGACATTTTCGACAAACATGCCCTCATTGACATGAAGTCTATCTGTCAGAATCGCATTATACAAATCATTGTCGATATAATTTCCGTCACCGAAACTCAGATTGATCAATAAACCTGTATCCATCAAATAACATTTCAGTCTTCTATCATCTAGATTCAAAGTCAACGCAGGGCTTGGTTCTGTCGTATTACGGGCAATATTTACAATCATCGCCTCATCCAGCCAACGTAGAGGTCCTTGATATTCTCTTAGCCTTGCATTCTTGTCAAGATGTGAAAAATGAAATTCGTTTGTCTTCGAAGCGGAATCGTGTCTCGCCAATTCGGAGGGAATATTATCTAATATGTTTCCGACATATTCACTATTCTCTTCATCCTGCTCTTTGATATCGTTCCGATAAAGATTAAGTATCTCCCGTTTTGCAAAATCAACTCTTTCGAAATCTTTGGTTTTCACATAAACCACTACTGCCTGGGGCATTCCACCAACGCACATATACTCACGGAACTTCCTAAGAATATCTCTGTTCAGTCTTGTTCCAAATGGTACAACTTTCTCATAATGTTCTCGAATAATATCCATCGTAAAGAAATCATCGTTCGCCCAAAGGAACTCTTCAAAATCAAGAGGATACATTTCAACACAATATTCTTCAGAAGGAATCAGTATTTCAGATTTTTTGCTTTTTTTAGTAATCCCGGCAGGCGAGCCTGTTTCAATATAATCATAACGTTTATCTTCAAGAAGAGTTTTCAATGCTTGCCTTGCAGGAGGAAACAACTGTATCTCATCTAAGATAATCAATGATTCACGCGGATATAGTTTGGTTTTATACTGCATTTGGATGACATTGAAAAAATAATCAAGATCCATAAGTCCATTAACAAACAAATCTCGGATTGTATCATTGGCACGTTGAAAGTTGATAGTAATAAAAGACTTATATTCTTTCTTTCCAAATTCCTCAGCAATCGTCGTTTTTCCGACTCGACGAGCACCTTTCAGAAACAAAACATAATCAGGGGCATATTTTTCCTTCCATTCCAAAAGCTTATTATAGATTTTTCTTTTCAAAACAATATTTTGTTCCATGCTAGGTCCCCCTTCCCCGTTAGTTTATCATAAATCTAATGAAAGAAAAAATAATTCATCACAAAATCTTGTGGTTTTAGATGCCTCTTTATCACAAAATCTTATAGTTTTAGATACTTCTTTATCACAAAATCCTGTATATTTTGATGGGCAGTCTTCACATTTTCTTATATTCTGACATTAGAAAAGTGTATTTTTTAGCAATCAAAAGTTATGGAAAAGTGTTATCTGATTGAGGGCAATGACAATCTATCCATATTGCCAATAGAGATAAAGAAAACGAAAACTCGGCATGGATTTCTAAAGTAATCACTTTATATGATTTGATGAAATAAGAGAATGCTCGCTTATAAAAGTGTAAATTTCTTCTAAAGTTCGCTCATAAAAGTGTGAAATATGCATTAAATTCGCTCATAAAAGTGTAAATTCAATTTAATTTTGTTATACTTGTATAGAGGCTTGGATTAATGAGTGAAATTTATTTAAAGAGAAAAATAGATAGTTTTCTATTAAATTGGAAAGAAAGCAAAGATAAACTTCCATTAATAATTAAAGGAGCTCGTCAAATAGGAAAAACTGAGTCTATTCTTCATTTTGCTAAGGAAGCAAAATACAAAAGTATTATCAATATCAATTTTGCCGAAGAGCCAAAATATAAAACAATATTAAGTAAAGGCTATAGTGTAAAAGATGTGATTGAAGAAATCTCAATTATAGATCCATCAAAAAAGTTTATTCCACATGACACATTATTATTCTTTGATGAAATTACTGAATTTCCAGACATAGCAACCACTTTAAAGTTTTTTAAATTAGACAATAAATTCGATGTCATTTGCAGTGGTTCAATGCTAGGCACAAATTATAAAAAAATACAAAGCAATAGTGTTGGATATAAAATAGACTATCAAATGAATTCCTTGGATTTCGAAGAATTTCTTTGGGCTTCTGGTTATGATAGTTCTATGATTGATAGAATCTTAAATAAAATGATTCTTCAAGAGCCTTTTTCAGAAGCCGAGATGTTAACCTTTAATAATTTATTTATGACATTTTCTATATTGGGAGGAATGCCTGCTGTTTTAAAGCAATATATAAAAAATAAATCATTTGAAAATTCTTTATTTACTCAACATCAAATAATCCAGGACTATAAAGAAGATATTAGAAAATATGCGACAGGTTTAGATCAAACAAGAATTATGAATACATTTAATAGCATACCCTCACAATTAGCTAAAGAAAACAAGAAATTTCAGATATCAAAAATAGAGCATGGTGCTAGATTCAAAGACTATAGGGGATGTGCAGAATGGCTTAATGACGCTGGAATTATAAATATTTGTTACTGCCTAAATTCAGTGGATCTACCACTTTCAGGAAATATAGACATAGACAAATATAAATTATATTTCTCAGATACGGGATTATTAATTTCTCTTTTAGATGAAGAAGCTCAAGAGGATCTAAGAGCAAATAAGAATTTGGGAGTTTATAAGGGTGCAATATATGAAAATATGGTGGCCGATGCATTAAATAAAGAAGGATACAACCTTTATTACTACAAAAGGCAAGATAGTACATTAGAAGAAGACTTCTTTATAAGAACCGCTAAAAGCCTAGTACCTTTAGAAGTAAAACCAAAAGAAGGAAGATCTAAGTCCCTAAGAACATTGATTGATTCAGCTAATTACCCTGATATAAGATTTGGAATTAAACTATCAGCAAATAATATAGGACATGAAAAGAAGATATATTCCTTTCCTTATTTTTGCACCTTTTTATTAAAAAAATTCATAAAGGAATTTAATCCAATAGAAGAACAAGACTAAGCTAATTTAAAATTTAATTTTTTTATAATATATATAAATCAATAGTTAACAGCAATTTAATAGCAAAAAAGAACTGCATTTAAGCAGTTCTTTTCTTATTTAACAACTTTATTAAGCTTCTACCTTTTTGCTATAGAACATAGGAACAAATGCAGCAACAGCACTAGCAATCATAGCTAAAGCATAGAATACTACACCGACTATTCCAACGTTCAATGCACTCTCTTCGGCTGCAGGGTAGTTGACAGGAATGAAGTAAACATCAGCAGCTAATGAGACTCTGTCATTGATGAATAGACAGCAAGACACAGCGAAGAGAACACCGATAGCAATCAATATTACATCATTGATAACTCCGTTGAACATCTCCAATTTATCATGTAAAGTAAATTCAAGAACAATGAGAAGTAATGCAACTATAGTCAAGGCTATCAACAAAGCATCGACTGGTTGTCCGGCTAAGAATCCAGTTGTGGAATTCACTAAGTAGATAATGAATCCGACCAATCCAAGAACGAAGCTAGCTAGCAAACTATAACTTGCTACTGTTTGTTTTTTGAAGAAGACTGACATAATTATTTCTCCTCCTTTTTCTTAGAATGAGATATATCTAATCCCAAGAAGACACCATAAGAAACTAAGGAAGCCAATGTGAGAACACCGAAGATTGAAATCAATGAAATATAAGTTGCTCTCCAAGGAGTGATCAACTCAACACGTTTGGATGAGGAGTTGACACCATTCATAGCATTAGAGTTAGCTAATGCATACAAGATGTAATGAGCATTTTGCTTGATAGCCAAAGCCATATTACGATCTTTTCCTAAAGTCTCAGCATTCCAGTAATCTAGTGAAGGTTTACCGAATCCACAGAAAGCACAGGTTCCAGCAAGGATAGACTCCTTAGGAGCAGCCTTAGGTGATACACCGGTGAAGTCAGTGACATTGTATCCTTTGAATCCCCACTCATCACGCATAATATCGACCATGACGGCTTTGTTTGCACTAGAAGCTACTGAACCGATTCTATTGTAAGAAGTCATGACTCCCAAAGCACCGGTAGTAAATGTATTTTTCTTAGACTCGTCATTCTTGAAGGAAGCAGATTTTCCTTTTCCTTCAAAAGCTTGTTGCAAGTTTCTAAGCTCTAATTCACGAGCTTTTTGCTCATTCATGAAAACACTGACACCACTACGATTGATTTCTTGATCATTGAATGCAGCATGTTTAATGTTGACCAAGCAGCCTTTAGATTGAGCACCTTGGACCATATTGCTTCCAATGTATCCAGAAAGAATAGGATCCTCTGATAAGTATTCTCCACCTCTTCCGTTGTATCCGTTACGATGAATGTTCATAGCAGGACCAATCATGATAGGAAGATTGAAGATAAGTGAAGTTTCACCGATGATCAACTCACCATCTTCGAAGCAAAGTTCCTTATTCCAGGAATAAGCTAAGTTCTCTTGAGAAGGAGTGACTCTAGTTCCGAGAGCTCCATATTCAGAGGTTTCAGCATCAGCCCAAGCTTGTCCACGATACATGCCTTTATTGAATGAGTAAGAATCTGATCCGCCAGGACCGTCATCAGCCTTATGTCCGACATATCCAACTGAATCGATCTTTTGAATGTTGTGGAAGGCGTTAGATGCAAAGTCGAGGAAGTCATCAATAGTTAATTTGTTGAGCAATTCATCCCAACGAGGATCATCATAAGAAGCACCTTTCATATCGTTGAGTGTCAACTTAGAAGTAGTATCACCCCAAATGATATCGGAGACATCATCATTTGTACTCAAGGCGATGAAATCGTTCTTCAACAAAGTCTTCATTCTATCGGTAGGTACAAGTCCAGAGTAAGTCTTGGGATAAGTGCCATTCCAGTCTGAGCGAGACAAGTAAGTGACGGTATTAGGCATGAATGAATTCAAATCCATGGAATAGTCACCATCAGACAACTTGTTAGTTATAGCTGTTCCGTTGTCAGAAACAGAGAATGTATCCTTATCAAATGCATCATTGGTCCAAGTCTTGACGTTGGATGTATCACCGACAGAAGTCATTCCGCTGGTAACAGTGAATCCCTTGGCGGCTAAGACATTGTTCAAAGCCTCATGAGAATCATCACCTACAGTGAAATAATAATCTCCATCGTCAAGAATGAATGTCTTGGCGTTGGTGTAGTCATAAGAAGTGAGATTCGCCATATCGATATCGACAGTGATGGTTTGTTTCTCACCAGGTTGTAATAATTTAGTCTTCTCAAAGTTAACTAATTGAATTGCACTCTTTTCGACATTGTTGGTCTTATCATAGGTTGTATAAGGAACTGAAGCATAAAGTTGAATAGCTTTCTTTCCGGCTACATCACCAGTATTTTCTACAGTGACTTTAGCTGTTCCACTCTTCTTATTACCCATGATTTGGAGGTCATCCAAAGTGGTCTTAAATGTAGTGTAAGACAATCCAAATCCGAAAGGATAGTTGACTTCATCAGCATACTTCCAAGTACCATCAGCTGTTGCTAATGTTCCATCAGAATTGACATAAGTTCCAGCCTTAGCGGTTGCAGCGTTATTAACACCAGCAACTATATCCGCATAACGAGTCTCATAGTATCTATATCCAGTATAAATTCCTTCAGCCTCAACCAAATATGAATTAACGTTATCAGCAGAAGTGAAGTCGTCAGGATCAGCCCAAGGAATGTTTCCAAAATTCTGCATGGATGGACTATCGGAATTATTGGTAGGATATATATCGCCTAAATAAGCACTAGGATTAACTTCACCCTTGAGCATCTTGGCAACACTATAGAATCCATATACTCCAGGATGTCCAACCCACATGATTGCATCGATAGAATCATCATTGGAAAGATTCTTGAACTCCATTACATTAGTTGCATTGATAAGAACGATAACTTTCTTGAACTTTCCATCAGCCTTACCTTTTTTAGCTTCGTTGATAATGGCCATCTCGTCGTCAGAAAGACCCATGATGTTGCCGGTTGTTGTATGAAGTCCATCATCCAATCCTTTAGCACCATCATTATAATTCTTGCCTTCACCTGCAGGTCTACCGACAACGACGATAGCTGCATCTCCATAAGAAGCATAATCTTCATCATAATCAGATGCCAATCCACGAAGTTCTGTTGGAGATAACTCAGGGATATTTGTGGTAGTGGCTATTTCTTTGTACTCAGGAGGAATAGCACCGAATCCACTACCACCCCATGTTAAGTTTTCGCAATACTTCTTGTAAGCTGCTAATGTCTTTGGATTTAATTCAAATCCTGATTTTTGGAAGGCTTCAGTAATCGTATTTCCGCTATCAATACTAGCTTTATCTGGGGTAGAACCACCACTGTTGCCATAAACAGCTGCATAACTTCTAAGTCCAAGCATTGTGACCTTGGGGGTAGATTCGGTCAAAGGCAATGCCTTGTCCTTGTTCTTCAATAATACAGCTGTTTCTTCAGATGAACGAAGTCCAAATTCTTTGTATCCTTCAAAAGCGTCTTTTGCACTTTTGAATTGTGAATCGTAATTCCAAGCATCCTCAGCATTCTCAGATTCCTCAGTGACAATCTTAGAGCTGACCGTTTTGAAAGTCTGGTCCATTCCATCACGGTAGAACTCCATAACGTTTGCAGAGACAATAGAAGCTGAGAGTAAGAATGTTGACACGATAGTCAAACCACGAAATAGTGATTTCTTTGACATACTTTTAATACCTCTTTAAATTGTAAGTTTTAATTCATTAAGTCATTTACTAATTTATTTGGTTATCGATAAATCCAAATATTAATGAATTTAATGAATTTGATTCAAAGCTTCGATAAATCTAATCCAAATGGCCGGTAAAGATAGGATTTATCGGAAGCACTTACACATTAAAATAAAATCGAGCCTTTGATGGCTCAAATGACTTAACTTGTATTCTAATTTGACTTAACTTGTACACGCTTACACAGGCATTAAGATATTAACTGAGAATATATTTTCCTTATAGGAGAAGGTGACATTACCATTGTATTTCTGTGCAATATACATGATCGACTTAGTTCCAAAGCCATGTTTTGACTTATCTTCTTTACTAGTTTGAGGAACACCATTAACAAACTTAATATCCTTGCTACAATAATTTTCCATATGTATACATATGAAATTACCTTTTATATTTGCATTTAATTTAATTATTCTATTTTCCTCATCTTCTTTTTCCACTGCTTCAACTGCATTATCTAATAAGTTAGCAAATAAGGCTGTAGCATCCATAGGATCCATCTTTTGAAATGGAACCCCATCACAAATATATGTGAATTTTATATGCTTCGAGGTACAAAGAAGGCTTTTTTGAGTCAAAACTATATCTAGAACTTCATTTCCTGTCTTTGCTATATCGTTATAAATATCTATAGATTTAGACATTTCATCAATATATGAACTTTGCTCAGCTTGATTGAGATTCTTCAAAACTGATATTTGATTCTTCATATCATGAGCTTTCATATTTATGATATCTATTGTTTCTTTAGCCAGTTTTTGCTGATTAGCTTTCTCTTCAATCAAGCTTTGAAGCATTCTATTATTTTGCTCTAATTCTATTTGTTTCTTTTGATTATCGCTAAGCTTAAATGCTCCGGATACGACTAAAATAGCTAATAATGAAGATACAATACTATAAAGTCTAAGGATATAATCCCAATTCTTTACTTTTTCGCTTAAGATCAAAGATACAACCAATACTACTAGTGTAGCTATCATCGTAGAAGGACTGATTATATCGAAATCAATAAACACCTTTCTCTTCCAAATAATTAAGAAAGTGGTGAAATAGAAAACAAAGAGGAAGGATAAATAATACGCTATTGCACCAGCACGTGATAGAACATCTTCGTTCGGATATGCTAATTCAAAAAACAGCTCCATAGTATTCCATGTCAAATGCTGCAAGGCATATCCTGTTACCGTGCAAACAAATATCATAGAAGGTTTCTTATATAGGAAGAATCCAACTATCAAGATGGATAAAAACACAACAGAATAAGACCAGTTGAAATCCAAGAAATTCAATGTCGGTAAAAAATAAAAACCACATCCAGCAACAGCAGCAATTAATAATCTCCACCAATAATACTTTCTTCTTTGACCATTGAACATGAAAATAAACTGAGCAATCAAAAACTCAAGATAAAGATTATAAAAATGAGCGAATAATATCTTATCTATCATTTATAGTTATATCTCCATTCATAAAAGACGTGAATGCATCTATAAAGTCTTTCTTTCTATTTCTAGAGAACAACACTGATGTTCCATCTTGAAGAATCACATCTTCTTTTCTAATCTCTTTGACATAAGAAAGATTAACAATTGAATAATTGTTAATTCTAGCAAACATAGAATTATCAAGCTTTTCACTTATCGCTTGAAGAGATCCTCTAAATTTGAATTCAGGATTATCTTTTAAATTGGTCTTAATTATTAAATCGTGATGGAATATTTCAATACTAATAATATTTTTGAATGAAAGTCTAATAGTAGTTCCCTTAGTAGAAACCCAAATAAAATCATTCCCTTTTCTATTAGTGTTTCTTTTAATTTTGTCTATTTCAAACTTAAAATCCATATATTCAATTGGCTTTAATAAAAAGTCTAGTGCTTGTACTTTATATCCTTGAATAGCAAATTGAGATAGATTAGTAACAAAAATAATTATTACATCCGAATCCTTTTCTCTGATTTTCTTACTAGTTTCCAGCCCGTCGATCATAGGCATATCAATATCCATAAAGATTGCGTCTAGTTCTTTGGGATAATCGGTGATAGCGTCAATTCCATTTTGAAAGAATACAGCCTCTATTCTTTCTTTTGTAGATTCTTGATATTTAGAGATATATTCCTTATATACTTGAATATCTTTTTCTTCGTTCTCCACTACTGCAATTTTCATAATAATTAAAATTTGATTAAATCTTAAGGCTTTAGATTAAGTCAGTTAATTCAAATCAAGCCTCCTATACGTATTTTATGTAAGTGCTATACTAAAAGTCAATAACAAAGAAATTCACATAAAACAATATCATTATCCTTTAACAAATTGGAATCCATAGTAAAAGCAAATAAAAGAGAGTGATGATTAACCACCCTCAATTTCATCAAGTTTTTCTTCCTTATTAGTCTCTGTTTAAAACAAAGCTTTTAATCATCAACCATCCGAACGGAATTAGAACTAACAAGGAAGCTGCCGCTGTGAAATATGCACCATTGAAGGCATAATCATATTGTTTAATACATATTCAAATGCACTTTTATTCCGTTCTAAGACACTTGACAGGATTTCTCTTCGCTGCGCTTTTCGAGGGTGAAAGACCAGCTACATAAGTCAACAATGATGAAACAACTATCAATAACAAGGCATATAGAGGATTCAAAGCAGCAATATTACCTATTGCGTATCCCGGGAATGCTAAATTAATGCCTATATTAATAGGAATAGATATGAGATACGTTAAGGCCACTCCAAGAACACCGGCAATGAATCCTATGGCTAAAGATTCCATCTTAAACAATCTTCCGACATCTTTCTTTCTAGCACCTACGGATCTCAATATTCCTATTTCTTTAGTTCTTTCAAGAACGGATACATAAATAATAATTCCTATCATCACTGAAGAAACAACTAATGATATAGAAGCAAAGCAAATAAGAACGATAGAGATCACATTGACCAAAGTACTTAGTGATTCGGAAACTAATGAAGATACATCTGTATAAATTATCTTCTCTGACGATTTCAATTCAGTACCATCGGCTTTCTTAGTAGTGTTATATAAATCTAAGTAAGCTAATAACTGCTCTTTCGTTTTAAAATCGACAGGATAAATAGTTATACTTCCAACACTAGTATCAGTTCCTATAGACTTTCTAGAATTAGAATAATTACTAATATTGCTATACTTGGCTGGAGCTTTAGTGGTGTTATCTAGACTAAGAATATTATATGCTTGGAAAGTATCTTTAAAATTTATTGAAGATATATTTCCATTGATGAAATCATTGAGATCGATATTGTCAAGTTGAGCGGCTAAGCTTTCTAAGTTGATAAAGAAATAATCTTTATCATTTTTCTTTGCAATATTAGATTTCCCCGCATCCATCAAAGCATCTTCGGTTAGCGATGGTAAATAATAAACACCATCTCCTAAAATTCCCATAGTTTTAGATTCTTTCTTTCTAAGAATTCCAACAATTTTAATGGTTTGAGATTTATCATCAATAAAGGAATACTTCAACTGATCATTAGTTTTTGGCTTTGAATAGGTGGGTAATTGATAATTAATTAAGTTGATTTCACCACCCAATTCTTTTTCAAGTTGAGTTTTATTAGAAGAGATGAAATCCGCAATTAATTTTGCTTTTTGTGTATTATCTACTTGAGCTCTAACTTGAACTAATAAAGCTGTTAATTTTATAGTCATGCTTGTTGATAATGTAGCATTTTCAACAGGAATGAAGAAGTTTATAAGTTCTTTAGCAAGCGTATTATTATCAACATTTATATCATTAGATTGTATTGAAGATAAAAATTTTAACAATTTAGGAAATGAATATGGATTATCTTGATTACCTTCACCAGCACCTCTAAGACCTATCCCATAGAATGTGGATGAATCAGCGTCGATTTCATTTTCAGTGTAATAGACATCATTAGGAACTAATTTAAATTCCATACCATTAAAAGTCTCTGTATTAATAGTTTTATAAGTTCCATCTGAATTCTTGAATTCATTAGGATTAATTCCTAATGCTTTTAATGTGTTTGTAGAAATTCCATTATATTTATTGACTGTTATTACGACTTCATTTTTGTTTTGTGGAAATCTTCCGCCAGGTAATAAATCATAATAACTCTCTATATATTGTTCATCTCCCGGCAACTCAGACCAATAGCTAGATGAAGGAGAAGCTAAAGAGGAAATTACAGATGATGAAGATGTATTGATAGAAGTATATTTATCATTTCCATCATCATCTTTGGATTTAGCGATTACATTCGCTGAAATAGAATAATTATTTTGTATAGATGCATATAAGCTCTTATCGAGTCCAGCCCATTTTCTACCATACGAATCTGTTCCACCCATCAAGAATGATTCATAATAATCAGAAGTTAGGTCATTCATATGAAGCATAGTTTGAGTAGGCTCAACTATATTAACATCATCTGAATTTGGATATTCCTCATATTGATCATATGTATTCTGCTTCGACTTCATTTCGGAAGCAGATGCAAGTCCATAACCTTCTACTGAAATAGGAAAATGGGCCAAAGTTTGGGTCTCTGTTCTATTGACATAGTCCGAAAAACCTCCGGATATAGCTAAGACTAACCCGACTCCAATTATTCCAAATGATGAAGCCAAGGCTGTTACAAATGTTCTTCCTTTCTTTGTTAATAAGTTCTTCAAAGACATTTTCATAGCTGTAAAGAAACTCATCTTTGACTTCTTTTCTTTTTCTTTTTTTCCTTTGCTACTCTCTTTCTTATTTTTTTCTTCGTTTACCTCATCATAATACTCTTGTCTTTTTGCTTCTTGAATTTCACTTTCAGCTAATGGTCTAGGAGCTTTACTATTAAAAGCCGAAGTCTTTACTACCTCTTCTTTTTTGTCTTCATCACAAGGAGCTGAATCATCAACGACTAGCCCATCATTCATCCTAATAATTCTATCTGCATATTTATAAGCCAATTCTTCATTATGAGTGACCATAATGACCAAATGTTCTTTGGAAATGTCATGAAGTATATCTATAACTTGAGTAGATGTTTCAGAATCCAAAGCTCCAGTAGGTTCATCAGCTAAAATGATAGACGAATTTGAAACTATAGCTCTAGCTATTGCAACACGTTGCTGTTGACCACCAGATAATTGATTCGGCTTTTTCTTTGCTTGATTTTCTAGTCCTACTTGTTTTAGAGCCTCCATAGCTCTTTCTTTCTTTTCTTTCGCAGAGATTCCAGATAATGTCAAAGACAATTCTGTGTTTTCCAAGATAGAAAGATGGGGAATCAAATTGTAAGATTGAAATATTATTCCTATCTTTTTATTACGATAATTATCCCAATCTCTATCCTTATATTGTTTTGTTGACTTTCCATCGATTATCAAATCACCCTTTGTATATCTGTCCAATCCAGAAATAATGTTTAACAAAGTTGTTTTTCCACAACCCGAAGGACCTAAAATAGCAGCAAATCCCTTCTCTCCAAAAGATAAGGATATTCCCTTTAAAGCCGTTGTTTTTAAGTCTTTATCAACAATATAATCTTTCTTTATATTAACCAGTTTTAACATATCCACCTCCCTTCTATTCTTTATATAATTTATACGCTAAATATTAGCTATTTTTATCAACTTTTTTCTAGTTCTTTTGGGTATTATTTCACATTATTTAGATTTCTTTCTTGGATTTGTTTTTTTCTTACCCACTTAATCTATAATTGTCCTTGCAAACCCATACATTAGGAGTAAAAAACATCTATGAATCAAGAAATTGTAGATTCCATTACTAAGAAGTTTGAAGAACTTTATGGTGACACTACAGGAGCAAAAATATACTTTGCTCCCGGACGTGTTAACCTTATCGGCGAGCATGTAGATTATCTAGGTGGACATGTCTTCCCTTGTGCCTTAACAATAGGAACATACATGATAGTAAAGCCTAGAACCGACAGCACCATCCGTTTCTTTTCTATCAACATCAAACCTGAAAGAAAATACGAAGACAAGCTCGAGAACATTTTCTCCCATGAGAATCCTGACAAACAATATGTAAAAACTTTAGGATGGACTGCTTATCCTAAAGGCGTTATTTGGGCATTCAACAAAGCTAGAAAATTAAGAGCCACCCACGGTTTTGATGCTGTTGTCGGTGGCGATATTCCTGCCGGTTCAGGTTTATCCTCATCTGCTTCACTCGAAGTATTGATGGGATATGTCCTTAGAGATATGTTCAATTGGACAACAATCACCAATATTGATCTTGCTAAAATCGGCAAATACTCCGAGAACAATTTCAATGGTGTAAATTGTGGAATAATGGATCAATTCGCATCAGCTATGGGAAAGAAAGATTGTGCAATCTTCCTCGATACTAGCTCACTTGAATTCGTCTATGCACCTATCAAATTAAACGGTGCAAAAATAGTAGTCACAAATACAAACAAGCCTCACTCATTAGCTGACTCTAAATACAATGAACGTCGTGCACAAGCAGAAGAAGCTTTTAAAGACTTAAAGACAGTCAAACCTGAGTTGGAAAATCTTTGTGATTTACAATTGGAAGATTTCTATCAATTAGGCACTGCTATTAAAAATCCTACTTGTTGGAGAAGAGCAAAACATGCTATATCCGAAAATGAAAGAACACTCAAAGCTGTTGAAGTCTTAAAGCAAGGCAAGATTGATAACTTCGGTGATTTGATGAATGAAGCAGGTGCTTCTATTCGTTATGACTATGAAGCAACATGTCATGAGCAAGATGTCTTAGTAGATGCTTCAAGAGTTCAAAATGGAGTCATAGGTGTTCGTATGACTGGCGGTGGATGGGGCGGATGTATCGTCGCCTTGGTCAAGGACGAGTTCATCGATTCATATAAGCAAAATGTTGCTAAGATTTACTGCGAAAGAACACAATATAAGCCTTCGTTCTATGTCGTCTCTGTCGGTGATGGCCCTAGTGTAGTTAAAGTCCTTTAGCAAACTTAAATCAGGAAAGAAAAAAAATAAAATGATAGATCAATCAATTAAAAAGCTCGTCACTTATGCATTAGAGAAAAAATTAATTAAAGAAGACGATAAGATTTATTGCACAAACTCTTTACTAGCAATCCTTGGACTAGATGAATACAATGAACCAGAAGAGGAATACAAAAATGTAAATTTAGAATCGACATTAAAAGAGATTCTAGACTTTGCTTTTGAAAAGAATTTATTCCCTGAAAATACTACCGTTTATAGAGATTTATTCGATACAAAAGTCATGTCCGTCTTCGTGGATAGACCTTCAAATGTAATTAAAGAATTCAACACTAAATATAGAACTTCTCCAAAGAAAGCTACCGATTGGTTCTACAAGTTTTCTCAAGACACTGACTATATCCGTTCCTATAGAGTCAAGAAGGACTTAAAGTGGAAAACTGCCACACCTTATGGTGATCTAGATATAACAATCAACCTTTCAAAGCCTGAAAAAGATCCTAAAGCTATAGCAGCTGCAAAATTGATGAAACAATCTTCTTATCCTAAATGCCAGCTCTGTCCTTCAAACGAAGGATATGCTGGAAGATTGAATCATCCTGCAAGAGAAACTATTAGAATTATTCCTTTTGAATTATCAGGAAAGAAATATTTCTTCCAATATTCTCCATATTCTTATTTCAACGAACACGCAATCGTATTCAACAGCGAGCATGTTCCTATGGCAATCAACCACGATTGCTTCGAACACCTATTAGGCTTCGTTGAAAAGTTCCCTCATTATATTCTCGGATCAAATGCCGATCTTCCAATTGTCGGCGGTTCTATCTTGACTCATGATCACTACCAAGGTGGAAACTACATCTTCCCGATGTTTAAAGCTCCGATAGAAGAAGAAATTGTATTTACCAATTACACCGATGTAAAAGCTGGATATGTAAGATGGCCTTTGTCTGATATTAGGTTGTCATCAAGAGATCCTAAGAGATTGATTGCATTAGCAGATAAGATTTTAAGAGTATGGCGTGGATACACCGACGAACAATCATTCATATATGCAGAAACTAATGGTGAACCTCATAACACTATCACACCTATAGCACATAAAGTCAAAGATCAATACGTATTAGAATTAGTATTAAGAAACAACATCACTACTGATCAATATCCTTTAGGTCTCTACCATCCTCATCAAGAATTATGGCATATCAAGAAGGAAAACATCGGATTGATTGAGGTTATGGGATTAGCTGTTCTACCTTCAAGATTGAATAAAGAATTAGCAAAACTTGAAGACGAATTAGTGAATAACATCGACCCTGCATCTGATCCATTAACAGAAAAACATGCAGACTGGGCTAAGCAAATCAAAGAAAAATATTCAGATATCAACTCTTCTAATGTAAAGGAAATTGTCGAAAGAGAAACTGGATTAGTATTCGCTAGATGTCTCGAAGATGCCGGTGTTTATAAGCAAGACGAAGCTGGATTAGAAGGCTTCAATAGATTTGTTGAAAGAGTTAATAAAGAGCCTGAAATCATAAAGTAAAGAGGTGATATAAATGCCTTTTATTAGAATAACAACAAACAAATCCTTGTCCCTTAAGGACAAGACAGATTTAAAGACTGGTCTAGGTCAATTAATAACCACTCTCCATAAAACTGAAGACTGGTTAATGATTGCATTCGACAATGTCGAATCTGATTCAATGTATTTCAAAGGTTCAAATGAATATAGTGCCATAGTAGAAATCAGCGTCTATGGAACAATATCAAAAAATGATTTTGACCCGATGACAAGAAAAACTACTGACTTATTATCTAGAACAATTAAAATTGATCCAGATAGAATCTATATAAATTATAGAGAAGTCGATCATTGGGGATTAGGCGGAAGTAATTTCTAAAAACTCTAGCTATAAATTTTCCTTATAAAGTGGATAGGCTGAAGAGATACAAAACTTTTCTCCGTTCTCACTTTTGGCATGCCTTCAAAGAGGCCGTCATAAACACCTCCCGCCACAACAAATGGGTAGATGGCAATGAACCGATGGACTCTATAAATTTAACGAGGGGGACAACAACAAGAGCATTTTTATTTCCAAGGACGAAATATACAAAATTATCAGTGATAAGTACAAGTGATAAGTACATTTATGCATTCATAGTATATAAATACAAAATAGATTTGAATGCCAAGAAAATTCTCTATTTTCCAAGTACTAAAAATTCATAATGTCACTATTTAGCAAATTGTGTCATTGGAAAGTTTTACAATTTTGCCATAGTGCCAAATGTTCTCAGTATTTAACAAATGTTCTTAATAATTAACATCTTGATTTGATGTTCTTTTAATAGAATTGATTGTGGAAAGGAGGCAATAAGATGTTTGCTGACAAGCTTAAAGAACTGAGAAAAAAGAAAGGGGTGACTCAAGCCCAGCTGGCTGATGCTATTTACGTTTCAAGGAGCCTTATCGCAAAATTTGAGACGGGAGCATCTTATCCAAATAAGGATACTCTTGAAAAGATAGCTCTTTATTTTGGAATATCAGTTTCTGAATTGGTCGGGACGGATGAAACCGTTTTGATTGCCGTAGAGAATAAGAACCTTACGCAACGAATTGAATTCTGGTCATTGGTAGTTATTTTGGCTGTTGCGTTTGTTTTTGCCATAATGGTTTTTGTTCCGTTCCTCCGCGGAAGCAGGTATGTCTATCCAATTCAACCAGGCCAAAGTTACCCAGAGAGGGAGTTCTTGCAAACGAGCATCTTCGAGGGGACCTATGAGCATGACAATCCTATTGGCTTGATTTCTTTTTTTCTCAATCTCTTTGTATCAGTTTCGGCTGCTTTATCGTTAATCTTAAAAAAAGCAAAATATGCCCCAATTTTAAAGCTTGGAAGCTACATTCTTTTCTTCGTAGATGTATTCGTTTCTTTTGCTGCTGTCGTTTGCTGTTTAAGCTACATTTCATAGGAGGCTAAAATGAACTTGATAGTTTTAGGATTGTGCATGCTTGCGAATCTGACTGGATTCAGTTCCGGAGCAAGTTTTGAATCTGCTGATGAGTCTTTGCAATATGTTCTTTCGAAAGCCGATTTTTACGAGGTTGGTTCAAACAATATTGTTTAATATGGAGATGTATACAACACTTCCGGAGAAAACCGCTATCTTGAGATTGAATTCGAAAATGGAAAATGGGTTCTATTTGATAAGCAAAATTATGAGGAAATTGAGCAGAGAAGTATTAGTCCCTATTCACAAGGGGACCCTGAAACGTTGAAATTGTATGACGAAGACAAGGTCGGCTTTGATTACGCTTATTATGAACAGGATATTGATAACTTTGTAAGTGAAGCTGGGCTTCTTTCAAGTTCTTTGATGTTCGGAGATTATTATGAGTCTCAGGGGAAAGATGCCGGCAATTACTATAAGAATATCGCCCTTACGCCTAATGCTCATGTAATCGATAATTATTATTACTTTGAGAAGCTTGGCGATAAACATGCCTGGAATTCAAAGGGAACATGTGCCATTGTCGCAAGCGAAATTTTACTGGGTTATTACGATACTTTCTCTTCGGACTTGTTTGTTGATGAATCGTATGATGTGATTTCACATGAATATATTTCCAAAAGCAATTATTCTACGAAAGATTTTTCACAATCGCCCGGAGTGGACGACTGTTCTGTAGATGACCATGACTTTCATGATTATCTCGTGGATATTGCTAAAAATGAAGTGGGTGAAGATCCAGAAGTTGATGGAATGACCACTTTAAACCAAATTAAACTCATCAATAATTATTTGGATAAGCGTGGTATCAAACGGTCTATGAATACGTCGGAAGGCAATTTGGGGGATATTTGGACGCAAAGAGCCATTGGAATTATTAAGAATGGCATTGATTCTGGCAGACCGGTCATTTCAAATGGGTCAGGGCATTCCACTGTAGCATATGCTTATGACGATAATTATGTGTGGGTTCATACTGGATGGGGGTGGACAGGCGCAACGCCTTGGTCGACATATGAAAGTGGACTTTTTTCTAATTATAGTGCAGGTTGCATTGATATCATTTACGAAGGCAATCACGTTCATTCAGACAATTATTTTGCTTACAACAAAAACGAGTATTTATGCCCATGCTCGAAAAAGCATACTTCAACGGATTTGCTGCCCGAGGATTATGGTTTTGATCAGAGATATAACGCAAATGAAGAATTTCTAGAAATTCATATGGATAATTTGGAAATCTCAACGACTAGGCTCAGGACAGGCTATATCGAAGAGGAATATATTAACTTATCTCCAAAAAGAAAAAATGCTGGAGAAGCGTATCTAGAGTATCGCTTTTCAAAAAAGATAAGGATGTTTTCCATCAATTTGTCTTATTGGCAAATCAAAGACAAACTTTCAGAATTGAATTCTACTGCCATATTAGAAGCATTCAGCGATGATGGCTGCGTGTTCAAAAAAGATTTACTTCAGGCCAACCTTTCAACCGATAGAAAACATCAGGATTATTTTGAATTTTCTTTTATTGGCAAAGAAATTACCGGCTTTAGAATTTCAATGACAGCGCCTGCTATTGGCGATAGAAATCTAGGACGAATTTCAATAGGGGATATTACATTTATTCACGAGTTATAGTCTTGAAAATGATTGATGCCTTTTTGACCATATTCATCAATGTATTTTTTATTTGACTTAAGATAGATAAGTCGTCATCAACAATAGCTATACTCATATAAGTACCTTAAGTTAATTATACAAAAAAGGGCAATACAAATTCAAAGCTGTTTTCAATATACAAAACTCATATTATTTTTACATTCTTTGAAATATAATATTGGTTAGGTTATGGAAAATGTAATTTATTTAAAGAAGAAACCCGAGTTAAGTAGAACAAATAGGATTGTTTCTTATTTCTTTTTTTGCATATATGTTCTTTATCCTATCATAGAAAGATTCATAAATACTCTTCCTCATCGAACAACATTATTCATGTTGTTCTCTTTAATAACATCATTTTTTATTTTCTTCTTTAACCATCCATCAAACAAAGAAATTAAATACGGTCTTTTATTTTATATAGTATCTTGCTTCTGGGCATTATTTGGAAACGATGCTTTACCTGCATTTGCAACATCCGCTGTACTTGTCATTTATAAAGCAAATTATAAAAAAGCATTAAAAATAGTATTTTGGGCATTATTAATTGGATTTTCTTTAATTGCATTCTTATCTTATTTCTTTGGATTTCATTATTCGGACAATATGTTTAATGACCAAACTGGTGAATTAATTCGTTGGTCTATGGGATTCACTCACCCTAATCATGCTGGTCTATTATTCATTTTTATAATGATGATGTTTATGGTTGCATATAAGCAAAATTGGTTTACCATTCTATTTGTGTTTGCTTCTTCCTATATCGTTTATTTGGGATGCAAAAGCAGAACTATATTTATCTTCGCCTTCTTAGTCCTTTTCCTATATTATCCATTCAAACTTTTAATAAAATATAAAGGAATTCAGGCTATAGTCACCTTTGCGTTTCCTGTATTCGCTATTGTTTCCATTATTCTTGCTCTTTACATGCCAACAGGAGCCTTAAACAATTTATTGAGCGGTCGTCTTTGGTATATGAATTACTACCTAAAGAACATAACACCTACTTTATTAGGGGGTGACAAATATGTTGATAGAATGTATATAGACAATTTGTATTTCCAATATTTGTATAGGGGCAACATTTTAAAATTTGTATTCCAAAATATAATCAATATTATTGGAATACATTATTCCTGTAATCAATTAAGCAAATTGATAAAAACATCTTTCTTATTCGAATATATGTGTTATCTATGTATAGGAATGACTATCAACCTGACCAACATATACTTCACTCCAATTCATTTCATGATTTGTCTCTGCTTGTTTAATGAACTAACAAAGCAAAAAGAAAAGCAAATTGCTAGGGCGTATGCTTTAAGCCAAATTGCTATCAATTAACAATTAATTTTTGCTTTAATAAAGAATCATAGTAAAATATAAAAGAAAAGAGGACTTATTCTTATGCCAATGATAGAAGTTACAACCAGTGAGAAAATCAACAAAGAAATAGCTGATAAAATTAAAAAAGGTTTAGGCGGAAATATAAGCATATTTCCAGGTAAACCTGAAAGTAGAGTAATGGTCTCCATCAAAGATCAAGCTTATATGTATTTTGGTGGAATAGAAGGACCTACTGCACTAATCTCTGTAGCTCTTTACTTAGATCAGCCAGAGGAAACATATACTGAATATTCCAAAGTTGCAGTCAATACAATCATCGATGCTTTACCACAAATTCCGAAAGATAGAATTTATGTAAAGTACCAAACATTAACTCATAAAAACTGGGGCAAAGAATTCTAAAAACTGACAATGGAGACTCAAATCTCCATTGTTTTATTTTTTAGATTTACATAGATAGCTATCGATAGTTTTTTGCAAATTCATATTGAAATTATTACTATATGTCCAGCCCAATTTTTCTAATTTAGTCGAATCTAAAGCATATCTTCTATCGTGACCAGGTCTATCAGAAACAAAATTAATTAATGATTCTGGTTTATCAATCATCTCTAATATTTGCTTTATTATTTCTAAATTCGTTTTTTCATTGTGAGTAGAAACATTGTAAATTTGACCAGCTTGACCTTTATCTATAATCAAATCTAAAGCTGATGAATGATCATCTACATATATCCAGTCTCTTATATTCAATCCCGTTCCATAAACTGGTATCTTTTCATCGTTTAAAGCTTTGCTAATAACTAGCGGAATTAGTTTTTCTAAATGTTGATTAGGTCCAAAGTTGTTTGAGCATCTAGAAATAGTCACTGGCAATCCATATGTTCGAAAATAAGATAAAGTTATTAAATCAGCTGAAGCTTTAGATGATGAATAAGGAGAAGAAGGTCTTAAAATAGATTCTTCAGTAAATCTATATTTAGAATCTAAAGGAAGGTCTCCATAAACCTCATCGGTCGAAACTTGATGAAATTTAACTTTTCCAAATTTAAGACATGCATCTAACAAAACTGTAGTTCCAATAATATTAGATTTATAAAATATATCCGGATTATTAATAGATCTATCTACATGTGTTTCCGCCGCTAGATTTATAACAATATCAAACCTATATTTGTTAAACAAAGAATTAACTAATTCTTTATTGCATATATTTCCTTTAACAAATACAAAATTAGAATTATTAATAATAGGATCTAAATTATTTAAATTTCCTGCATAAGTTAAATCATCCAAACATACGAGCAAATCGTTTGGGTATTTATTTATCATATATTCCAAGAAGTTAGACCCTATAAATCCAGCTCCACCAGTCACTAATACATTCCTACTCATAATAAGGTTTCCTGATTAATTTATTATCTTTTTATGTATTTCTTAAACAATATAATTTTGAGCAGCAGATTTAATTTTGCACTAGGATAAAAAGCAAAAGAAAACAATCCCTTCATTAAAGTTTTCATTACTTCTTTCTTTTCTATTTCAGCATTATTATTATCATTTAATTCTAAATAGAATTGATAATATTTTTTTAATAGATAAGCTTTTTCTTTAGACCAACGAATAAAATCACGTGTATTTTTCTTAATTACGTTATCAACATATTCTATATAAATTCTTTCAGTCATAATCTTTTTCAAATGTATTGGGGTTCTTTCTATATTGTTAACAAGTGAATTTGTTCTCACCCTATAGAAATAAAGCTCTGAAAAATTCAAAACTATGCCTTTAACACAATTGATATATTTATCATGGAATAGTCTATCTTCACCGCATGAAATACGTTCATCAAAACTAATGTTATTAGCTTTAACAACTTTAATAGAATAGCATTTGTTCCACAAGTTTCCTTGTCTTATTTTATTCTTATAGATACAGTAGCCATAGCAATTACCTTTTTCTTTATTCAACAGTTTAGTTTTACTAGATATCTGTGTGCTTGGAATTGTATCTCCATCATCAAACACTTTATAGCAAACCTCAGGAACATAATCTTCACCATATTTATCAATTAACAAATACATTATTTCAATATATTTGTCTCCAATAACATCATCGCTATCTATAAAGCAAAAGTTATCGGTCTCAATCTCATCCAGTGCTTTTTGCCTCGCAAATTGAATTCCTTGTTTCTCTTCTTTTACAATTCTTAAATCTAAATCATTATTATATTTGCTTATTACTTCAATAGAATTATCTGTAGAATTATTGTCGACAACTAAAACCTTGAAATCCTTCCTTGTCTGCTTTATAAACGATTTAAATAAATCATCTAGATAATGTTCGGAATTATATACACATACACATAAGGAAATCATTTTTATAGCTCCTATATTTTATTCTTGAAATAAAAGTATATCGGCAAAAACATATGGTGTTTTAAGAAAAAGAAATATATTTTCCTACTTTTAGATTCGCCATCGACCTTAGTTAAAGATAATCCCTTTAAATAAAGATCATCTTTATTTAATTTCTTAAACAATTGCTTACAAGTTTTATATTTCTCTTTTCTAATCATCCTTGATAAATAGAATTTTGATACATCAAATTCCATAGTATCGAAGCAAGAAACGTTAATATTATTATATTCAGCATATGAATTTAAAAAATTACGTAGCCTTAATCTTAAATCGATTAAGCTTTCATATGAATTCTCGTTTCTTCTAGAATAAGTCAATTTAATTTGATAATAATTTACCAAAGATTTATCTATTATTTTTATTGATTTTGCTTTGGAACAAATCAATAAAATAAAACACATGTCTTCATATAAAGAAAAGTTTCTCTTCTCATATTCATCAATTATTTGAAGCGCTATATCTCTTCTAACAATACAAGCCCATCTATAGACATACAAATAATTAAAAGCTTCAAATGAATTAGCGTCTTTATAGACCTTAGGTAGAAAAGAATGAATTTGATCATCACCTTTTATTTCTAATCTTTTATGAGTCTCTATCGACAGTAACTTTCCACTTTCATCTACAAAATCAAATCCAAATGAAAGGATATCGTTTGATTCTATCTCAGAGTCAATCGTTTCCAATGCATTTGATTTCAACGTATCATCTGAATCTAATTGAACTATGTATTCGCCTTTTGCTTCTCTAATTCCTCTAGATACAGCAGTTGCTAGACCACCGTTTTCTTTATTTATCAACTTAAATCTATCATCTGATTCAATATACTTTGAAATGATTTCTTTTGATTTATCAGTAGATCCATCGTTTATTATGAGCACTTCATATTCATTAACTTTTTGTTCTTTTATAGAGTCTAGCGCTCTTTCAATAGTCTTCTCACCATTATAACAAGGAATTATTATGCTATATTTTATTTTTTCCATAATATAGTCTCCATTTATTCTATTTATCATTTGACTATAATATTATATATCTTGATTGAAAGGTTTAATTATAATGTCATTATTCAATTATATTAATAAAGCTAAAAACTATATAAAAACATACGGATTAATAAAAGGGATAAAAGAAATTATCAATAGAAAAAATAATAAAGATAAAGCCTTAAAAGAATTAAATGAATTTCTTCCTAAAGTTGAAGAAACAGTTAAACCAGTATTATCAAATTATAAAGATCAATCAATCAAGAATTTCACTGATGATCAGAAAAATATTTTTGTCTTTTGGTGGGACGGATTTGATTCAGCACCGCAATTAGTTAAGGATTGCTATAATTCAGTAGAAAAAAATTACGGAAAAGATTTTAAAATTTATAAAGTAGATAAGACCAATTATAAAGAATTATCTGATTTGGATGAATTCTTTATAAATAAATTTAATAA
>ULVF01042128.1_pt1 | contig 46447 bp, 35 predicted proteins | sample 1959201 | NCBI WGS metagenome assembly ULVF01 (sample SAMEA4835779, study PRJEB28245) | human gut metagenome | biome: gut microbiome; material: fecal sample | place: Denmark | collected 2008 | reverse complement strand
CTCACCAGCTATCCCGAACTGGAGAACTACCTTTCCCCGTTTATGGACGCATGGCAAGGCGGCGCGATGGAACAGCTTGCCGGGCAGATCGCATCGGCGAAGATACCGCTATCGCGCATGATTTCCCCGCAGCTCTATTGGGTCATGTCCGACAGCGAATTTACCCTCGACATCAACAATCCCGATGAGCCGAAGATACTCTGTGTCGGCAACAATCCCGACCGCCAGAACATCTACGGTGCGGCATTGGGGCTGTACAATTCACGTATCGTGAAGCTCATCAACAAGAAGGGCAAGTTGAAGTCGGCGGTGATTATTGACGAGCTGCCCACCATTTACTTCAAGGGGCTGGACAACCTTATCGCCACCGCCCGAAGCAACAAGGTGGCTGTCTGCCTCGGTTTTCAAGACTTCTCACAGTTGAAGCGCGACTACGGCGACAAGGAAGCCGCCGTAGTGATGAACACGGTGGGCAACATCTTCTCCGGTCAGGTGGTGGGCGAAACCGCCAAGACCCTTTCGGAGCGTTTCGGCAAAATCTTGCAGAAGCGGCAGAGCATCACCATCAACCGCGAGGACAAGTCCACCTCTATCAACACGCAGATGGAGAGCCTTATCCCGGCGAGCAAGATTTCCACACTCACGCAGGGCATGTTCGTCGGCGCGGTGGCGGACAACTTCAATGAGCGCATCGAGCAGAAAATCTTTCATTGCGAAATAGTGGTGGATGCCGAAAAGGTGAAACGCGAGGAACAGGCATACAAGCCTATCCCCGTCATCACGGACTTCACCGATGCCGACGGCAACGACCGCATGAAGGAGATGATTCAGGAGAACTACAACCGTATCCGTGCCGAGGTGCGGCAGATTGTCGCCGACGAGTTGCAGCGTATCCAATCCGACCCGGAACTGCAACACCTGTTGCAGAACAAGTAGGACACCGCAGGCGAAAAGAGAAAATCCGTAGCTCGGTTCAGACCGGGTTACGGATTTTCCTTTTCTTGTATCTTCTTTTCTGCTTTGAGCAACTTGTTTAGGGTGGAAATGGCAAGGGTCATCAGATAGTTTTTCAACTCGCTATCCTCCTTCAGCAAGATACCATATTCTTCGGCAAAGGCTTCCAACATCCATTTTCGGATGTCTGCCATATCCTCCCCGAAAGGTATCAGCCGGTTCTCATCCCAATAGACGGTAACGGCAGACACAAACATTGACTTGAAAGCCGCCTTTTGTTCCGCGTTCAGTTTCTTGTAACGTGTCCTTTCCGTAATGGGAGGTTCGCTGTATGGCATGACGGACACCGGGTCATAGACAGACACCAAGTCGCCGCCGTAATCAATGATTATCGGCAAGTCTGACATTGCACCCTGTTTTCGTTTTTTCTTTTTCGCCATGCTACTTGTTTCCTTTCAACAAAGCCTTACCCTGTTCAGTAAGGCGGTATTTTTGTTTAGGGCTATGCTTGGTCAAACCGGGATATACCGTTTCAACAAATTCAAGCCCGATGGCAGCGTTCAAGTAATTTTCCAAAAAATTGCTTTTGTCTTTCAAACCGATTGCTTCCATTATCTCTTTGGGTGAATAGGAGCCATCCGACAGAGCTGCGATTAGTTTGCCGACCTGTGGGGTGACTGTGGGATTACTATGGGGTGGCTGTGGGGTGGCTATGGGATTTTCCTCCATAGCCTTTGGCGCGTAGCGGAATACAAGCACGACAAAACCGCCGCCCAACCTGTATTCGGGAGACGGCAATCCGGCTTTACGGCACTCTTCCTCCATCAGGCTGATACCGCGTCCCCAATTCTCCAACAGTTTCCTTTTATAAAGGACATTGGCGATGATTGGATTTTGAGGTTCCGAACAATGCTCGGACGCCATCTTCTCCACATCCCAGCCATGCGGAAAAGAGCCGGGATTTTCTATCTCCACACGGTCATCGTATATGGCGATGCCGACAGAGCCTCCGGCTTCCCTGTAACTGCGGTGAGCCAACGAGTTCAATACACCTTCCCTCACAGCCTTATAAGGCACACTCAGTCGTTCTTCACGTTCCAGCCCCTCAATCCTGCCCGACAATGAAAGATGTTTGAACAGAAAAGCTATCGCAGCATCAAGCTGTTGGAATATATTGCCGTAAATGCGTTGGCTGTCTATGAATTCCATCTTGTCCGTTCCCCTGAAACGAGCTAAGCGCAGCAGGCATTGGGGATAGTTTGCCGGCATTTCCCGGTTGGCAAACAGGATGGCGGCTGCATGGTTCAACACGCCGTTCCTCATCAAGCTGAATTTTTCAAGGATGGCAGGAATGTCGTTTCCTGTATTTTCCGGCAAGCGTCCGCAGTCTATTCCCAAACGGACTGTTTTAAGCACCTCGTTCTCATCAATGTCATTTAATGTCAAATCAGGGTCGTCGAACAGTTCCCAACGGTGACGCACACCGTCGCGGTCGAGCAACAACTCATTGTATTTTTGTTGCGGCATGGCGACAGTTGTGCTTTCCACACACATATAAGGGCGGTTCTTATAAGTAAACGGGCGTTCCATCCTTGAATCTTCAACATGGAGGGCGATGATTTTCTTTTCACCGTCAGGCAAGGGCACGTATGAAACCTGTACCGTGGCGGTAGGCTCCAATCTGCCGATGGCTTCCGCAATATCCCGTTTCGTCTTGTCGCTCACTTCCTGCCCGATGATTTTACCGTTGTCCGCCACGCCGAACAGCACCGTGCCGCCTTCGCCGTTGAGGAAGGCGCACAGCGTTTCCATGCCACGCTCCAACTGTCCGGTGGTCTGCTTGAACTCAACCTTGCCGCCTTCCTTTTCAGCTGTCAGGTTCTGTATGATATTGAGATTGTCTATTTCCATCGTCTTGCTCTTTGGTTTACAAAAGTAATAAATTGCCCTGCCGAAAACGAAAGTTTTATGCTATTTCTATGTATTATGTCGAAAAAACAGGCGAGGAGACACTCACGCGCCCCCTTGCCTTACTGTTCTTATATAAATGGACAATAACGTCTATCTTCTTTGCCGCTCCCGTTCCTCGTCCAACAGCATCCGCTTGTTCACCTTCTCCGCAGCCCGGTCGAGGAAATAGGTGCGGCTCTCGCTCTTGCGCATCTTGATGTCGTTGTATATGTTGTAACAGCCTTTCGCCTGTACGCCGAACACCTTGTAGCAGTAGGAAGCTATCTCTTTCAGCGATGCTTCACCGCCGTTTATACAGCCCATCTCGCTGATGCCATAGATAAGTTCCACGAGGTCGGACGCCTTGCCCGTCCACCGCATGGGCGGGGCATCGGCAGGCGTATCGTCTTTCTTTTCATCTTTGGAGGGGATGGAGGATAGTGGCGGCACTTGGTTATGTGGCATGGAAATGTGTTTCAGCATCTTGCGCACGAAGGCGAGGGCTTTGCGCACGTACACGCTGTGGTGGGTGCCCGTATCTTGCAGGGCTTTGTGGTATTGCAGTTCCGTTTCCGCATAGCTCAACGCGGGCAGCGGATGGCAGGGGCTTGCAGCTCCCGTACAGAGCGAAATGACCGTTGCCACGAACTCGTTGTATGCCGCACTCAGCCCGTTGCGGCTTTCGGGGTTGTCTATCAGGCGGAAGAACTCCGTTTCTGTCAATATGAGATGTTCCATTTGCTTTCAGTTTTATGTTGTTACACTTGGGTTGAAGTGTGCGCACATAAAACTATCGGGCAAACGGCAGTCCAACGGATGGGATTTTTTGCGACTTGCAAAACAAGCCGCTGATAAACAGCAGACATATTTGATAAAAATAAATTGGAATACCCGAATTCAGTCTTTCGGATGTGTTCAGAAATTGAACACGTGTTCATAATCTGAACACTCTTTTGAGCAGGGAGGTGTTCACTTTCTGAACAGTCGCACCCTCGTTCTTGCGGTAAACGGCTTTCAGCGAACCGTCCTTGTATGTCTTTGTCTCGTCCCGCATCCATTCGCTTTCAGGCAAATCTCCAAGGAACAGGCGGCAGCCGTTCCCGGCAATGACGGGGATCGTGCAGAGGATGATTTCGTCCAGCAGGTGCATCCTTGCCATGCCGTTAATGATGCTTGCGGTAGCGGTGTTGGCTTCTATGAAACAGGTGGTGTCGGACTTGTCAAGCACCAACGTGGTAAGGGAAGTGTATTCGGAGAGCGGACGGGCGGTTTCTTTCATTCCGGCAATGCCGAATCTGTCCGGCGTGTCGGTTTTGGCAAGCCATTGCTGCGCTTTCCCCGAACTGTCCGCGAGGCATCCGTCCATCGTGAGGACGGCGAATAATATGACTTTTCCCATCGGTCTCTTTTTTAGTGGTTGCGACCGAAAGCCGTCATACAAAAATAGCGTGCAAATCACACTACCTTCAAGCGACGGCTCTGGTAAAGCCTTTACAGAGAGTACGTGACTGCACGCTATGCCGAGGCATAGCATAAGCATCACGCAATCGTCTCTGTAGTTCCAATTTACCAGATTTTCGCTTGAAACGCCTTGCGGTCTTATTCTATACTATATTTTCATCGGACGGATTTTTTTACTTTCCGCACCCGACTTTTCTCAAATGTTGCTACAAAGGTAATGCAAGTTGAGGGCAGAACAAAACAAATCAATTGTTTTTTATGCCGAAACGCCGCTTACCTTATCGAAAGGTAGCCTTTTTCCTGTAATTCCTTTCATTTTTTCACAGTTTTCTATTCTATCCCGTATGCTTTCATCTTGTTGTACAGCGTGGTGCGCCCGATGCCGAGCAATGCTGCCGCCAACTTGCGGTTGCCCTTTGCCTGTTCCAGCGCATGGATGATTTGTTTCTTCTCCATGTCGTTCAAAGCCAGCGAAGCGTCATCCGCCATTGGCATTTCATCGAACTCCAACGTGTCTGCCATGACCGTATCGCCTTCGGTATGCAGCACCGCCATGCGCACGACCCGTTTCAGTTCCCTCACGTTGCCGCCCCATGCATAGGCGAGCAGTTGTTTTCTTGCTTCCGCGTCAAAGCCTTTCACCTGCCGGTCAAGTTCCTCATTGGAGAGTTTCAGGAAGAAATCAGCCAAAGGCATGATGTCCTCACGGCACTCGCGCAGCGGCGGTATGTTCAATGTGTATTCCTTTATCCGATGGAACAAATCCTGACGGAAATGCTTTTCGGCGATGGCTGCCTGCAAGTCCTCGTTGGTGGCGGCGATGATGCGCACGTCAGCCCGCTTGTCCTTGCTGCCTCCCGTGGGTCTGTACCGTTTGGCTTCCAACGCCCGGAGCAGCATCTGTTGCACTTCCGGTGGAAGGTTACCTATCTCGTCGAGGAACAATGTGCCTCCTGCGGCTTCTTCCCAGAATCCCTGTTTCTTGCTTTCGGCTCCCGTAAACGCCCCTTTCTCATGCCCGAACAGGGAGGATGCGGCAAGTTCCTTTGAAAGCAGCCCGCAGTCCACAGCGACAAAGGGCCCCGCCGACCGTTTGCTCATCGTATGTATTTTCTCGGCGATGTGTTCCTTTCCCGTTCCGCTTTCGCCTAATATCAATACGCTCATGTTGGTTGGGGCGACCAGCCTTATCTTGCGGTCTATTTCCCGGAAAGCCGTGCTCTGCCGCTCATGGATGGGCGTATCGTGCCGCTCCATCCTTTTCCGCAAGGTTTTCAGGAGCGGGAAGAGGTTGGCTTCAATCAGCTTTTTCGGGATGTAGTCTTCCGCGCCCTGCTTCATTGACCGGACGGCGGTGGGCACCTCGTCATAGTCGGTCATGACGATGTAGGGATTGTTCCTGCCCTGTTTCCGCAGTTCTTCCAGCAGACTGATACCGTCACCGTCATTCAAGCGCAGGTCAGCCAGAATGATGTCATCTTCCCTCATCTTGGCAAACAGCTTCCGTGCGCCGTTGCAGGTGGAGGTGCTGACGCTTGGGTATCCCTTGCTTTCCAGCAGGCGGCATACAAAGTCGGAATAGATGATGTTGTCCTCCACTACGATTATTCTGCCCATCGTTCCGCCTCCTTCCTTGCCGAATCAACAATCAGTCTGCCCTGTGCCAGTACCGCATTTACGGCAGATTGCACCTTTTCATCCGGTATGTCCTCCTTGTGGATTACCTCATACAATGCCGCCAACGGTTGCTCCGCCTTTATCAGCATCCACGAGCTTCTCAGGTGATGTACCCAGTTATCCAATGCTTCCATGTCCCCCGCTTCCGCCGCCTTGCGCACTTCGTCCATGTCGGATTGTGTAGTGGCCGCCAGCTTTTCCAACGTGCGCCGCTTGTCGCCGAAGGCAAGCAGGGATGACAGGTCTATGCTGTTTGCTTTGTTCCGTTTGATGCAGCTTTCCGTCACCGCCAGCAGTTCGTCTATGGAATAGGGCTTGTACAGCACGGCGGCAAAGCCTTTGCCCGTCAGTTCTTCTTTCTCCACATAGCCTGCGGCGGTGGCTACCACGACGGGGATGGTCCGCGAATTGCCTATTTCCGATGTGCGCAGCAGTTCCAGCACCTCGTAGCCGTTCACCTCCGGCATTTTCAGGTCGGTTATCAACAGGTCATAATCTTTTGTGCGCATCAGGTCTGTCAGTTCTCCTGCTGTCTGGCAAGTGTCGCACTCCACACCGTTTTGCCTGTACATCTCTTTTATCATGTCCAGCAGCATCCCGTTGTTGTCTATCGCCAGCACGGAGCAGCCGGACAGCGTGGAATGTCCGGCGTTTGTCTTTTCGGCAGCCGCCATTTCTTCCGCCTTTGCCAACGGCAGGCTGACGGTGAAGCGGCTTCCCTTGCCCGGCTCGCTTTCCACCGTGATGTTCCCTTTCAACAGCTTTACCGTGTCGGCTACGATGGCAAGCCCCAGCCCGAAGCCGTCCTCCGTCACGGCGTTGCCCAACCGCTCAAACGGGATGAATATCCGCGCCTGTTGTTCTCCGGTCATGCCCGTGCCGGTGTCTTCCACCGTCAAGGTAAATATGCCGTTCTTGTAGCCGGTGCTTAATGTGACTGTACCGCTTCGGGTGAACTTGATGGCGTTGGAGAGCAGGTTGCCGCCAATGCTTATAATCCGGTTCCTGTCGCCGCTTACAATCTCGTCCGTTTCACTTTCTGTCTTGAAGTTGAGTCCTTTATTCTTCGCCAATGTTGCAAACTCCGTTTCCAATGTTTCGGCGATGGAGCGCAGTTTGAAAGGCTTGACGCTTGGCGTTTCCTTGCCGCTGTCCAACCGGAAATACACCAAGAGGTTGTTTATCATCCCCGCCATGCGCCCGGCGGCATCCCCGATGGTCTGTGCGTGGCGCATACGGTTGTCTGCCTCCGTGTCGTTCAGCAGCAGTTCGGCGTTGCCGCCGATGACGGTCAGGGGAGTGCGCAGCTCGTGGGTGACGTTCTGGATAAGGTTGCGCCGAAGCCTGATTAGTTTTTCATTCGCATCGTTGCTCTTCTGCAATTCGCCGATGAGCTTTTCTCGCTTTTTCTTTTCGTTCGCGCTGTGTTTCAGTTCCCTATGGATGGTGAGATAAGAAAGGAACAGTAGGACGATGGCGGCAGAAATAGTCGCCGTGAACAGCCTGACGGACAATGCCTGTGCTTCGGCTATCTTCCGCTCCTTCTGCACGAAAGCCTCCTGCGCCTGCCCGTCAAGCTCGGTTATCAGCCGGTTCAGCTCGGCGTTCAGCCTCCTGCCCAGCGTGCGCAGGCTGTCGGTGTATGCCTCCATTTCCGCCGTCCGTTCCTGCTGCATGGCTATCAGGCTGTCGCTGAACTGGTGCAGTTCCTTGGCGGAGGGCAGTATCTGCACGGTCTTCTTGCCGCCAAAAGCCCCGGCGATGCCTTTCTTTTTCTGCGTCACGGTACGTACACGGGTGGCACGTTTCGCCACTTCGGGCAGATGGTTCACCAAAAGGCTGTCTGCCTTGTCCTGACGGGCGAAAGTTTCCATAAGGTGCAGCAGGTGGGCTTCTTTTTCCACCAAAAGGGCGCGGAGCGTGTCTATCTGCGCCGGATGCACGAAATCCTTGCAGCGGGGCTTCATGGCTTGCAGCAGGCTGTCGGTACGCAGCCGTTGGGTGCGGTAGTGCAGGTAATCGCTTTCTTCCCAGCCTACCACCCCCTCGCCCAGCATGGCAAGCGCGGTGATGCGGCGGTGGGCGGCGTTGATGTCCGACCGGATTTCCTGTATCTTCACGGTTTCCGTCTCTATCTCGCGCATCCGCTGCCGTTCTTGTACGAGGATAGCCGCCATGGCGGTTATGGATGCCACCGTGACGGCTACGAACACGGACATTTTCAAGTATAGCTTCTTGTTTTCCAAATCTTGCCTTTCAGTTGTCTTTTACATTTCTTAGTTCACAGTTTTGCCTTCTCTTTCTCCAATGCGTCCTTCAGCGTCCTTTCGTCCAGTGTCTTCCGTCCGGACATAACGAGCTGCAGGGCGCATCGGCGCACCACGTTGGTGATGGAGCCGCCGGAGAGTTCCGTTTCAGCGGCGAGGGCAACCAGACCGTCGGCGTTTCTTCCAAGCCATTTCTTGGGCAGCATGTTCCGCCACAGCTCGCGGCGCAGTTCCTCGCCGGGCATCGGGAAATAGACGACCGACTGGAAGCGGCGGGAGAACGCCTCGTCGATGTTCGACTTGAGGTTGGTCGCCAGGATGACCGTGCCGGGGAAGTCCTCGATGCGCTGGAGCAGGTAGGCCACTTCCTGGTTGGCGTGGCGGTCGTTGGACGTGTTCGTGGAGGTGCGTTTGCCGAAGAGCGCGTCCGCCTCGTCGAAGAAGAGTATCCAGTTGCGGTTCTCCGCCAGGTCAAACACGCGGGCGAGGTTCTTCTCCGTCTCGCCGATGTACTTCGACACGATCATCGACAGGTCCACGCGGTACACGTCCATACCGTTCTTCTTGCCCAAGAGGGTGGCGGCGAGCGTCTTGCCCGTGCCGGGAGGCCCGTAGAACAGGGCGCGGTAGCCGGCTTTCAGGTAGCGCGACAGCCCCCAGTCCTCCATGACGGTCTTGTGCGAGGAAATCCACGTGTTGATTTCCTCCAGTTCGGCGGACACCTCGTAGTCCAGCACCAGGTCCTCCCATTCCAGCTCGGTGGTGATGCGCTTGGCGGGGAAGCCCGTGCTGTAGTCCGGCTTGTACTCCGTGTCGAGCAGCACCCGGCTCAGGAACTCTTCCGACACGCGCAGCTGTCCGCTCAGCGGCGGCTCGCCTTCGCCCGCGCCATCCAGCCGGAGGACGTTCTTCTTGTAGAACCAGTGTTCCCGCCCGAACAGGCGGAACACGTCCTTCCGTTTTCCCACGTCGTCCCCGGCGAGGATGAACGAAGCGGTCTCGCCCGTGGGCAGGAAGCCGCCGTGCGACAGTCCCTTCCAGCCTCCGAACTCGGTGTACTGGCGGTCGAAGTCCTTGTTCTGCACGAAGAAGATGTCCAGCGCCTGCGGGCAGACGTGGGGCATCAGGGCGAGCATCACCGTGACCCGCTCGCCGAAGCGGATGTCCGGCTGTCCCGTCACCTGTTCCATCCAGCCGTCACGGGGCGGGCGCACTTCCTCGATGGAAGAATATTCGCACCCCTGCTGAAAATACAATTGTATGGCTGTGGTCAGTATTCGGTTGAACCAGTTTACATTATTATCTATCATTAGTTTTTCGGTAATTTTGCAGATTTTTTTGCATTGGGTGGACACCATTGTTCGCAGTTTTTACATCTTGCATCTCTTTCTTTATCATGATGTCCATCAAGCACACTAGTAGCTTTATCAATAAAAAGCGATTCAATAAATTGATTATTACGATTTAATAAATTTACAATTAAATATGCTGCATGAGCCTCTGCACAATTTCCCCAACCATTACTAGGTGCTCTACGCTGTTCTTTATCTATAACTTTTTGTGTCAATATAAGTTTCTTTTTTCTATTGCCATAAAGATTTGGCTTTTCCTTGTTTTGCTCCGTTCTGATAGCTTCATTAGTCAATGATTGTTCAATTATTTCATTAGTAGTTTCTGGTCGGTGAGTTCTTGAATAGCCTGTGACCTCCTCACTTGTTGTGGTAGTAATTGCAGCAGAGGATCCTGTCCTATTAAACGTGAGTATTGTTGCTTTCGCCTTAACTTGTTTCTTTTGTACTGGTCGATCAATAACTCTGGATACGACTTGTAATTGTTTTCTTATCTTCATTGTTTGTCTTATTAATAATTGTTCGCCTTTGCTCCCATCACATCGGCCTCATGTTCCAAGTCCGCATTGTCGTTCACGGGCATCCCGCCCACCTCGGTGGTCGGCTCCACGCGCCCGCCATCTGTTGCGCCACGTGCCATGCCTCGTGCGGCAGGTGCCGTTCCTGCCCCGGTGCCACGTGGATGTCAGTGCCTTGCGTGTAGGCAAGGGCCTGCACGGTGGCGGGCTTGTCCGAGTTGTAATGCACGCGCACGTCGTCCATCGAGAAGCCGGACAGTTCCTCAATGCCGTTCTTCAGGTTGTCGGGCATCCCGGTCTCGTTCTTCCTCTGTACGGGCGCCTCGAACTTGCCCTGCACCGTTTCCTCGTCATCCTCTTCGCGTTGCAGGGGCTGTTCAAACTTGCCTTGCAGGGATTCGTCCTCGTCCTCCGTCCGTTGGACGGTTTGGGCGAACTTCCCTTGCAACGTCTCGTCTTCGTCTTCGCCTGCCCGTTGGATGGCTTGGTTCATCGGGCGGTTGTCCACGAATTGCAATGTGCCGCCGCCCTCCTTCTTCGCCTGGAGGGTGCGTGCCGTCTTTTCCTGATATACTTTTTCTGCTTCCATACCGGTATGTTTTTTATGTCGTTATACAATTAAAAAATCTGTTTCTCGTGCCATTTCACCTGCACGTGCTTCTTCAGCCACGGCAGGCGTATCTGCCGGAAGCCCCACGGGACGGTCTCCAGCAGGATGTCATACGCCTTTTCCTCCACCGTCAGCAGCCAGCGTTCCTCTTCCTGCTCCAGCGTGCCTTCGCGGAGGATGAAGCTGCCCCGGAAGCCTTCCACCGACGTGCCGTTCATCTGTGGCCAGTTGGCTTTCACGCCCGCCACCATGCCGTCAGCGGTCTGCCGTTCCTCATCGGTCAGGGGTTGACTTTTTGGCAAGGGCACGTGTCCGGGCAACGCCGTGAGCAGGCGGTTGAATGCCAGTTCCGCTTCCCGCCACGCCTTTTCCGTGCCGCAGGCGAGGTATTGCAGCAGGAACACCGCGCGTACTTTCGATGACGTGTTGCGGAACTTTTTCCTTTCTTCGTCCAACCAGCCGAGCATCGCGAACAGGCGGACGAACCACGGGGCGAGCAGGCACAGCCCGGCATTGCCCACTGTCAGGGCTTCGGGCTGTTCTTCCGATGCCGGCGCCTCCTTTTCGGGCAGGGCCAGTTCCGCTTCCACCCGGCGCACGGTTTCTTCTTTCTTTTCGTTGTCCGCTTCCTGTAGGGACGGCAGCATCCCGATGAAGTCTCGGACGGTCTCTTGAGGCGTGGCGTAGGGCCATTCCTCCGTATCACCATATACTATATAGGTAGCCAAAGCTTTCTTCCGTTCCTCTTCCGGCAGGGAAAGGCTGTCCGTAATCTGGCGCAGCAATTCCGCCTTGCCGGTGGACAGGCTTGCCGCCAAGTACAGCCAGTCGGAGGTGTCCGTTTCCCATAGCCATTCATCCAGTGGAAAGATATTCCTTGATATAGCTTCTCGGAGGAATGCCAACAGTTTTTCGGGACGGTGGCGGAGATACCTGCGGAACAGCCGCTTCCGTGTGTCTTCGGGCAGGCTCTTGTCCGTAAGCACTTCTATATCGGGTAGTGCATCCGTTGGATTGTACAGCCGGGAGAAGAAGTATGCTTCCATCTGTTCCGGCGTGAACGTTTGCCAGCCGGGTTCCCTCACGTAGAGGAACAGGACGGTTGCCAGTTCACGGGCAGGCATCCGTTGCAGGAACCAGCCCGTCAGCCGCCGGAATACGTCGGGATGGGCGAAGCCGGGTGTCCGTGCCAATTCATCCGCCCAATGGCTTGTCTGGATGTAGTCCGTGGCTTCCGCCATCCGGGTAAGGCTGTCGGTTCCGGCTTCCTGTTCCATCCATGCCCGCAACGCATCGGGATGCTTGTCCATCAGGCGGGCAAGGGTCAGCCGCAAGACGGCATGGGTCGCGGACGGGTCTGCTAAGGTTTCAAACAGGTTCTCTTGGGGCTGGCTGTCCGCTTCCGGATTACTTTTGGTTATCGTTTCGGCAAGCTGCCGCCATTGCCTGTTGTCCGCATCATTCGGTTCTTTTCCGGTGGCCGCCAGCCGTAGGTAATGAAGGAACATGTCGGTAATGTCCTTTTCACTCCGTGTCCTGTCCCATGTTTCCGGATCTTGCAAGTATGCCAGCAATGCTCTCCGCAAAATGGCATCCAAGGATATGGAGCCACGGGCAAGGGACGCGGGCAGATGAGTCGCGAAATGTTGCAGCCGCTCTATGGCTTGGGACAGGACAGCCGCTTGGTGGAAATTCACTTTGGCTACCGCCTGAAGCATGTCCTGCACGGTCATCAGGTTTTCCAAGGAAGCGGAAGCCCGGCTTTCTTGGGGCAGTGCACGGAGCAGTTGCAGCCATGCCTGTGGCTTCTCTTGGGCGGCTTCGCGCAACAGTTCCCGCTTGGCGACAATGGGAACGGACGTGTCTTCCAGCCATGTTGCGAAGCCTTCAGCCGTGTTCCAACGGTGGTCAAACAGTATTTGAAGGGTGTTCAAAGCGTCCTCATGCCCATGCAGCCACTCCTGGTAAAGGGACGGGAGGCCACGGGATTCGCCGTCCAAGGCGGCATCCAATAGCATAAACGCCTGTTCTGCGTCAGATGTTCCGGCTACAGTTTCTTGTGCCAGCCGTTTTCCTATAATCGGAAGGCTGTCTTCACGGAACAAGGAAACGAGCAGGACACGTACCGCATCTTGCAAAGGCTTGTCCTGTCCGTCTTGTTCCCAGCGGATAATTCCGAGCAGCAGCCCGCTCCGCAGGCTACGGTTGGCATTTGCCCGGTAAGAGGAGAGGGAGGTTTCATGCTCCGCCAGCCATTGGAACAGCGGCATCAGGACGGACGCTTTCTCCATGCCAACCGCCTGATGCAATGCCCGGTATAGGATAGTTTCCCAAGCGTAATGCCCGATCCGCTCCAGCACTGTATCCAACATACCTTGTTCTTGAAGCAGGCGCACCGCTTCAATGGCATTCTCCCGATGGTAGTCCCAATAGGAGGCAACCGCCCTTCGCTTGGCTATTTCAGACAGGTTCGGGTCGTATATGATCCGGCGCAGGTCTTGGAGGGAGATGCTGTGCTTATCCGTTGTTCTTTCCCCTTCATAGGCGATGGCTTGGTTTCCTGCCTCTTCCAGCTCACGGACAAGTGCGTCCACGGCGGCATCCTCATTACTGTTACCACCGGTCACTTCCCGATAAATGAGGCTCAATATGTTTTTAATGCCATCAGTTTGTCCCGGAATGCCGCTTGCCAACAGGTGCAAGGCGGACAACCGGAAAGCGGATGCCCGTCGGGGTTCGGGTATTTCTTTCAGCCAACTGATGCTGTCCCGGTGCGTTTCCAAATAAGTTTTTATGTTTTCCCATGCCTCTAACACTGCCAAAGAATATACGCCAAGCAGCCGGTTGACCGTGGCATCTTCCGCCAGTTCCGCCAAAAGGGACAATAAGGTGTTGTCTTTTGCGTAGGCGGATGGAAGCCATCGGATGACTGCCTCCGGCTGTTCCCGCACCAGCATCGTCCACAGCATCCGCTTGTAGGCATCGCTCCGTGCCGGGTCTTTCAGGATTCGGACCAGTTCTTCCGTATCTGTCTTGGAATAAGAAGGTTGACAGCTTTCCGACCGGAGGACGGTTGAGAGTTTTTCCATGCCTTTCTCATACCCATTATCTATTTCGTCATCGGTTGTCCCTTCGCTGGCTGTCCCACCCAATTCGTTGTGGAAGGCAAGCAACAGACGGCGGATGCTTTCTTCTTCGGGAAAGCTGTAATGTTTGTTGCCTATCCATGCCAATACGGACTTCCGCCAAGCGGACGGCCAAACGGCTTCCGGCACTGCTTTCAGCCAAGGGATTTCAAGCTTGTATGTCCGGAGATGGCTTTCTGCCTTTGTAACCTGTTCCCAGACGGTGAAAGACAGGGATGCAAGCAGACGGTCGAGAACTGCCTTGTCAGTTAGCCTTGCAAGGGCGGATAATACTCCGGGGCTTTTCACGCCTTCCGACTGGAGCCATTGGATGAGTGCTTCCGGATGGCTTTGTACGAATGCGGACAACAGAACGTGCTTCTCCTTGTCATCAATATGCGTGTCCGTCAGCAGGGCTGCGATAGCTTCCGGCTCTGTCAGTCCTTGTATTTCTTTTGTTTTTTCTTGGCTTTCATCGGTGGCAATACTTTCCGCCTCCGGCAACCGCAGCAACGACAGCCGCAGGAACATCCGGTACAGTTCGCGGTTGAAATAGTGGTCATACACGGGCGAGCCGTCCGGGTTATGCGGCTGGAGCAGGTAGATGGCGTTCAGCACGTCCTTGTAGTAGGCGGGTCCGAACACCTCCAATAGAAAGCTGACGGTCAGTTCCGCCTTGGAGAGGTAGGGTGCGCCGTTCCGCTTGTGGATGAACGTGAGCAGCCGGTGCTGCAGGTGGCGGGTGAACTCCGCCTTGCCGCCGAACATCGCGATGCCGTTGTAGGGGTAATACCGGATGAGCCACTCGTACAGGTAGTGCCAGTAAGGGGGAAGGTCCACCTCGGCGTGTTCCTTCGTCTCGGTCAGGATGATCTGCAGCACGGACAGGGTATCAAGCAGGACGGACATGCCCCGCAACTTGGCATCGTCAGGGGTTTCATGCACGAAGCGGAGCGGTATGCCAGGCTTCGTTTCCAACAGCAGGGCGAGCAGACGGCGTTTCTCCGCTTGTCCGGCGGAAGGTTCGGCAAGGGCGGCGGCGTACAGGTCAAGGAGCGGCTTCTCCTGTTCCGTCTGGCTTGCCAAACGGCGCAGGGCGTGTTCTTGTTTCAGGCAAAGGAGGGCGGCTTCCCGGATAAATGCTTCGTAGGCGGTGGAAGAAAGACCGTCCAACCGTTCCAGTTCTTCCTGCAAATGAAAGTTCGCATCCGCCCATTCGGGCAACGGATGCCCGTGTTCCAAATAATAGAGCAGGTTCCGGCTTCGGGAGGCGGTGTTCTTTTTAGGGTCAACCTGTGTATGCAAGCCATACAGGGGCGGCAGGGCTTTGAGCAGTTCCTCCCTCAACCGCCGGGGAAATTCGTTGTAGAAATCGTCTTCGGGGATGTTGCCCAAGTCAAGGTCGAGCCGTTCCAGTTCGTGGAGTGCCCGGTCATCGCCGTAGGGCGCAAGGCATTCCTCCGCCACGCGCTCGAAGCAGCGTCGGCAGAAACCGTCCCAGTCGGCATACAGCCCTTGCGCGAAGCCTTCATCGGGGACGGTGAACTCGAACGATATGTGCTCAATCCGTATCATCCAGGTCTTGGGTCTCTTCGGCTTTTGTCATCAGTTCGTCAATGGCTTCCAGCAGCTTGCCCCGATAGTCCGCCAGGCGGCTGTCCGTGAAGGTACGCATCAGCTGGTGGTAGCAGATTTCAAACTGCCGCATTTCCTTCTCGCCTAACCAATGCAGCTTGCCCGTCAGGTGGGCGGGGACAAGCGAACGCAGCAGTTCCCGGCATTGGGTGCGGAAGCGGGGGCTGTGGAAACGGTAGGTCCAGGCGGGTAGCACCAATATCAGCTCGAAGGTGCGTGTTTCGTCTGCCAACACCGGCTCCACCACGTACAGGGTCTCGCTACGGCGGTTCAATTCGCGCAGGAAACGGCGCAGGATGTTCGCCAACTTTGTCAGTTCCTCCGGGTCGGTGCCTTGGCCGAGGTTAGTCCAGCCGCCGTGCTCCTGGTGGCGGTACATCAGCATATAGAGGTCGTCGTCGGTCTTGACGATCCGGTAGTTGCCTAATTTCGTGCCGCCCCGGAACAGGTCGCCGGTAATCAGGTTCTCGTTGAAGAAGGGCAGCGTGGCACGCATGGCGGCGTATTCCCTGCGCTTGCCTTCCTCGTCCCTTGCCAGCCCTTTGAACTCCACCGCCTGCACGTTGTCGGGGCGCAGCATCCGCTCGCCGATGAGCAGGGAGTCGATGCGGTCGGTGATGCCAAGGGTGCCGTCTTTTTCTTGCTTGCGTTCCAATAGCCGCAGGTTGTGGGCGGGCAGCACGTTGCTCACGGAGTGTCCTTCGTCCGGGTCGATGCCGAGCAGCAGGCAGAAGTGTTCCTTCACCGTGGGGGCGTTGCCGTCCGCTTCAAGGAGGTTCCGCGCCTTCATCCGTTCCTTTTCCAGCCGGGCGGCGTTCCGCAGGAAGTTCATGCGGCGGCGCAGCGTGCCTATTGGGGTCTCGCCGTAGGCGTTCTCTTCCGACAGCCATGCCGGATGGCTCTCCACCTCATAGAGGCGGTCAAGGAAGTCTAAGTAGCGGCTTTTCTTTCCGATGGCATCCTTTAGGTATTTGTAATCGGTGCTTTCGTCCTCTTCTTTCAGGGACAGCAGCCGGGGCAGTTCCTTCAGTTCGTCCAGCCCGTTCCGGATAACCCAATCGTACAGGCGGGTGTATGCCTCGAAGGAGGACGGTTGTCCCTGTCCCGGTGCCAGGCGGTAGCAGTCGGGGAAGTCGCCCGCGATGGGGGCGTGGGTGAACACGTCATGCCCCGTGCCGGACGGACGGCTCCAAGCGGCACGGTTCTCCTTGCCCCGCTGCTTCCGGCTGAGGGACTGTCCGCGCAGGAGGTGGAAGCCTTCCAATCGCTCCAAGAAGCGGTCGGGGTCTATCCGTGCCTCCGTCTTCCCGCAATACATCCGGATGTTCCCGAAGTCCTTCCGTTCCTTGGGGATGCGCAGGCTGTAGGGACCGGACAGCCGGGTCTGCGGAATGCCGTCTTTTGTCAGGTAGCAGGTGCGGAAGCGGTCCACGCCTTTTATCCCGCACAATTGCTTGTAGAGTTCGTGCTCGGTGTATCCCTGTCCGGGCAGGACGGCGCGCAGGGTGTCTTCCGAGCCTTCTAACCACGTTTCGGGGGAAACGTCTTCCGCCGGACGGCTGCCGGGGGTGAGCAGGGACACCGCGCCGGACAGGTAGCGCAGGATGCGTCCGTAGATGCGTGCCAGCACCTCGGTCGCGTCCTCGCCCGGCTCTATCTCCAGTTCCGCCTCGAAGTCCAGGGTGTCGGGGCGGATGATTTCCACCTTGTCCAGCCGTTCGCACAGGTTGCGCCGGCTGTGGAAGGCTTCCTCCACCTGCCTGACGGTCTCCTCGCCGCTGCCTTCCTCAAAGGGGGACAGGAGGATGCGGACGGTGTAGGCTCCGGTTTCCGGGTCGCAATGCACGTCGGCGTTCTCCAGCCCGGGGACGCTCGCCAGCAGCATCCGGCGGTAATCGTCCTCGGTCACGGGTGAAGTAGTATATACGTCCACGGGCGGGAACAGCCCGAAGCGTGCCGCGTCGAACGGCTTGCCCGCTTCCGTCAGGCTGTCCGCCACGCCGAAGCCCAATTTGTAGTCCAGTTCCGCCAGGGCGTAGTTCGCGATGTCCGCCAGCGTCACGCCGGGGTCGTGGGCGTTGTAGTCCGTCCACACCTTGCCGGACATCCGTTGCACTTCCGCCAGTGTCTGTTGTTGCAGCCTCGTGTAGAGGGCGTCTTCCGCCGCCTGCTGCTCGATGTAGGGTTCTTTCCGTTCGTCCATAAGCCGCCGTCAATTCATTCTTGATTCTTCATTCTACATTCTTGATTCTTCATTTCACCGTATCTTGCAGAAGATTTTCCCCGAAGCCCTACGCCTTTTGCTCCTGACTTGCAGGCAGAGCTTGCCGTCCTGCGTGTGCCAGCGCATCTTGATGCCGCCCGACCAGCCCCACCAGTGTTTCCGGGACGTTTCTATCCGGCAGTCCACGGAGTTCAGGCAGAGGGCGGTGGCGCGGGTGCTCTTGCTTGCCCCCGTGTCCGGGTCGTGCAGGAGCAGGAACACGTCGTACATCCGGAAGCCCCTGCCCGTCACCGCCACGAGGTCGTGCCATTCCTTGTCGGCGGCGAGGGTCATATAGCCGTCCTCCGCCGGTTGCGGCACGGGTTCGGGTGCAGGTTCCGGCCCGCTTGCTTCTTCGGGTTCCGGTATAGGCTGCGGGGCGGACGGGTCCTGTCCCAGTTCCGCCACGGTCTCGCCTTGGGCGTTCCTGACCGCCAGCCCTTTCTCCGGGGTCAGGCACAGCGTCCAGGCGGCGGGCGCGTTTTCCGCGTCGTGCAGGCGGATTTGCAGGGGCTTGCCCGTTTCGGGATAGAACGACCAGCCGTCGGCGGTGCGCACGGCTTGCCCGTCCTCCGCGATGTTCGGCACGGAGTCTATCAGGGCGGCAAACTGCTCCTCGGTGGGGATGCTGCCTTTCTTGAAGTAGCCTTTCAGCGTTTTCCTGTCTTTGAGTTCCTTCATCTTTTATCTATGCGTTATTCATTCTACATTCTTCGTTCATCATTCTTCATTACATCGTCATCCGATGACAAAGTCGCTGCCGATGCCGTTCCCGCCGATGCCGTCATCGGGGGCTGCCAGCGTGACTTTCACTTTGGGCAGCAGCACGCTCCACGCTTCCTTGCCCCGGATGGTGTCCTCCTGGCCGTTGCCTGTGCCGATGTATTCCTTTCCGTTTATCATCAGGGAGGTCACCCGTTGCAGGTCTTCGTGGTTCACCAAGCGCGAGCACAGTTCCTTGGCGGAGAACGCCTGTCCCGGCACGGGGAAGCCGCCGTCCTTGCGCCACGGCAGGAAATAGCCCTCGACGAGTGCGGCGAGTTCGGAAAGCACCTTGCCCTCGTCCGGCACCCCGAAGTGCAGGGTGGCGGTGCAGCGCACCGTCAGTTCCTCGTACACGGGATTGGCGACCCGCAGCTTCACGCAGGCCGGGGCGTATTGCCTGAGCGTCCGCTCCATCTCTTTCAGCTTCCACGGCGGGGAGAGGAAGTAGCGGCTGTCCTCCGTCCGGCTGAACACCACGAGGCAGACTTCCGCCGCGCCTTTCCCGCCGTCCTTCTTCGGCAGGGTGAGGCATTGCGCCAAGTCCGCTTCCGGGAAATGTTCCAAGAGGATTTGTTCGTAGTCCCGCTGCGTCACGGCACGGTGGCGGTTGGCGAAGCGTGCCGTCTGGTGTGCGGCGGATTGCGCTTCCGTCCCGGCGGGTGTGCCGCCGAAGCCGGGCAGGGGTTGCGCCACGCTGCCGATGCGCGGGTCTTCTTCCGCTGTGCCTTGTATCGTCCCGGCAGGCAGGGCCATGCCGTTTCCACGGTCGGCAGTCACCCGGATGCAGTTGGTCCACACGCCGCGCAGGGCGAGGCAGGCGGAGGTGTCTTCGGGCAAGGCGGCACGGAGCCACAGCCGGTTGGAGCGGTTCAGCCATTCCGCCTGGATGCCTTGCGGGAAGCCGATTTCCACGAAGCCGCTTTGCGTCAGTCCGGCGGTTTCCTCGGCGGCGATGTCCTTGGCGGGGATGCCTTGCCATTCCGTGCCGTTCCAGTATTGCCATTCCGGGGCGGTCGCCACATCCGCACGGGGGCGGTAATAAGGCAGGCGGTCTTGGGGCAATGCCGTGTCAAGGTACATCCGCACCCGCTTCTCCCCTCCGGCATCGGCAAAGGCGAAGCAGAGCTGGTTGGGCGTGAGGAAGCGGGGAAGGAGCCTTCCCGATATTTCCCGTGGAGGGGCTTCGGAAACGCTTGCAACCATAATGGGAGTAACCTTGTGCTCCCCATCGGGGGTAATTGAACGGGCTTGGACGGGTACGGCAAGTTCCGCCTTGTATGCCATCTCCACGTCCGCCAGCAGGGGCATGGGCGGTTCCTGCGGCAATGCCCACAGGTCTTTTTCCTTGCAGCGGCTGTTGTGCGCCATCACTTCGGTGAAGCGGTTGCGGTAGGCGGCCATGCCGAAGCCGATGGCGGGGCTTTCCAGGGTGACGCGGAAGAAGCCGTCCTTGTCGCGGGTGTATCCGTATCCGTTGCCGGCGGCGTTGTTCCTGAATGATGCGCTTTGCGGGAAGCCGAACACGAAGCGGGCGGGCTTGAAGCAGCCTTTCTCGTCGAAGTCGAACAGGGCTTGCCCGTCGGCGCACGTCCGCCACTTGCCGTCCTTCTGGAAGGCGGTCTTGACGCGGAAGGCGGAAGCGTCTGCAGCCGGGTAGTCCTTGTACAGTTGGTCGAACGCGCTCCGGGTTTCGGGCAGCTTCTGCCACGTGCCGGTCAGCGTCACTTCCTTCAGGGGCTTCAAGCCGGTTTCCTCGTTGCCGAACAGGAACCAGGCACCCCGTTCCGCCTGCATCCCGAAGGGGGCGAAGGGCTGCGTGGTGTCCGTCTCGCCCAGTTCGCTTTGGAAGGTGAAGTTGCGGATGCCGCTGACCTCGACCGTGATTTGCACGCCGCCGGACTCCAGCCCGTCCGCCCATATCGGGTAATTTTCATGGATGGTCAGGATGCGGAGGGCGGGATAGCGCGTTTCCGTCCCGTGCAGGTCCGGGGTGCAGGGCGTGGGGGTGTTGCCGTCCCTTGCGATGGTGAAGCTGAACGTGAGCGCGTCGCCGGAGATTTCGCAGGTGGCCCCGGCATCCGTCCAGCCTTCTGCCGTGGCGTATTCCACGGTGAAGCCCTGCTTCGTGACGCTTCCGGATGGGGGCTGGTTCAAGGGGAATAGGATGTTCACTTCCCGTCTCCCTTCTTCCAATACCAGCATGGGCGACTCTATCTGCCAGCCCGTGCGCAATGCCTCGCCGCCGGTGAACAGGGTTTCGGCGGTGGCTGTGTCTTCCGGATGCAGGGGTTGCAGAAGCAGGTCCTTTCCGTCAAGGCGGATGGCCTGCACCGACACGCACCGCATCGGGCTGATGTATTCCTCTTGCGTGGTCTTGTAAGTCAAATCATCCCCGGCGGAGAAGGCGGTTCCTTCTTTTAGTGTGAAGCCTTTCCCGGCTGGAGTTATCACGAGATACGCATTGTCCGGCACCGCCTCCGCAGGCTGGGCGTGCAGCACCTCCCGGCGGTAGAGTTCGGGCAGCGAGGCGAAGCGGCGGTTGAAGGCTTCGGCGATGCTGGCGTAGTTGTTCAGGTAGGCAACGAGCAGGGCAAGGGCGGGTTCCGTGTCGCCGCTGTCCGCCGCCTGTTGCCAGTAACGGTCGGCGTTCTCTTGAATGGCGGTCACGGTGCGGAGCATCCGGTAGTAGCGGCGGTTGTCCTCGCCGTCCGGGGTGCGGAGGGTACCTGTCAGGCGGTCGTGCAGTTCGCCCGCTATCTGCACGGCGGGGCTGCCGGTCGTGCCTTTGGCGAAGGCGGTGCGCAGGTAGGCTTCTAATCGTGCCGCCCACCGCTCCACGTCCTGCTCCAATTTCCGGGCATAGCGTGCCTGTGCCGCCGTGCCCTGTGCGTCGGCGAAGGTGCTGCCGTAGCCTGTCAGCCGTTTGCGGCGAATGTCGGCAAGCACGGTCAGCACATGGTTCTCCAAAAGGGGCGTGAGGGTGCCTTCCCTGCCGTCCGCGTCGCGGTAGGACATCTCCCGGCTTGCCTGTATCAGGCGGTGCAGGAGGATGTCCGTGTCGGCGGTCAGCGGGCGGAGTTCTTCAAGCCTTGCCCGGTCTGCCTCGTAGTCTGTGCGGAGCGTGCCGCTATGTCTGGTCTCTGTTGCCATATATCTTGTTTTTATCTGTTACTATTCTCTATTCATTTTGTATTGGCCTCTGGTACAGAAACGAATCATCCCCTGAAACACGGTTTTGGTCGTGTTCAGGGGACGAAAGAAAAAGGTAAAAGTCCTGCCCTGGTACGCTGTGCGAAGCAGGAAGCGTGGCAGGCTCTGTCTCAGATAAGGTTCACGTCGAGCCGGAGCATGATGCCCAAGGCTGCGGCGATGCGGATGAAGGAGGACAGTTGCAGGTCGGTTTCGCCTTTCTCCAAGCGGCTGATGTAGGAACGGTCGCGTCCTACACGCTCTGCCAGCTCCTTTTGGGTGATGCCGAGTGCCTTGCGGCGGTCGCGTAGCACTTCGCCATAATACCATGCCAATGCCTTGGCGTTGAACTCATCGCGTTCCGGACTTCCCGCCTTGCCCACTTCGCGTGCCAGCATGGTTTCTGCTGTCTCGAAGCCGGGCTTCTTGCCGAAGTCCATCTGACGGAGTTTCTTCAGTTCTTCTGCTGTCAGTCTGTTGTTCATCGTTGTCATAGCAAACTCCTTAAAATGTTAATCGCCTTTGTTATTTCCTTGTCGTAATCCTTGGTGCTTTTCTTCACAAAGCCGTTCAGCAGGATGACGTTTGTCGCCAGATTGATGTTGTCGTTGTCCATGGCAAACAGGATGACCCGTATTTCGTTGTCCACGGACACCCGCAACTCGAAGAAGTCTGTCCCTACCAGTTTCTTGACGAACTTGGTGGGTACCGGATAGACCGCTTCCAATATGGATATGGCGTAGCGTAGCTTCTCGCGGGTGCGCGAATTGGCGTTTTGCTCAAACTCCTTGAATGCGGGCGACAGTATCAAATTCCGTTTCATATTTATCTTAGAATTACGCCGCAAAGGTAACTAATTAGTCACATCTAACCAAATCTTTTGCCAACAAACTGCTTATCTTCTTTCGTTTCTGTTCCAGTCTGTCAAAGAACGCTTAATCGTGAGCAATGACAAATCATGCTTGAATGAATTTGCAGATTGCCGAGGCGCAGCCGTTTTTATCAAAAGAACGATGTCACTTCATTGTTGCGGATTATAAATCCTTATACTCATTGCCGACGAATTGCAAATCATAGGTGGTTGAAAGATTTTCAATCGTTATATTCTTAAAAAAACATTACTCATACCTTTTGTGTTACTGAAAAATCAGATCCACAAGACTATTGAATCATAAAAAGCTTTAACTTTTATTGTAAAAGCAAATGGGATGGATCTTTCAACCACTTATGATTACAAATCTTATTATACAAATTTTATCCACCAACTTCCAAAGCCGTATTCTTCTACGCCATCATAAAACTTTTTCTCATGCCCTTTCCATAAAGAATAGACATCTTCATGGTCATTCATTAGCCTACTATTTCCTTGATTAATGAATGGAGCTTGAGGGAACACTTCATCATTTCTATCACCAAATCCACCATTAATCTTTGCCAATTTATGACCTGCATCCCAATAATTTCCACTTGGATAAGATTTATCTGGTTTAGGGTTATTCACCCAAAAGTAATCATCAGACCGTTTTACTTTATTTGCCGCTTCTTCTGCTGATGAATCATCAAATTCATAGTCAAAACGAATCTCATCAGGTTTTGTAACAGAAGAAGAATTGACATATTCTCTTGTATCAGTTGTGGTTTCAGTACCTGTATTTAAGTTTTGTTTTTCTATCATATATAACTCACCTCCATAAACCGTTTCTTTTTTTAGATAATCACGTTGAATAGCTTTTTTGAAATCGTTTACAATTTGTACCCTTTGCTTCATTCCACTACCACATCCACTATTAATCCTCCTACTAACCTTCTTCTTATTCTGTCTTGCCTCGTACATACTCATTATTTTTTAAGATTATTACTTCATTAAAAACTCATTGAAAACAACCGCTCGGTGGGTGTGCAGAGCTACAGCCCAAGCCATTACGCCCTCATGCCAGTGAGTGGTCTGTTTCTTCCTCATCGTCGGGTCACAAATCCGCCAGAACTGGGAATTGCAATGTAGATATTTATTAGTTGAACCAATGCCTAGGCTGACCGAATTGTGGCGTGGGAAATGGTTGATGATAATACCCAAACTGACCAAATTGGGGCATGGGCAATGGTTGATTGAATTGAGATATAGGCTGAGCATCGTCTATTAAAGCACCCTTATTCCATGGATCTATCCATTTTTGTTTAAGATCAGAAACGATATTATGCACAGACCCATACTCGGAATATAGATCCGACGTTCTAGTATATTCTTTTCCGTTATGAACCATTACAACCTCATTAACACCAATGTTATTAAAGGCAGAAAAGTCATCACCTCTGCTTTCATTTTTATCAGCGGATATTACTCTGCTGTTGCTTTCAAGTCCACCACCACCGAGATTTTTAGGTACAATATGGTCTATTTGACCAATTAGATAGTTTATAGCTCTTGTTCTTGATACATTAGTACCATCATAAGCATCAGTATCCATTTCTGCTGAATAAGCATCAATCCGACCATTCTTCTGAAACTTTGTATTTATAACACTATCAGGAAAAGACGTTCCCATTCCATCTGTTCCAATAGAATGATCTCCACCAGATATTGAATAGCATAATCTTTGAACAATAAACATTTTATTATTTGCTGAAATATTTTCACAATTTTTCATCTTCACCCTCTGCCTTGATCCACCGCCTCCATCAATCCTCCTACTAACCTTTTCCTTATTTTGTCTCGCTTCGTACATACTCAAAACTATTTAAAAATTATTACTTCATAACTTGTTGATAACAGCCTCACACATGGGATGTCTGCCCCTTGCGCGTGCCTATCGGCTGCGTCTTCGATTTGATCTCAAAGTCAATCATAGTGTTTTGTTTTAAGTGTTAATAATATGTTGTCCGAATACCCATATATGGGTGTTTACCCATACCCTTATATGGGTGTTGCCGGATGGTCTTGTCTACTATGACAGGCAGATGGCATATCCGCTGGGATGGGCGATTCTACTCATTGCCCTATACCATCGGGGCTAGTCTGCGTGCCGTCGCTTGCCTTCAATGTCACGCCCGGCCAAGTGCCTCCATTTGTTCCGTAAAACGAATTGTATTCATTGAAAGAACCTTTGCCAATCTTAAATTTTCCCGAAGTAATCGTCAGTCTATTAAGAAAGGTATTGCTTGATTCTTTCGTTTCAATATAAATCTCACCGGCAGTCGGATTCTGTAGATAGCTTAAATATGGAAAACCAATGGCAGAAGCGCTCTCACCGCCTTGAGCGGTGATAATAGAATTGCTGATGCGAATAGTCCCCATCTTCAAATTGCTATCTTCCGAACCTTCAACTGAATATCCCATTCCTATGGCAGCAGCATAGTGGCCACCTATTGCGGTAATCGTAGCATCGGTTATCGTGATGTCGCCACAATATCCCGGGCCTGAAGAACCTATGGCAGCCCCGCCTCCCTGCACATATCCCAAATAGTGATACCAAGAGTTTCCTTGGGCTTCTATAGTTATATTCCGAATAATGATATTTCCGCCATTGCTGCTTCCGATGCCCGCTCCGGCATTGCCTGACCCAGATGCTGTACCTTCATTTTTCCCGCCTTCAGCTTTCAGTTTATCATCTGTAGTGCCATTTACACCCTCGATGGTGAGGGTGCATCCGCTCCCTACGTGTATGGCTGTTGAGGTGGTGGATTTTACAGCATTTTCTGTTCCTTGGATTTTCAGGGTAGGATTACCGCTCACAATGTTAATGGCTATGCCGTTGGTATTAATGTCCGCGTCTTCCAATATCAATGTAATATCCTCACTGTCTAAAGTAATGCTTTCGGTAACAGTACCTTTTACAATATATTCACCCGGCTTAGTGATGGTTTCACCGCCAAATATTTGATTTTCACCCACCGTCAAGTCTATGGTGTACATCGTGGAGGCATCCAATGTAGTGGGGAAGCCGTCATTTATCGTGGCAGTTTGGCCGTTTATCCGGACAAAGTTTTCAAGGGTTATATTGCCAGGCACAACATTGGCCTCCCAGCACTCGGTGCCGTCGGCGTAGGTGGTGTGCTTCATCTTTATCCAGTCTTGCGTGCTACCGGCGATGGGTGTGCCTTCATTGTTCGTGCAGGTGGTGTAACCATAGACTTCCACACTCTGCGCCAGTGCGGCCTGCGTGCCGCCGAGTACCACACGCACCTTGGCAAGCTGGTGCTTGAAGCCAAGGGTAATTTCATTGTTGTAGGTGGCATCCTGCACTTCAGCTTTCAGCACGTAGGCAAGACCATTTGACTGGTCGCTGAGGTCAACCGTCTCATACGTTGGGTACCAGGCAGCGACGGTGGCGGGGTCAGTGCTTGTCCAATAGAGTTGTTGATCAGCGGTCAATGTCTTATCGGTATTCAGCGTATAGGTGGTGGCTTCATCGCCCAACTGCACACGTATCGTCTCCGTGCCGTTCCATTCCCACACGCTGCTCTTACCATCGGTTGCATCCTCCGTCACCCGTGTCCAAGGCTGCTCGCTCACCTCGGCAGACAAGGTGACGCTCCCTATCCGCAAGGGATATTCGCCTTCGGGCAAAGCTGTGTTCTCAACCAGTTCGTCTTGCGAACAGGCGGAGAGCAGCAGTGCCGCCGCGAGGCATATTGCCGGAAATAATCTGTATTTCTTCATCTTATCTGTCATTTATCGGTTAGTCTGTCATGGGGTAATATTTGCCGTGTATCATCGAGAGGTATTGCCCGCGCTGCCGCTTGCCGTCGGGATGCTTGTAGCCCACGTGCATCCAGCTGGGCATGCCGCTGTTGTCTTCGCCCTCGGAAATCAGTTGGTCGAAGGCGCGTCCGGCGAGGAAATCGCGGCAGAAACGCTTGAACGCCCGCATCTGCCCGTTGGTGGGCACGAGGTCGAAGGCATAGCCGTAACGGTGCGCCGAGGTGGACGAACCGCCCACCGCCTTGTTAAGCTCCGGGCAGCGGTAGCCGGAGGAGATGTTGATGCCCACCTTGCCCAAGCCGTTCTGCTTGCAGTGGGTTTCCCAGGCTTCGCGCAGCGGGTCGAGCAGCGTCTCGACGGATTCCACGATGTGCGCTTCTATTTCGGGCGTCGGGGTGTTGTCGATGCCCTTTGCTACTGCCGTAGAGGAGTAGGTACATTCTTGCATGGTAAAATATTTCATACGTCTTTACGTGTTAAGTTATACATTGCCGATACTGGTCCCTTCGTTGAGGTAGAAGGGATAGACCATGTTGTGGCGGTTGTTGGTGCGCACCACGGTATAGGTGAGGCGGACCAGCAGCACGCCCTGTTCGGGCTGTTCCTCGAACGAGACGTCCTCCAGCGCGATGCGCGGCTCGTAGAGCGTCACGGCGCGGCTGATGTCGCCTCGCATCCTTACCAACAGCTGTGTGGTGAGCGGCTCGAAGGCGTAGCGGCGCAGGGGGCAGCCGTAGTCGTAGCGGCAGACCCGCTCGCCGGGGGCGGTGCTGAACAGCACGTGCAGGCTCTCGCGGATGTCCTGCTCGTAGCGGGACAGCTGTACGCCGATGTCGGTCAGGACGGGCGGGAAACTCCAGCCCGTGCCGAGGAAGGCGTCGTTGCGTAACAAGGTTTTCTGTTCGTCCATATCGTTTTATCCTCCTATCATTACCGTGGGGCACCCTGCCACTATCGAGCCGCCGTGCGCCGTGGTGTCGCCCATGCGGGCGGCGGGCCTGCCGTTTATCATCACCGTTGCCGAGCCTTTCACTATCGTGTCCGGCGGGCCTACGCAGACGCACATATCGCCTACGACGGCGGCGGGCATCTTGCCTATCAGTACATTCGGCACACCGGGACCTACTACCGGTCCGCCCACGTGCGGTATCGGCGAGGGAAACGCCGGGGTCTGCATGGGGCAGGTGTGCATGTCAGTTATACGTGCTGCGGGGGGCACGGGGCAATTGACAATTGACAATGGACAATTGACAATTGGCTGCGCACTGCACAGCTGAGCCTGTTCCCTCTGCTTGCTCTTTTGTCTGTCTTTATCATATTGTTCTCCTATATTTTGTTCATATATTTTAATCATTACATCATTCTCATCATTGTCAATTGTCAATTATCAATTGTCAATTGATCATCACCATCGCCCCCTTCACCGTGGTCTGTCCGCTTGCGGAGAGTTCCGCCGTGGCGTTGCCCTTGACGGTCGCGCCCACTTTGGCTTGTACTTTCACGTTCATGCCGTCCAGACTGATGTCGGATTTGGCGGTGCCGCTGATTTTCGAGGTGGCGTCCATCGTGATGCCGCCCTTGGCTGTCAGCTTGATATCTTTGCTGGACGAGAGGGTGATGCCCCCGCTGTCCATCTTGATTTCGTTCTTATGCTGGTCGGTCAGACGGATGCTTTTGCCGTCGTCGCTGATTTCCAGTGTGTTCTTGCCCGGCGTGGAGACGGTAATGACTTTCTTTTCCTCATCGAATTCGATGCGCAGTTTCTCGCGGGTCACTATCGCCTTCGTGTTGTTCTTCGCCTCGAACTCGAAAGGCGGCTTGTGCTTCACGCCGTAGAGCGAGCCGAGGACGACGGGATGCGTGGGGTCCTGGTTCATGAAGCCCACCAATACCTCGTCGCCGGGTTCGGGCAGGAAGAAGGTGCTCATCCCTGCGGTGGCATACATCGTGGCGAGGCGTGCCCAGAGCAACTTGCTTTGGCCGTCCAGCCACGGCAGTTCCACCTGTATGCGGTATTCCTTCTGCGGGTCGCCGTCCAGTTTCTTCACCACCGCCGTGTGCAGCCCTTGCAGACCGGGCAGGAAGCCCGATGCCGTGGGCGATACCACGTCCGGCTCGTCGGTGATGTTCATCGGCGATACGCCCGCGCCCGCTTCGGTGAGCCACTCGTTGTCCTCGATAGTATGCGTCACCGAGCCGACGAATAGATTGCCGTTGAACCGCTTGCCCAAGCCTTTCAGTTCAATCAGGCAGCCCGGCTTCACCTTTGCCGAGCCGTAGAAGCTGACGGAGCCTTGGTAACGCGCCAGTCCTGCCTTTAACGCCATTCCGTCCGCCCATTGCTTGAGGGCTTTTTCCTCGGTGGGCGCGTCGGTCTGGAGCAACAGGCTGTCGCCCGCAGCGATGTTCTTCGGCTGGAGGTCGCCCTGCTTGTTGAGCGAGGGGGACGAAGCCGACACCTTGACCGCCTTCTGCGTCTTCGGACTCCACGACACCGCCTCGTATTGCGTGAACTGGTCGTCGGCGGTCAGTTCGAGGTCGAACGCGGTAAGGTCTTCGCCGAAGGTGACGGTCAGCACGGGCGAGCCGCTGGTTTCGGGCTTCTTCACCTTTATCTTCGTGCCGTCGGCGAAAACAAACAGCCCGCAGGCATCGGCACGGGAGAGGGCGAAGTCCCAGTCGGAGCAGTAATACTGCACGAGCGCGGGGTGCTGGTAGCCGGTGGCATCCACGTCCACGCTGCCGTAGTCCTTCAGCACCTCCTTGATGATGTCGCTGTCCTTCTTCTTCTCGAAGATGCGGTTCTTGCGTCCCTGCGTGGCGGGATAGGCATTGTCGCGGCATTCCACCACCATGTAGGAGCGGAAGTCCTTGCCCGTGAGGATGCGCACCCCGATGATGCTGCCCTCGAACAGTGTTTCCTCCTTGTCCGTGTCGCCCGCATCGAGGCGGATGGAGTTGCCCGGCTTGAACAGCGAGTTGTCGCTCTCGTCGAAGGTCTGCGCGTCCATGTTCCCCGCGTTGAACTTCAGCGTCGCCTTGCCGATGCGGTTCAGCGCGAGGCGCACCGAGGCGGACACCAGCGAGAAGGTGTCTTTCAGCTTGCTGCCGTTCACATGGACGGAGCAGGCAAGCACACGGTCTTTGTTCTTTGCGGGCGAATCGGCCATAGTTCTTTACTTTTAGTTGACAAGTTGACGAGGAAACAAGTGTACAAGGTTTTCTTGCCTTGTCAACTCGTCAACTTGTTACCTTGTCAACTCTTTCTTAGCATTGGCAACAGGATTTCCGTCCCTGCCGGGATATTCCTGTAGCCGTTCAAGTTATTAAACCTTGCGACCTGTCCCACGAGGAGCGGGTCGCCGTATATCTCGTAGCAGAGGGCGGCAAGCGTCTGCCCCTCTTTCAGCGTGACCAGCCGTGACACGTCGGGCGAGCGTTTGGAGAAGCGCGATTTCTCCTCCTTCTGGCTGCAATAGCCCGTCAGTGTCACTTTCAGTTCGGCGCGGAGCGGGATACCGTCCGGGTCGAACAGGGTGTATTCCGTTTCCAGTGTCTTGAGCTGGCCGTAGAAGGTGATGTCGCCGTACTCCACCTTGACGAACGAGGGGCGGTGCCCTTCGGTGTTGTAGTCGTACAGCCGCTCTTCCAGCGCGTCCACCAGGTCGTGCACGGGCTGCTTCTCGTCGTCGTCCTCCATGGCGTTGGTCATGTCGAAGAGGCACTCGAAGTAGAGCGTTTCGGGACGGTAGCGCACGTAGGCGTTCGACCCGTTCAGGCTGCCCAACTGCTTGTCCTCCGCATAGCGGATTCCCTTGGTGAGCTTCACCTTTGCCGGGTTGACGGGCAGTTCCAGCGCGGACTTGCTCTCGCTGCTGAAGTCCCCGTCCTTGTAGGCTGTGACGGACATCTTTCCCATACTATCTTTCGTTTTTACGTTTCGTCAGCCGCCGTGTGTCAGGCTGCCCGCTTTCACGGGCGGACAGCCTTTCCACAACGCGGTTTTCTATCTTGCGGAGCATTTCCTCCGTCAGTTCCGCTTCCGTGACGATGCGTCGCTCCACCACGGTACGGACGTGCATTTCTTTGATGACTATTGGCATAAGGCTACTTCGATTGGGTGATACGCTCTAATCTGTTGTAAGCCACGACCACTGTTTCTGTCGCCAAATCACTTTTCTCTGAGTTGAGACTGCTCAAAGTCCAACTTATGGGGAAAGCATGGGTACACATCCAACTGGCCATAGGCTCTCCTTCTTCATCCAACAATTTGATTATCATATCGTATGGTATTATCTTCCCGATTTTGTCTTTCTTAAGACATTTGTTCAACCACACGGAGAATGGGTCTTTCTTATTGGATGTCATAGGGCGTTTAAGCGTGATGTTGCCATGCTTGACTCCCCGTGGCAAGAAAAACCAGTTTCCGAACTCAACGGCAAACCCTTTGAACTCCACTTGCGTGTCAAGCCCGGACACCTCCGTGAATGAACAACGGAACATATCCCACTTGCTCTGAAAAACTACTGAAAAGTAGAAATTCGTTGCCCAGTTTTGTGTGGAAGCAGCCATACTTTAGCCATTTTACTTCACATTCACGCCTTCATGCGCTATGACCAAGGTCTCGATGGACGTGGTGTTACCGTCCGACTTGAAGCCTTCTACCGTAAGCTTCTTGGGCCATGCGTTCACCGCCTCCCAAGTCTTCACAGGACTGCCGGACTCGTCCAGCAGGCTGACAGTCACCACCTCGCGCTGGATGGTGTTCAGTTTCACTTTGTTAATCCACTCCCACAGCTTCTTGTCATCCTTGAAGATACCTTTCTTGATGGTCAGGTCGCCCGCCTTTCGCAATCCGGGCATTTTCAACTTGGTGAACACGGGGCTGTCACCCGCACGGTAGGTGATTTCCTCGTACTCAGTTTCCAGTCCCGACACCTCGCTGCACGAAATGTCGCCCACGTTGGAGATGGACACCTTAAAATAAAAACTCGGCAACGGCCATGCCTGTGTGCTTGCACTCTGTGCTGCTCCATTATCTGCCATATTATCTGATATTTAATGGGTTCTACTTAAATTTTTAATTGTCAATTCTCAATTGTCCATTGTCAATTGCCCTCAGCTTTTCTGCATCTGCTGCTGGAACGTGATTTCGATGAACTCTGCCGGGCGGCTGATGGCTACCAGTACGGTGATGCGCAGGATGCCTTCCAGTATGTCATCGCCCGTCATCGTGTCGCCCAATCCCACATGCACCTCGAAGGCATCTTCGGGTGTGGCTCCGGCAAGTCCGCCACGTTTCCACACGCTGCGCAGGAAGTTCTCAATCATGCACTTCATGTTGATCCAGGTACTTGCATCGTTCGGCTCGAAGACGTAGGCACGGGCGGCGTTCTTCACCGATTCTTCGAGGAAGAGCATCGTGCGGCGTACATTGACGTAACGCCAGTCCTGCGAGTTGCCGTCCAGGGTGCGAGCGCCCCAAACCTTCAGCCCTTCACCAGGGAAGGTACGGATGGCATTGATGGCTTTTCCGCTCATCGGCATATTTAGTTCTTGTTGGTCGTAATCATTAATGGAAATAGACGGCTTTACAACGGAATTGATGGTGACGTTAGCCGGAGCTTTCCATACGCCGCGAGAGTTGTCCACAGTGGTGTACACGCCAGCCATTGCCGCAGATGGCGGTAGCAGGTTCAGGTCTTGCTTAATGGCCTTTATCAGCTGTTGGTAGGTAACAGAATTTTGCAACAAGGCTTGATGTATGCTTTGACACATTCCTATTTTGGGTGTACTGCCTTCTTTGGGACACAAGGATTTAAGTGCTTCGACAGCATCGTTGTCAAAGCCCAACAGCTTCAGAAAAGCATCCAAATCCGTTCCGACTTCAATCATATCGCTGGTGATGTCGCTGTCCGACAGGATGGAAGTTGCCAAATACGGATAATAAGCAGCCACAAATGAAGGATAGTTCGTACTGAACTTGTCACGGAAATCGCCTGCATAATCCACTTTTTTAGCAGGGTCGGCAGGGTAACGGTCTATGAAAACGTCAATGATAGAAATTCGGTTTTTCATCTTGTCGCCACAGTGCATGACCATCTCCTGTTGTAATGCGTAGCACTCTTCAGCTTTCAAATTGGTCGCTTCGGGAATGACCAACATGGTCGGTTCAGTCTCTTTTTCCAAAGAACTGATGGCATCGCTTAAGGTTTTTGATTTGAACTCCGAGTTGTAATCTCCTACGGACACAATATAGCACGGACCACCACCGTTGGCGAAGAACAGCATCATGTGCAGGTACAATGTGAAATCGTTGTCAACATTGATTATGAACGAATGCTTGCCGTTGGCATCCGATGTGTTTACAACGAATGACTTTCCGGTAGTAGCCTGCTTCTGCGTATCCGTCTTATCAGCCTCTTGTTCCTTAGCCTCGTTCTCATCTTTATTGGATGCCTCTTTGTTTTGTTCCTTATCATCCTTCTTTGGGACTTCATAAGAACTGATACTATATTTCGGGGTGTGCATGCCTCCGAAATATTGGATAAACTCAGCCATAGAAGTGATCTTCCACGGCTTGCCTGTCAGGTCTTCCGTCCCGTTAAGAGCCTTCTCCGTGTAACCGATGAAGGCGGGAACTGCTGTTTCCACTTCTACTACGGAAGTGCCGAATGCGTTTTTCTCCTTGATGTAAACGCCGGGTGTCTTGTATTCGCCCATAGTCTTCGAATTTAAATGTTATACATATATATTTACGGTTCTCAAAGTCTTAATAGTAACACACCTGCCGGAGGATGCCCCGTTGCGCATCGAGGTAACGTCCCGGTTCGGGCGGGGGCACTTGCGACAGCAGTACCCGCTTCTGCCTGCCTCCGTTTTGCACCGTGAGCCGCAGCTTGCAGGGGTAGGCGGGACGCATCGGGATGCGCGACTTCGACCGGGTGACCCACGCCTTCCGCCCGTATGCCTCGCATTCCTTGAAGGCGATGAACTGCACTTTCCCATTTGCGTCTTCCAGTTGCAGCGGGCCGGGCTGTACGCTGTCCTCCCCGTTGGGGATGAACAGGTATTCCCATTGCGCCGCCGCTACGTTGAAATGCAGGACGGTCTGCATCGGTTGTCCGCTGTCCGCCGCTTCCACCATTCTGGGAGTCAGCCGCAGCGAGAGGGTGCAGAAGCCGGAGCCAATGGCACGTTTCTTTCCGGTCGGGCGGATGGCGGTTGCCGCTTCCACGGTTTCCTCCGCCATCGGAAGCTCCAGGCTGTAGGCTGCCGAGGGCTGGAAGCCGTCCCACGCCGTGTAGAGCGTGAACTTCGGGTCTGCCACAAATAAATCCAGCGGCAACACGTCGTTCTTCGTGTCCGGCTCCTGCCGGAACAGCAGCGTCCATTCGCCGGGTGCGGTTTGCCGGAAAAGCAGCCCGCGCCTGTGTGCCAATGCCTCGCCCTGCGGCGTGAGGCGGCACTGCAATGCCGGGCACGGTTTCCCGTCGAAATAGTCGTGCCCGATGCGGATGCGGTACAGGATGCGGTAGCTTTCCATATCTTTTTAGTTTTTATAGTTCTACAATCGGTCGGTCAGCCGTCCTTCCACCGCCGGAGACGGTCTCCGTGTCGATGGTGAGCCGGCGTATCTTGCACACCACGGACGGGTAGTATTGCCCACCCAATAGTGTCCATACGTTGTTCATGTCCTGCGTGGAGATGTTCACCACTTCTATCGTGTAGCCCGTCCCGTCCACCTCAAACTTCGGCACGGACTGGATGAAGCCCAGCGTGTCGCTCAACAAGGACAGCGATTCGTCATACTGACGCTCGTCGAACACCGCCGCCAGCATCACATTGAGGTTGAGCAGCAGGGGCGGTTGCAGGCGGGCATACCCTCCGTCGGCGGTGCGCTGCACGGGGGCTGCGATACCTCCCGCCGTTTCGCGCTCCACGTTCAGCAGGCTCACCACCATCTTGTTGGGGCGTTCCTCCGTGGAGTTGCCTATCATCCCCACCGTGGCAAGCCCTTCGGGGCGGCGGTGGAAACGGGAGAGGTATTCCTCCAAGCGTTCGGCGTAGTATGTCAGTATCTTGCGAATCATTGCGTTTCAGTTTAATTGTTCGGCACAAGAGTCGGCGGGGTGTCTGGGCTGGCGGTGTACCAGTGGTAGGCGGCATCCGTGCCGAGGGCTTCGTTCATGGCTTGGGTGGCTGTCTGCCAAGTGTGTGTGGTGCCGTCTATTTGGTAGGCTCCGGTTCCTTCACCTGAATTACAATGGCCGAAACTTGCACCATCGAAACCTTCCCAATAGCAAGCCGTTGTTTCGCTGCCATGTTGCAGAAAACCGACAATGCCGCCTTTATCGTATTCATTCGATAAAGTGCCCGTGGAATAACAGGCGATGACAGTGTAAAAATATGGACACCATCCAGTTATACCGCCTGCATAATTTCCAACACTGATATTGCCTGAAAATGAACAACCTCTAATAACTGAAGATGTGACATATGAGCCATGTTGACCTACCAATCCGCCAACATAATGGTTCCCATCGCCATGAATCGTTACCGATGAACGGCAATACTCAATATTCCCAGTATTGTTACCTACTAAACTTCCTAAATTCCCATATTTAGAGGTTTGAGATACAGAACCTGAAATTTCGCAGTTAGAAATCGTTCCTTCATTATAGCCTGCTACTGCACCCATTTCGGAGGTATACATACCTGAATAGGTATTATTAATGTTCACATTACTCAAAGTGAGGTTTTGCACGTGGCCGTTCGGTCCAATGTAGCTAATCAGTCCGCCATACTCATAGTCTCCATTCTGCTGCAGGTTGCGAATGGCATGGCCGTTGCCGTCGAATGTGCCGGTAAATTCATAGTTATGGGTTGCATTGCCAATGGGTTCCCATTCATCGGTCAACGTAATATCGGTTGCAAGGGTGCAGTTCGTCGTAGGGTCGGCATTTGCCGCTTCCGCCCATTCGCTCAGTCCTTCGGCGGTATAGACGTTATAAGTCTTGGTGCTTTCGTCGTAGGTGTAATCTTTCAAGATGATGCTGCCGCTGCCCGTGCCGCCGTCATTCCAATTGATGCCTTCCGACACCTGCACCTCAAGCCCATAATGGAAGATGGTAATGTCGTAGGTATAGACATAGCCGGAGTTCCACGTGACATTATCTTTCAGCGTGTAGTAGAACGGACCGTAGTTGATACCGTTCTTCGTGGCGGTAAAGGTTAGCAGCTTTGTGTCTGCCGACACGTCCTGCGGGATGACGAGGGCTTCGTAGGTGGCGAAGCAACCGGGTTCTGGAGTGGCGGCAAGGTGGGGCGTGATGCTGCCTTTGGTGTTGCCAAGCGTCCATGTGCCGAGCCAACGGCTGTCACTGCCCGCCGCGGTCGGGAGGGTGAACGTGCCATCCAGCACAAGAATGTCACCCTCGCCAATGGTCAGACTAATGTCACCTGCCGTGGCGCCGATGCTTGTGGGCAATCCTTCTTGCTTGATGTTCACCACTACCTTGGCGGTCTGATGGTAGAAGGTGAGTTCGGGTGTGTCGCCGAAGCTCACGGTCTTGGATTCACTGCAAAGCAGGTCTCCCGACTGATAGTCCGCATCGCGGCTCTGGTCTTCCTCCACACTCCAAGTCCGGTCGTTGTTTTCCACCATGATATTCGGGTAAAGACCCTGCACGGTGATGGGACTTGGTTTTGTCCAATAGTATTCGCCGGACAGGTTGCCTTTATCATCCACCGTGTAGTCATACCACTCCGTGCCGTCCCCGTCGGTTACCTGCAGGGCTATCGTCTCATTGCCGTTCCACCGGTTGTCCACGGTGGCGCGAGTGTCGGCGCTGCCCTCTATGGCGGCGGTCAGCGTCAGCGGCTGCGTGCCGTCGGGCAACGTTCCCGCATCGTCCTGCGTGCAGGCTGCGGCCGCAAGGAGCAGGGCGAGTGCCGGGAATGTATATAGGGTATATCGTTTCATATCGTCCTGTTTTTACTGGTTACTCTGCAATACGGGCAGGCCGTCCGTGCCAAGTTTCCATTGATAGTCGTTGCCGGTGAGGGCAGCGTTCATGCCACCAACAGCGGTCTGCCAAGTAACGGTCGAGCTGTCCACCTTCGTGGTTCCGCTGGTGTCATCTCCACCCCAAACGCCATTGCTAATTCCATCACCGCTCCAGTAGCAAGCGGTGATTTTTCCATCATAAGAACCAGCATTCAAATTGAATACTGCTATACCACCTACGTTGCTTCCTCCGGTTATCGTACCGTTGAACCAACAGGCGGTGATGGTGCCATAATTGATTGCCGCGATACCACCGACAGCACCATTATTAGTCGTATTCGTCAGTGTCCCCATTACGGAGCAGGCGGTGATAGTGCCGTTGTTACCATGGGCTATTCCGCCCATAGCCGTACTGCCTTTGTACGTTACATTTTTCAGTTGCAGGTTCATGACCTTTCCACCACCGCCGATGTTATGGAATAATGCTACCGCCTCACTTGGAGATGAGATATTCAATCCCGTGATGGTATGCCCCTGCCCGTCGAAAGTGCCGTTGTATGTTTGACCGCTATTACCTACCGGTGTCCACTCTTTGCCCGTCATATTGATGTCGGCAGTCAGGGTGCAGTTCAGCGTGTAGTCGCTTTGCGCAGCCTCGTTCCATGCCAGCAGGCCGTTAGCGGTGTAGACTGTGTAGCTGCCGTCGTCCTGTATGAAATAACCCAAATCCTCTGCCGTGCCGCTCTCGCCGTCGCCGTCAGTCCATTCACCGATGGTGCAGCCTGCCAGTTCCAGCCCCTTGGCGGTGACACGGACGGTGTAGGTGTAGCGGCTGCCAGCCTCTAATACCACATCGCTCTGCGGACGGAAATAGTAGGTGCCTCTGCCTAAATCCACCTGTATGAACGGCGTATTTTCCTTCACGGTCTGCGGTGCGGTGAGGGCTTCGTAGGTGTCGCCGTCCGGCGCGTATGTTTTGATAGTGGCGGGATTGCCGTTATCCGTGCTCAAGCCGGTCACGGAAACATCGGCTCCCGTCACGCTCGGGATGCCGTCTCCCGGTTTAAGAAGAACCGTTATACGCGCCGTGCGGTGGCTGAACTCAAGCGTCGGGTTGTCGAACTGCACAATCTGGGCTTCTGCGGAAATGAAGTCGCTGCCCTCGAAGCCTTCCTTCGTGCTTTGGTCTCCCTTTACTACCACATCGGGCATCGTGGTGCCGTATGGCCACCATGCCGAAACGGTGATGTCCTCACGGCTTGTCCACCAGAACGGGTCGGTGTCGCTGCTCAGGGTGGCTGTCTTGTAGCCGTCGGCATCGGATGCCGTCACATCGTATTCCTTCACCGTGCCGCCCACGCTGAGGGCTACGGTCTGTACACCCTGCCAGTCACCATCCACAGTGGCGCGTGAGGCAGGGGTTGCCACGGCTTGCAGGCCGGTGGCGCGGATTACCAATGGATACTCGCCTTCGGGCAACGTGCCGCCGCCGAGGTCGTCCCGCGTGCAGGCAGTCGCCGCAAAAAGCAGGACGGTTGCCGCGGACAGTATATGCAATGGAAGTCTGTTGTTCATATTCTTAGTCTTTTAGGAATGATATACTTAAAGGTCTGCGTTCACATTGCCGCCGTTCACCCGCTTCCAGTCGCTGATAGTGGCTGAGCTGACGCTCAGGTCCTTGTTGCGGACGGTGACGGTGTAGGTGTAGTTGTTACCGGCTTTCAGTGCGCCTTCGGGAATGGTGAGCGTGGCGGTGTAGGGCTGACCGTTGTAGTTCACGCTCAGTTCGATACTTGTCGTTGACTGCGGGAAGAGGATGACCGACGAGGTGAGTGCGCCGTCCAGTTCCATTGTAAGGTCGGCTGTCTGTGCGTTCGCATCCGTTTCTGCCGTGCCGGTGGTGGTGTCGAAGCTGCCCTCCAGCACCAGTCCGGAGAGTGTGTAGCCGGTGGGTTTGATGGTATTGAAGTCCACGCCGCTTCCTGCCTCGAAGGTGAGCGTAATCTGGCTCATGCGGTGGTGGAAGGAACAGTCCTTGCCTCCCGCAGCCGTGTCGTCGGTAAAGTTCACTTCAGGATTGTGCGTACTGGCAGTGGCACCGGTGGCATAGAGGAAGTCGATGGCGGGCTGGTTCTGCTGCGCCGTGGCATCAGTGGTGGCGGTCAGCGTTCCGCCGTCCGCATCGTAGGGATAGTAGGCGGAGAAGGTGGTCGGGTCATCATCTTGGAAGAAGATAATGGTTCCTGCCGGTGTGAACTTCCCGTTTTCCCACCGGTAGAGCACGTTGGCGTAGCCGAAGCGGCTTTCGGAGATGCCTATCTCGTCATTGGTTGTCCACTGGGTGCCGCTGGCACGGGTGGCTACGGCGTCGGAAATTTCGGCGTTAATCACTGCGGCCACGGGGCCGTCGTTCAGGTTCTCGTTGTCGTTGGTGCAGGCAGCAAGCGCGAGTGCCAGTGCTGCGAAGGTGAATAATCTTGTCTTCATCGTTTCTGTATTTCTAATGATTCTTTTTACTTTTACATTTCGGCATCCACTCCGCCGCCGTCCACTGTTTCCCAGTCTGTGATTTCACCGGTGAAGCCCGCCTCGCCCGGGGTCTCGGCTATTGTGCCGCCGAGGGTCAAAGGCGAGGTCTTGCCGTCGTTGAAGCCGTTGAGAGCAGACGTGAGGTCGCTATTGAGAGATGTAGGCTGCGGGTTGCCGTCCGTGTAGGTCAACGTGGCGGTGAGCCTTTGGAGGTTGCCCGCGATGCCGAGCAGCCGCACGGTGGCCGTCCACTTGCCCGCATCGTCACCATCCGTTATCTTCGTGAAGCGTAGCTCCACCTCCGAGGGTGTGCCGTAGGTGCCCGTGGCGAAGTCCAGCGTCCCTGCCGCTCCGCTCAGCGTGCCCTCGATGCTCTCGATATGCTCTGCCGCATCGCCCGCAGGTTCGATCATGAGGGTAAGCTTACGCACCTGCTGATGCATCACGGCGGTCAGCTCGTAGTCGGTATCGGCTTCTATCGCCACCTCCTGCACGGAAGAGAAGAGCCAGCCGGGGGTGTTGCTGATGTATGCCCCGTTGCCTGCTTCTTGAACTACTGCGGCGGTGGTGCCGCTTACCATAATGTCGTCGGCAGGGTTATACACCGCAAGGGTATAACTGCCCGGATTGAAAAGATAGTCCGGCGAGTGGGGCGCACCGGTCTCCGTGCCGGTATAGCCGCCCATCGTCACTGTCCACTCCGCAGGGATGTCCACGCCCTCGCCGCGGTCGCTCCAGTCGACGGTGACGGTGACCTTCCCTGTGTCGGGATGCGGCGTTTCGTGCAGCTCGTCCTTCACGCATCCGCCCAGAGAGAACAGCAGGGCCGTCGCCAGAATCGTTGTCGTATATTTCCTTTTTCTTGTATTCATATCCGCAGGATGTTTTTCAGTTTACCGTACCGGCTTGTCCCCGAAGCGGTGCGGCTGCCCGGCGGAGCGTACCGCAGGCGTATCTTCCTTGCCCGCCTCGCCCGGAATGAGGTAGGCGTGCTTCAGGGTGTACTGGATGCGCTCCACCTGGTCGGGCGTGATGCCGGCCATGAAGCCATACTCGTAATCCATGATGTTGTCGGAGAAGAAGATTTCTCCTGTCGCGGCATCCGTGCGCGTATATTCGATGTTGCCCTGCGTGGCCTCCAGATAAGCGTCCCGGTCGTACCAAGGCGTATCTTCGCAGTAGTCGTCTCCCTCGATATAGACATGTTCCAATCCAAGGAAATGTCCTGCCTCATGGGCGAACGACTTCACATCGTTGGCCATCGTCATCGCCCGGGTATTCAGGAATATGCCTGAGACAACACCGGGCTGGTACGGCGTTTCGCATCCCTCCATCATCTCGTCTTCATCGAAGTAGGGGAAAAACGAGAACCCGGCGAATATGCTGTACTCGTCCTCGTACACATTATTGATCGGGCTGACCCACACATTGAGCGCATGCTCATTGTCCCATATATACCGGTCGTCAAGCTCGACGTTCTCGTAATCTATCTCCACGGCCTCCTTCTCGTGGACGATGCCGGGAGTTTCAAGCGGCGTACCGTCGGGCGCGGTGGTGGCGGCCACAAAGCGCACGCCGGTCTCTGTCTGCCCGGGGAGGTTGAAATAGTTGCTATATACATAATTGGCATAGTCCAGCTGTTCCCTCACCATCCAGTCCTTGACCGGATAGTTGCCTTCGGCATCCGGAAAGAGGTGGAAGATGACGGGTATCTCGTAGGCGTCGGGGTTCTCCGCCACCGGTGCTGTGAGGCTGGAGCGGATTTCAACCGTGTTGGAATAGTACTCCGCCTTGTTTGTCTGCACATAGCCCCGCACGTAATACGTCGTGCCGGGCAGCGGATGGAGGAGGTACAGGCACCGCCAATACAGCGGCTCCTTCTCCCAGTCCCAGTTCAGGAACGGCTCGTAATCCGAATAGTCATTAATGAAAACGCAGTCGCTCAAGTCCGGTTCCGGGTTCTCGGTTGAATAGACACTACCCTCGTAGATGATTTTCTCGTCGGCAGGCAAATCCTCCATGACCAGCACCGCCATGTATGCGGGAGGATAGTTGTCAGGGGCTCCCAAATCCATCGGCACGATGTTTCCCTCGCCGATGTGCAGCTTGAAGGTAGAGGTCGGTTCGGGAACCGTGTTGTCGTCGTCGCACGCCGCCATGCCGAAGGCAAGGAGGAGGACTGCAAAAAGTTTATACCCGTGCAGCAGGATGCTACACTTGTCCAAATAATCGCCTGTTTTCTTTCTGAACATATTCATGATTTTCTAATATATTTTCCATACCAAGGTGACACCCGCGTTAACCGGGCCCCACCAGTTTTTTGTTTCCGTTCCACGGCGCACCCGCACGCCGTCGATGACCGTGTATTTCTCATAATCCGCGTGCAGGCAGCCCACGGCCACGCTGAAGTCGAGCGACAGGGCGTCATTCAGGCGCAACTGGTAGCCGCCGGTGATGCCGCCGCCCATCAGGTCGCCCTGCTTGCCGGTGGCGGAGAACTTGTAGTTGAACTGCCCGGCCTTGTACATCGCACCGAGGTAGCCGCGCTTCTCCTTGCCCATATACCAGCGCACTTCCGGCATGACCTCCCAGAGGGCGTAGCGGCGGTCCTTGTCGTTCCACGACCACGAGGTCCACGAGCCGTTCACGAGGATTCCCCATGACGGACTGATGCGCCACTCCAGGCCCAGGTCGGGCGTGAGCGTAGCCCAGCGCAGCAGGTTGGCACGCAGGGAGAGCGTGTAGCTGTCTGTGCCGGAGGTTTCTTCCGCAGCCGTCCCGGTGGTTTCCGCCGGAACATAGGCTTCGGGATGTACCACGACCATGCTGTCCGCCCTTATCTGTTCGGCGACAAAGCGTGATTCTTCCGTTTCGCGCTGCTCTTGCTGTGTATCGGCGCTTTCCTGTCCGGCCTGCTGCCTTTCGTCCTTCTGTGCCGCAGTCGCCACTTTCGGCACGCTGATGCGTACCGTCACGTAGTCACCGCTCCCGGAGTGGTTCTTCGTGACGAAGCACGCTTCGGTCAGTCCCTGCCGGATGATGAGTTCCGACTTCACGCGGTTGGAGCGAACTTTCGCCATCGCAAGGTTGTCGGCCTCACTCTCTCCGGCGGTGCACCAGCCGTCCACATGGAGTGGGATTTTCCCGGCAAGGATGTCCTGCCTGTATCGCTCCACGCATTCCTCCAACCGGGCCAGTTCCTTGTCATTGCCGCTGAAAGGCACATAGAACATGTCTTTATCGGTGACGAAGCGGAATGTATAGACCGTATCGGGCTTCTCCTGCGCCGCAAGGGGCAGAAGTACAAACAAGAGCATCAAGCCTGTTATCGTTTTCTTTATTATATTCATTGTATTATCCACGTTTTTGATGGGTTACTGATTTGTATGTGGTATTGTCGGGACATATAAACAGCACAAGCGGCATACGAGCACAAAAAATGCTTCGTATGCCGCCTGGCACAACGATGTAACGCTTCTGTGTAACTTATTGATACATAACGAATTTCGGGGGGGGTAATAATCCCTTGCGAATATACAAATTTCTTGTATTAAAAATGATTAAATCCATTAAAGAAAGACATGAAAAGAGCCATATAAAAAAGTTTCCTGACCCGGACGGGCAGGAAAGCCTATTCCATGTATGTAGTTCTGCTCTCATTGTCAATCTTTTCGTTCTGTTTCAACTTTATTTGATTGGTGCTATTACCCATATTCGCCCCAAAAGTACAAAAAAATTCTGATACTGAAGAAAATATGAAAAGAATTTAATCGAAAATTCTTCAAAAGTGGCTGGGATGGGGAAAAGCCCTCGGGAAAGGCATTTTGCAGCTGTCTAATCCCGGCTTTTATCCCTTGTGTCTCCATAGATGAAAGGCGGCACCGGAACAAATGCCCGGTACCGCCCTGTGTTACATTTTCATACCGTGTCCCTCCCTGCGTTCAGGAATGCCCGGCCTGCCTATTATAATATGGTCACGGATGTAGTCACGGGTTGCATCGTCCGGCTTCGGTACGTTCTCCGCCTTCGGCAAGTCCTGACCGCTACCTTGTTTCTGCCCTTTATCGGGCGTTTCCTCGTGCTTGGGTGCAAGCTCCAGCTGTATCTTGCGGTCGAGGGCGGCAAGTTCGGACTTCAGCTGTTTCAGCTCGTCTTCCTTCTTCCATGTCTTGCCGGCTATCGCTTGGAGTTGCGGAATTTCTTGCTCCAGTACTTCGTTCCTCTTTTGATGCTGGTCGATGATGCCCGGTATCTTTTCCAGTGCGTTCAAGAAGTTAGTGGCGGCGGCGTGCGTGTCAGCCATCGCCAGATGCCCATTATTGTAGTTGTACCTGAGATTTCCCTTCACCACAAAACGGTTGTCGGTAAATTCCAGTCCGTCCCTGAGCGTCGGCTCGCTGACCACCTCGATGGGGAAGCCGTACAGTTCTCCAATGCGCTTGTACTGCCCGCCGGTCGTGGCATTCTTGGCTATCTCCTGCAAACGCTTTCCGATTGTCTTTTCGTCTGTCGAATCCAGCCCGTCAATTTTTATCGGGTTGAGCCGGTTACCCTCACGGTCTATCTGTACAGTAGCCATGAACTTCTCCCAATCCTCAGTCATGGCGGCTATGGCAACTTGGTTGTTCCTTAATGCCAAGGTCTTTTCCTCCAGCTTCAGCTCCGACTCGCGCCTGCCCTTGTTGAAGGACTTGCGCTCTCCCTCCAGCGAGGCTATTCTCTTTTCGAGCTTCGCCTTTTCCAGCAGATCGGTGTTCCCGGAAAGGATAGCCATGTACTCCGAGAAGTTCATGCCCGACTTCTCGTCCATCGCCCCCTCGTCTATGGTTCGTGCGCCCAACGCACCGCTCTTCAGCTGCGAGATGAACGTCTGTTTGCAGTGTAGCAGGTTGAACTTGTACGAGTCCAGCGACTTCTCCACCGCATAGATGATTACGTCCACTTTGTTGTCGGCATACAGTTTCGCTATCTCGTTGCCCTTTCTGACCGCACGTCCGTCACGCTGGGCAAGGTCGGACGGTCGCCACGGCGTATCGAGGTGGTGAATGGCCACCGCCCTGCGCTGTGCGTTCACCCCCGTGCCGAGCATCGAGGTCGAGCCGAACAGCACGCGCACATATCCCTCGTTCATCGCCTCTATCACCGCTTTCCTTGACTTCTCGCTTTTGCATTCCTGAATGAAGCGGATTTCATGGGCGGGTATGCCGTAGTCCTCCACCAGCTTGCGCTTGATTTCGGTATATACGTTCCATTGCCCCGGCTGGTAAGTACCCAAGTCCGAAAACACGAACTGCGTTCCTTTCTGTGCGTCATACCTGCGGTAGTATTCCGCTATCATCCTTGCGCAGTGGCTCGCCTTGTTGTCCGGGTGGTCTTCATACGCCGGGTCTATCATGCGCATGTCCAGTGCCATCTTCCTTGCGTAGTCCGTGGCGATGAGCATCTTCGCCTTCTCCTCCGTTTCCGACAGCTTTCCGCGTCCCAGCAGTGTGGCGTCGCCTGTCTTGGCAAATTCCATCAGCTGCTTGATGAAATACTCCTGGTCGGGCGTGGGCGGTATGTTATGCAGTATCTCGTTCTTGTGCGGACGGTCCACGCCCACATCCTCTGCCGTGCGATAGTCCGTTATCTCGTTGTAGAACGCCGCCAGCTCCGGCACCTTGATGAAGTAGCGGAAGCGTTCCTTCTGCACGATGTTGTTCGTCACATTGAACTCAAAATCCGTCGTTTTTTTGGCGAAAATTGCCGCCCATGCGTCAAAGCATCGGATGTCCTGCCTTTCCAGCTCCTTCGGACGCAGGTACTTGAAAAGCAGGTACAGCTCCGTCAGCGAGTTGCTGATGGTCGTGCCCGACAGGAACGTCGCCCCCAGATCCTTTCCCGTCCGCTCCTGAATGGTGCGGATGGCAAACAGCAGGTTCAGTGCCTTCTGGCTGCCTTCCGAGTTGCCCAGACCCGCCACACGGTCATGCCGGGTGTTGAACGTAAGGTTCTTGAACTGGTGCGACTCATCCACGAAGATGTGGTCGATGCCCATCTGCCTGAAGTCTGCCACATCGTCCGTCCTCGACTTTATAGCGTGTTCCACCTTGTCCAGCTTGGCTTGCAGGTTGAACTTGCGCTTCTCCAGTCCCCTCAACATTGCCCGCGACACGTCCTTGCCCTGCGAGCGGAGCACTTCCAGATTTTCCTCCACCGTGTCCAGCTCCGCCTGCAATATCCGCTGTTGCAGCTCCGGCGACTGCGGGATTTTTCCGAACTGGTCATGCGACATGATGACACAGTCCCAGTCGTTGTTCCGTATATCGTTGAAGAATCGCACGCGGTTTGCCGCCTCAAAGTCCTTCTCCGATGCGTACAGCACGCGGGCATTCGGGTATGCCTTGCGGTAGGTCTCCGCTATCTCGCGCACGTTGGCTTTCAGCCCGATTATCATCGACTTGTGTACCAGTCCCAGCCGCTTCATTTCGTATGCCGACACGCACATTATCAGCGTCTTGCCGGTTCCCACCTCATGGTCCGCGATACCCCCACCATTCTGTTTCAGCATCCAGATGCAGTCCTTCTGGCTGGGATACAGGTCGGTGATTCCCAGCCCTTTCAGGTCAAGTCCGGGAAAGGTCTGGTGCGAGCCGTCGTACTTCGGACGCACGAAGCAGTTGAACTTGTTGTTATACATATCTGTCAGCCGTTTCTTGAATTCCGGCGACTGTTCATCCAGCCACTCAGTAAAGCCGTTACGGATTTCGTCAATCTTCGCATTGGCGAGCTGGATGCCCTCGCTGTCACGTGCCTTGATGTCGTTTCCGTTCTCGTCCTCGCCGACCTTCTTCATCATGTCGGGGCAGGTGTTGTGCAGAGCGTGTTTCAGCAGGTGCATCCCGTCATAGTGGCGGTAGTACCCTTTTACCAGAAACTCGTCGGTGATTTTCATCGTCCTGTGACTGCACGCCACCGAATACTCGTCAAGGCTCTCCGAGTAGCTTATCCGCACGTCCGTGTCAAACAGACGGCTCATGTAGGCAGCATATACGCCTGTGGGTATCCATCGTTCCCCGAAGTTGAAGTCCAGGTCCTCAAACGGGATCTGTTCGGGGATGTTCTCGTGCAAAGCCGCCAAAGACTCCCGTGCCTGCGGCATCATCCCGTGCCCCTCGTGTTCCTTTATCCATTCCTCCACCTCCCTCGCTTTCACCACCACGTTACCGGCGATGAAGCGGTCGGCTATCTCGTAGTTCCCCGCTATCGGGTTGTAGTACACCTTGCCTTTCAGTGCTTCCAGCATGTCCTCCTGCGGCATGTCGCAGATGGATTCCATGTACGGCAGGTTCACCCCGCCGTAGCGGTTGAGCGAGGCGGACAGGGCTTCTTCCGGCGATTCCGCGGCGACTGCCGTTTCCTGCGAAAAGGAAACGGGATGGTCGAAGATGTCCGCCTTGATGAACTG
>ULVF01077117.1_pt1 | contig 50678 bp, 74 predicted proteins | sample 1959201 | NCBI WGS metagenome assembly ULVF01 (sample SAMEA4835779, study PRJEB28245) | human gut metagenome | biome: gut microbiome; material: fecal sample | place: Denmark | collected 2008 | reverse complement strand
TTCTAATCTTTCCTCATGTTCCCCTAACATTCTAGAATGTTTATTCAATTCTTTCTTAATCCCTTCTTGTGTGATAACTAAACTTTCAATTGATTTTATTCTCTCATTGTCTCTTGATAACCATTCTTCGTGTTTTCTAACAGTTTCTTTTAAATCGTCATTAGGTTTCTTTAGCTCTTTAATAATCTTTACTACTCCCCAAATGGAAGCAATGAAACCTGTAAGCCATAAAACATATTCTAAATCAATAGTGATAACTTTTCCCATTAGTCACCTTTGACGTTGATTTTATCAATTCCATTATCTAATCGAATCTTAACGTATTCTTCAATTTCATCAAAAGTACTTTGAACAATTTCACTAATCATTTCTTTTGTGATAATTCCATGCAATGCATCAGGTACTAGATCATAAAGCTTACTAACAACTTCTTCAAACTTCTTGCCACCTGCATTAGTTGTATCTTTGTAGTTGTCCTCTGCTTCTTTGATATAAACTACTGCTTGGGCAGTAATTTTAGCAATCACTTCTTGCACTTCCTTTGCTTTAGTTTTAGCTTTTGTACTGAATTTAAAATACAAAGCTAATCCACCACAAGCTAAAGTAGCAGCAGTCTGTAATAAAGCTAAAAAATCTTGTACATTCATAAATTTACACCTCCAAAAATATTTCATCTCTCTCATATTTTCTGAGGTACTGTTTTATGGCATCTCAATTATATAATGAAAAGAAAAGGACGTACATTATCGCCCTTTCTCTTTGTCCAAAACATCAATTCCATTCATATATAGAATCTCATTCTGTTCTTTGATGATTTTATTTTGCTTATCAATAATATCTAATAAATATTGAATATACTCGAAATTACTCAAAATCAATCAACTCTTGATATTCTTCTTTAGTGATTTTCTTTTTCTTATAAGCTTGTTCTACTAAGAAAATATAATTATCTTTTCTATACTTTCCGTCAATCACTCTTATTTTCTGATTATTCAAAATCCTGTACATGAGTCATTTCCTCCGTTTCTTCTTCGTCAACAGGTAATTCGATACCTGCCATACAAGCAACGTATTCCGTTAGAAACTTTTGATTTTCCAATTCGTCTTTTGTAGATTGAATTTGTGAAGCTTGATATTCTTCTTGAGCTTGTTTTTCGATAGAAACATCTAATTGTTTGATAATCATACTTTTATCTCCTTCCATAGATTAGCGTAATACGCATCTATTCTTTGCAATAACTTGTACGTATTTCCTAATTCTGCGTGTGATTTCCAACTATGAAGGCTTGCATCAATTTCTTCTTTTGTCATTTCGCCTTTCTTAGCTTTAATGACTTGTTTCTTTAATTTTCGCCTTTCATGTTTTATATTTTCTGAACTTAGGTTGTAATAAACCTTTCCCGTTTTTGATAATGTAGCTTTAAATCCAAGAAACATAAATCCTTTATCTGTCCTTAGAATCTTGACTTTCTTTGGGCTATGTTCAAACCCTAATTCGATTAACTTATCACAAACTATCTTCTTCCATTGTTTCGCTTTTTCTTTGTCATTTGTAATCAAATAGGAATCATCCATGTACCTTATGAAACTTTTGCAATGTAGTTTTTCTTTGATGAAATGGTCTAATTCATTCAGTAAACTTATACAAGCTATCTGAACCATTTGAGAACCTGGATTATATCCAATATCTCCTGAATATTGTGTATCTAACACGTCTTTAGACATACTAGTAGTATCTGAATCACACATCTTATAAAAACATTCATTGACATCTTTATGTCTCATATTTTGATAATATCCATGTATATCTATCCATACAACATAGCCAACATTCGTTTTGTTGGTGTATCAGGTACATTTCTTTCATTTACATTTGTTGCCATTTAATAATTCCTTTCCTTGTATAGGGCAGTACGTTGTCTGCCCCGATTTTAGATTTATGCGATACAAACAAGCGGGGCGAACATAAACGCATCGGAAGCGGAGCCGATGTAGCCGACATTGCCACTAGCGTTCACATGCCACGTAGAACAAGCACTGCCTCGATCGGCCGAACGCAAACGGACGTACTGAGGTGATGTTTTGTTAGCAATGGAATACTCAACCATATTTGGATAATTTGTATCCCATTCGCAAGGTGTTGTACGTCCGCTTCTTCTTTTCCAATAGGTGTGTACATCACCTTCTCCACTAGTTTGTGGCTTAATAAACATCTGAGAAAGTGAAGGTAACGTAACATAATCATATGTAATATCCTCTGCGCCTTCATCATTTACAGTGTTAGCATAAGTAACGACTTTCACTTTTTTTAAACAATTTAGCATTTCCTCAGGCATACCACAAAGGAATCCGTCTTTAGAAGCTAATTGGTCAGGACAAATATCCCATTGATCTTGTGGAGTCCACCATTGCCCTTTTGGCTTACTTGAGTTCAGCCATTGTCGCAAAGCTGATGTTTTCCAACGATTCCAGCCATAAGCCATTTCTTGTGTAGAGTTTAAATTTCCACTTCGGCTATCATATAGGATTGTTCCTAGATTTGTTCCACCACTGCCAACAGTAACATTAACTGTCTCATTTAGTGTGATTCCATCTTTTCCATATGAATAAACTTTCCAATTTGAAGGTGCGGTATCTGGTGCTCCGTAACATCCAGCTAATCTACCACCTTTTTCAACAGGTTTTGTCAATGTAAATTGGTAGTTGATTCCTGGCTTAACATTTTCTCCCCACGCTTTTGCAAAATCGAAATTGTAAGTGCCAGAACTAAGTCCATCAGGACACGCTAGAAACGCTCTTTGATGTGAAAATTGAATACCAAAAGGCAAAGTATAGTGCGACTGTAACCACATTCCAGGAACAACTTCTCCGTCCTCTAAAGTCATATCTTCAAAATGATTGACTTGCCATGGCATATCGTATTCTTTTGAATCTGCGGTATCTGTCCATTTTTCAATTAACTGCGTACCAATAGCAAACGCACTTTCACCGACTCCGTTTGCAATCAATGTTCTTACCTTCTGCCAATCCATTGATTGATATGAAATTCCGCTTTGAGCAATGATATTTAATGCTTTTACAATTTTTTCTCCTGTTTCATCTGTTAAAATTCTGTGTTTTGCCATTATTCTTGTACCTCCTGAACAATATATCCTTCTTCGTCTACAGATAATCCAAACGCTTCAAATTCTTCTATAAGCCTACTTACGCCTAAAGAATCATCTAACTGTTGAACAGTACCTTTTTTAGTTCCTTGTCCATCTTCAACGATCAATAAATCTTCCTTGTTAATACCTGTTGTTTCAGGCAATTCTTGTATTCTAACTCCCATTATATGTACCTCCTATTTAATTTTCATAGCTTTTATAGTGTTGAATATTACCTTTTTTGTTGTAGTAAACTGCTTTTATTTTCTTTATAACTCCATTGTCGTTGTAGAAAACCTTAGCAGTCCTTAATCGCTCTTTTCCAATTGTATCAACAATCAAGTTAACTCCATTCTTAGCCAAGATGTCTACTCCGTCTTTAGTTAGAATTTCTGTTTGATACAAATTTGTATTGTACGCAAGTTTAAATTGGTCAACCAATGTTTTAAAATCGCATGTAGCACTATCTGAATTAGAGCCGAAGTTATCAACTACACGAACGTATAATGTATAACTTGTTTCAGGGCTTAAATTGTCTAAATGAATTTGCGTATCAGTCCCCACATTAATCCAATTTGAATTGTCTAGTGAATATTCATAGTGATCTATTGTTGCTCCTTCATTTACAGAGAATCCATACCAAGCAAACATACCACCATACGGTGTTAACCGTGTACATTCAATACCACCTACGTTTGGTTTTTCAGAGTTCAATGTTGTAAATGATGTACTAGCTGCTAACGAAGGTTGACCATAGTTATCGACCATTCTTACATAGAATTTATAGTTTGTATTAGGCTTCAAATCACTAAGAGTTAAGCTTGTTGCTTTACCTTGGTCTGTCCATTTTTTTTCATCATTAGATGTTTGATAAGAATAATCCGTGGCCATTTCTCCTAATGAGAATCCGCTCCAACTAACTTTTGCAGAATTGGACGTTACCGAGCTTAAAGAAACACTTCCTTTTGAAGGCGCATTAGGATATTTAGTGGTTGCAGTAAAATCGACTGTTTCACTCCAAACTCCATTGTATTTTCTTTTGAAGCGATAATATCCAGTGTATTTTGTGTTCGGCTTTAATCCTGTCCATGTATCTACAAAAGGCGTATCGGCTTTTATTGCTTTATTCCAATCCGTCCATGTTTTACCGTCACGACTCCATTGGTTTTCCTCAGACTCAAACGGAACTGAAATTGTACAGTACATTGTATTGTATGTACTTCCAACATTGCTTATTGTTGCTTTTGGTGCAGTTCTATCAATATTAGGAAGCGAAATGTATACTACGTTTGCGCTTGTATGACTTCCTATAGCTCCTGTATATGTTCCGTTAAACCAATAATATACTTCACTTGATGCATTACCATTAGAATCGTGGCCAACAGTAAATGAACCATTTTGTAGAACATATTCCTTGTTCGTACCAGCACCACCATCTGTTAATATAGCATGGCTACTGTAATCCGGCGCTCCTGTAACACCAGCAGACCAATCTTGTTCAATATAATAACCTGAATAGCTTGGGTTTGTATTTTCAACTAAAATTCCAGTTCTTGTATTGACTGTAGACCTATTATTTATAGCATCTTGTTCGCTCCATGCGTATACTTGGAAATACATATTGCATCTGCCACTGTATGTCCAAATCAGATGGCTTGCAAGTAATTCCCATCCTCCACCTACATAAGCCATATATTAGTCTCCTATCTGAAAGTAGAAATATCCGTTAGGACAATTTGTTGTAGTAGGGTCGGCAGTTCCAACTTTATAACGAATCGTTTCAATATTTACTGCATGGTTTTCATCAGGCGGTATCGTTACGTTATTAACCTTGATTGTTTTGATAGGCACTAATTGATCTACAACTTCTTGTTTAATATATCCAGCATCATTTTGAAGTTCAGATACATTTTTAGGGATTTCAGTTTTCTTTGCATAAACACTAGCTAAATCTAGATTGACAATATAATCAACAGGACTAATTGTATTTCCATCTAATTTAATAGTTGTGATAGGCACTTGAATAGCAATGTTTTTTTTGTTGTCTTTGGCAATGTTTGTCCCGTTTACAGAAATTGTCTTTACGAATTGATTTAGAATTTCCATTAAATCCAATTGATTAGAAATATCGCCAATCATATTTCCCCATTTGATTTTCAGATTCGCATGGTCATTGATTACTTGAATTTCTTTTCCGTTGTAAATATAGAACAATCCTTTTGAATCAACATACGCATGGTCTCTACTTGGATTAGTAATATCATTAACAGAATCAACTATTTCTAGCCAAAATTCGCAATCACCATCTTTTAAAGGAAATACTACTGCCATATCTTTGTTACATACTACAGGTTGCATATTATTTTCCTCCAGCTTTCATAATGTCTGCGAAACAAGATGCACAAGAAGTAATTTCTACACCTAAGAACTTAGTGCAAGCTTCAATGAACTTCTTGTTAATTTCCAAAGCAATATTCAATAATTCAGGGTCTCTATCCGAAGCTTGATACGCTTCAAATGCAGTGTACATAGCCATACTTAAATGTTTAACTAAACACCACTGTTCTCTATCCCCTTTGCCACCAAAAGAATTGTATAGATAAAGCATTTGAGAACGTCTGATATTGGCATAATCATCAATTTCATCCTTTAGCGCTTCAATCTTTTCTAAATTATCAGGAATTTCTTCTTCACTAATCAATCCGTTTTCAACCTCAGAAATACGTTTTTCTAATAAGGTTTTAGCGTGTAGTTCTGCACTTGCAATTTGTGTAAAACTACGGATAATATCTTCTCCAATTCCCGAAGTGCTATATTTGTTTTCCATCTACACAACCTCCTTTTTGTATGCTTTGATAGACAATCTAGCAGACTGTTGTTTTTGTTTTCTTTTAAAGTCAATTTGTTGACTGTTCAATTTCAATAGCGATATGGCAGACTGCCAATCTCTAGGATTTTGTTTTACATGATTTGATAGGTTTTCAATCCTTTGTTCATATCTATTCATAGATACCTCTTATCTGTTTACATGACTATATTTAAGATAATTTACTAACGTACAATCAAAATTTCCGTTTCCTGTTACTTTGATTGTTTTATATCCTGGATCTAATATTCTATTTCTCTCATCCTCTGAAAGATATCCACAAGCTTTAAGAACATCAAAATTCGAGTATTGCCCAGGCCATAGTCCATTGCCTGTAATCCACGCTCCGTTGAATTGCTGCTTGAAATATGGTGTCATGTCTATTCCTTCAATCTCAACATTAAAGTTTGTAGCAGTAGAATTATCTATTACTAGTTTAAACTCAAAACGCTCATAATAAATCAAATCCTGAGAAATTGACATTCCTATTACCGCTGGTTTAGAACTTGAACATCCCCATCTAGGGAACTCGTACCCATAAAAATCAACTATATGGTTTCTACGTTGAATGGAATTGTATCTTCCTTTTTCTTTCAAATCATAGACACTATCAGCTAATATATTTATCGCCTTACTAATATCCATAACTAACCACTCTTTCCGTCTCTATCTGTTCTTAGGAATTTCTCTAGAGTCAATGTGTCTATTTCAACTCCTGTTTTATCTATTTCTCTTTGTAGGTTTGTGATATAGAACCAATCATCCTGCTTTAAAATACGTTTCATGTATCTGTTACAACTTCCAAATTGCAATAAATTGAGATCATAAATAAATCTGATTCTATCACCTACATTTACTTCTTTAGGCAACGCTTCACAAGAAGTGTTGATAGAAAACTTTCTTCTTGCATTAATTAGTTTTCTACAGGCACAATCATATACAACCTTGGCCGCATAAATTCTATCGTTATCAGTAATGATAGTAGTTCCGTTTGTAGACTCAGGGTCAATGTTCTGTTGTACATAAACACTCTTTACTCTGAAAATACCAATGATATTTGATGTACTCATTGTTGTGGTATTGCAATACGGATGAGGTTGGTTTTGGCCAAAGAAATTAGCTCTACCATTACCAGCATCTGAAACGTACATTGCAACGTGTGATGTAGGTGTGTCACCGCCTCTACCGAATATGCACCAATCGCCAAATTGAGGTGTATCAACATAATCAAAGAATTGAGAATAGCCTAATTCATCTCTGTTATACCAAATGTAATCTGCATATCCATCACCGCCAATAGCTCTTGTAGGGTCGGGATAATTTAATGTTTGCAACGCTTTTTTCCATGCATCTACACATTGATATGGTTGTTCAGGAGGCACACCATCCATGTCGATAGATTGACCATTCCATGTGTTGATAAAATTCTGAGCGTTCCAAGGACGAGATTGTGTTTTATCCGTATCGGTTGTAGTTCCGTTATCGTCTTGTTCCCATTCAGGAATCAAACCATAAATACGTTGAGCAAATTCAATACGTTTTTGATACTGTAAATCAATAGATGTATCACCACGTTCATAATCTGCCATAAAAGCCATTACCATGTAATTCATATCGGCTTCCATGTGTGACCATTGTTGGAATGTGATGTTATATGAAGGAGTAGGAATCCAAGGCCCATTTGTAGCGTTTGTTGACCATTCTTCAACTAACTTAGCTACTTCCCCTTTTCCGTACATTGTGTAGCTTGAATATCCATGAGAACCAAGCCAATTGGTGATTCGTGTGTACGGAGTCCATTGAACCAATCCAAATCCTTTTTGAGAATCAGGAACATCACCCATTTGATACAAGTTAGGGTTTAAGGTTGATTCTACGTGACACGAACCACATAAAGCAGCAATAGCAGATTTGCTCCAAATGTCTTTTAAAGAGTGCCATAAGGCTTTAGCATTGTTTATTTCCTCTGTATCCGTCAAAAATCTTTGCTCTTTAGGAATTACCCATTTATAGTCTTTAGAGTCTTTTGTCATGTCCTCTAGACTAAATGGCGATAAATCATCAAAAGCAAATGTTCCTTCAATGAATACACCGCTTTCATATCCAACTGATTCCGTATCAATAATCGAATACTCCAATTGATTGTTAGGAGCTAATTTAGGAAAGTCTACATATTCATAATCACGCTCGTTATTTATGTTTGATCTCAAAATAACTACAGGAAACTTAGGGTTCTGTAAGCTTTTATCGTTATATACTTCTCTTAATGACAAAGAGGACATACCACTATCAGATTTATTAGCATAAACTGTAGCTAAGTTAATAACATCCGAAAAATTGGTTTCCGTTGTTGGCTCACCAATGATTCTGTAGTTTCTTCCTAACGTTGGTTTATTAGAAAGCATAACAGGTTGTTTCTTTCCAAAATATCCAACTTCAACTTGCTTATCATTTGTAAATGGAACTCTCCAATAAACAGATTGTGTCAATTCACAAGTTTTAGTAAGTGCATCCAATTTAGATTGTCTAGAATAAACATAGTCAATCTTTTCGTTATCAATCTCAGTTTCAAAATTCATCTTCCACTGAGTCGAATAATACATATCTTCGCTTTCGTATACGTTCTTTATAAGGGCGTTTTTAACCGCATAATTTGTTGGGACTTGTCTGTATTCCCATTCGTTGATTACATGCGCTAGAGATATGTTTAAACCACTTACAGAGGGTTTATAGTTGGTAATCATTCCGTAGAAAACTCCGCAATCCATGATTACCCTCATTTCTTTTCTTCCTGAGATTAAATCGTAGTATTCGTTAGGAATTGTGATTTGCATTTCAGGTACTGTCATTAACTCGTTTGAAAAACTGATTGTGCTTAAAGCCTCTCTGAATCTTTTCTTAACTTTTCCAAATTCTAATATTTCAAAGTAAGGAATCATATTTACTCCTAACTACCAATTTTGCCTTGTCCTACCCATTTACCATTTTTTCTGATTCTACTTGACCCTTGGTTTTCTTTATTTGCTTTATCAGCACTATATTTGCCAATAGTGGCCCAGGAGCCTTTAACTCTCTTTTTAAACCATCCTGTAGCTCTATCCAAAGAATAGAACACTTTACCTTTTCTTACTGCCCATGGTCTAAAATCAGGGATAACTTGTTGAATAGAATATATATTCTCGTAAGGTAATGTAGCATCTTCACCTCTTAATTCAACTTTAACGTGTGTTGTATCTGTCGGAAGTTGTAGCTCACCACTCCATTGACTATTTTGTGCTACTGTTTCCCAACCTGATGAATAAGCTAATGGCCATGTATCTGCATGAGAGAATATTACTTGATTGTAAATCTCTCTCCATGAGGCTTTATTGTTGTTAGAAACGCTAATGATCAAAATATAGTTGTATCTTCCGCCATACTGTACATACTTTCCGTTTCCTGTATATTGACCAGCATCCGTTACACAATATCCAACTAAATCTAATGTGAACGTAACACCATAGTTTCCATCATCTGAAAAGTTGATACCTTTTCCATAGCCTTTTGCATGGGCGGTAGCAAGTGGGAATCCAAAGTCTGCGGTATCGCCTGGATTTCCACCTAATACTACGTTTGTGTATGGTCCTGTGTTATCGTAAGCTCCATGAAAGTTTTGCCATGCCATTAAACACCACCAGCCAAATCATTCTCAGAACTTCCGTTATTAGTACGGATGTATGAATTTCCATCAGGAGTACCACCAAAGATATTTATATTACCTGTAGCAATGCTTCTTCCTTCATTGAATTTTCCTTCAAATACAGTATCTCCTGTTTGTTTCCATGCTCCACTGTTTTTAAGATTTGTAAGAATCTTTTCAACCGCACTGTACATATCTCCAATGCTGCCTTCAAATTTTCCGACCTTATTTTGTAAATCTCTGATAGCATTCCAAATCTTTTGGATTTCTGCCCATAGCTTTTCGATTTCTTCCCATTGCCCACAATCAGAACAAATCATTACATCCATGATACTGATTAAATTCTTTTCCAAATCTTTGATAGCTTCTTTTACATCACAAACATCATATGTATCAATCTTTTCTAACAACCCACCTAATAAGCAATCGTTCATATCGTGCATATCTGTACAGTTGTTATGGCCCTTATTTTCAAACCCTTGATTTGCTTTAAGATTTGCACAAATAGCATCTGTTACACCTTTTTGAATGAAATTACTGCTTGTAGCTTTCAAAGAATCGCAAGCAGAACAAACATCTTTATTCATTTATGTGTACCTCCTAATCTCTACAGATAACGAAGTTTACCTTGTTATCATTTACAAAACGAGTGTGTAGAGATATTTCATCATCTTCTATCCAATCAACATAAATAGAAAGGAACTGCAACCAATTCGTTGTTTCTCCAGCTTTTACTGTTCCACTCATGCTTAATTCCACTGTTTTGTTAATATCTTCTTCAAATGAAGCGTTTGTTGTTTTTGAATAAACCAACGACCCACTCTTATTAGGAACACGAATCGAAACAGTAGGAGCTGAACCAGCTTGAACTCCTGTCATTTTATAAGAGTAGTGTTTCAATGTAATACTGTTGAATTTGTATGTAGCACTCTTATCTTTGTTAGGCTTCATACAGAAATCTACTTTTCCTGTAATAACTCCGTCCGCTACTTTCTCGTAACCACTAGTGTGAATCCAATCTGAATATCTGAATGTGAAATTACCTTGTCTGTCAATTTCAACGCTCAATCCAGGTGTAGACTGTTCAATAGTATATTTCGTTTCGATTGCCAAATTTTGAAGTTGAAGATTATACAACTGGTCTTGCAATCCACACATCCAACAAATCATAGCTGCTTTCATGTTGTAATCATTGTTAGCATATTGACTCATGAATAATTTCCAATCACACAAATCAAATCCATCTATGATGTCATACAAGCCTTTTGTAAGACAATCATTAGCATTTTCCATGTCTGTACACGTATTATTGCCATTATCAGGATTTAATCCTGTATCGTTTCCTAAAGACGTACAGATTGAATCTGTGACACCATTTTGGATAAACTCTGCACTGCTATCTTTTAACTTTCCACAAGCAGTGCAATAACTTTTTACATTTGCCACTGCAAGCCTCCTTAATTTGTAAGTTCATCAACATCTATATATACACAAGCCATCTTACAACATGAGCCTGTGACAACTAATCTATTCATTCCATGATGTACTGTGAATCCAAACTCATCTTCAATAACTAGATTATCTAAATCTACTTCCTCTGATGCACAACATCCATCCGCAGTAAAGTATAAGTTCCAACTTGAATCAAGTGTTAAAATTCCATCATATTCACCTAAAATCATCATTTTGTTTCCGTTGATTTCAATTTCAGGGTTTTGAAATTTACCATCTAGAATCAATTTGACCTTATCGGTATCTAATACTGTTCCACTGTAGAATCTTCCAGCAATTGACTCAACACAATAATCTTTTTTACAGATTTTGTTCTTAATCAAATCATCACCGAAAATTTGTTCACCTTTGATGCAATCATAGACAATCTTGTATGAATTGCCACAATTCATAAAATCTTCCAATACTTTAGTTCCCATTACGCATAAAGATGTTTCCTCTGTAATGTCTCCACAATCGCATAAACACGAATTGCAAGTTTCCATATCAGGGGGGCAAGTAACACAACACGATAAGCACTCTTGAGCATCTCTGAAATCCTCACAATCAAGGATATTACATACAGAGTAAGGAACTAAGAATGTTTTCTTTGTATCTGCAATATGCCATACACCTTCCCAAAGTTTAAAATCAATATCCATTGATAAATAGCCTTGGTATTTTTTGTAATCTTCACTAAATCCTGTGACATAGGCCCATGCCCAAATCAATTTGTTATCTTGAATTGCCCATAACCTTCCAGGTTTAAGCAAATTCAAATTGAAATAGTCACGTAGGAATCTTCTATCTTCATCATGAAAATGTTCATAATTAAAATTCAATGTTAAGGACAAATCACCTTCCGTAAGAAACTGTTGATTCTTTTGGAAAGCAACATAACTACCATGTCCGTAACTGTATTCTTGCGTTGCGGTCTTTGTATCTTGCTTTAGAGAGGCAGAGGAAATCTCCTCCGCACTGTCTATTACAAGATCATTAAACTGAACATATGTTTTTAATGGGTTTAAGTTATAACAAGTCATTATGCCAAACCTCTCAAGCATCTACCTACTTTGATAGCCTGCCTTCTTTCGTTTCCTTCGTTGAAAGCGATACTGTTGTTCGTAACACGATTATCGTTATTATTGATAGTCACATTCTTATTAACAACACTTCCAACTTGAGAACCATATCTAGTAGACAATTCTTTGAATGCACCTTTTAAATCCATGTTGTTTACTTTATCCATGAAGCTTTGACCTGCGTTCTTAACTGCACTACGTTTCATTACATACTCACCAGGAGTCAACATAGCATGTACTGTATCTGTTCCACTAGGCTTCATAACGACAGGTTGTCCGCCTCGTTTTAAGTAAACTGGGCCACCTTTAGCAAACTTCATATTGTTTCCTATTAATTCATTTCCTCTGTTTACTGTAGGAGTAGTTGTACCACCTGTATTAATGTTTCCTGATTGATTGTTGAACGCATTTTTAAATGCACTTCCTAAGTACTGTCCTAAATCTGTGAATCGTGTTGAATATCCATACATCATAGTAATCTGATTAGAGATTGAACTAGACATATTAGAGATACCTTCACTGAATCCACTCACAACATCTTTTCCAAACTTCTTACCTACTGATTTGAAGCTTTTCTTCTTCAATGAAGCTTTAGCATTATCAATCTTAGTTCCAAATGAACCTTCAATATCAATACTTTTGAAACCTTCAATAATTCCATTTGCCATATCTGTACCAGAGGCATTAAATTCAGACTTCATGTTTGATAAAGTTGTTGCCATATTGTGGAAGGAAGTTACGATTGAATTTACTTCTGTAACAACATCTGTAGTAGCTTCTCCAACTTTCAATCCTTTAACATTGTTTAGGAACGTTTGAATACCTGTTGTAACTTCTCCAACTTTAACAAAGTCTAGATTTAATCCAACGATAGAATTTAAGTTATCACAAATTGTTTTTAACTTAGTAACTGTCGTATCAACGCTGCCAATATTTTTGGTATTTTTTGTCAATCCTTTGTTAGTTGCTAAATCATTGATTACATCTCCAATTTGCTTGATGTTTGCTCGTAATGATTCAAAATCAAAACCATCTGAATAAACATTCAAAGTTCCAAACTTGAGGATTATATCTCCTAAAGTAGTGATAGCATTTAATGCGTTTGTAAATAACTCGGCATCAGGAATTTGTTTCAAGTTATAAGACAACATATTCTTGTCTTTTCCTGTTCCAACACCAGCTACAGAAATATATCCAATCGCTCGAGAAATACTCTCAATTGTCTTTTTAATATCCTCTGCCTTTGGTAAAGGATTGCTTGTCATTACTGCTTGCAAGTTTCCAAATTCAGGAACAATCTGTTCCAAAATCTTCAATGTATCTAGTAAATTTTGAGCATTTGTAGCATTCAAATTAGATTTAATATTCTTTGTAACATCAGGGAATACAATCTTCTTCATTTCTTGAACAACACTAGCTACATTCTTTAAATTGCTTACACAATTATCAACATTTATCGAACTAGCATTAATGCTAGATAATTCAGATAGGCTAGAAGCCATTGTAGTATAGTTCTTAACGATACTGTTTGCATCCACAATGTTTGTTGCACTTGATGTGCTAACTGTAGGAAACTTAAAATCATTAATATTCTTAACAGCCTCTTGAATTTCTTCAAATTGATCGTTGAAAGAACTGCTATCAATACTCATTCCTTGCACTTTTGAAATTGATTCTCCAATGGTAACAAGTTTATTTAGAATCCTAGTGATATTCCAAGTCTCCATGTCCTTCCATAAAGACTCAGAACTTTTAATAACTTGACTCCACCGAGAAGAAAGTGTTCCTTCACCTTCAAACATATCTATGACATCCATAATTCCTTGGATTTTCTTTTTAAGTCCTTTTGTGTTTGAAGGAACGTTTTTATCAACTTCTTGCATAGCTTTAGCACAAGCAATCAATGTACCAGCTAGTCCTGTTGTTGTTATCATTCCTAGTACTTGGGCCAATGTAGTGATTCCACCTGTTAGGACACCAGCACCACCTTGAATACCTGTAATAAGTGTCATAGAGCCAATGCACTCAAATAAGCCTAATAACTTATCGTTGAATGTGTCGAATCCATCAGGCATAGTTTTATCTAGTTCTTGCATAGCCTTTGCAAATAGCCATAAAGCTCCGCCTTGGCCAATCATCATTGCCAATCCTGTTAAGGCATTGTTCATCTCTAATACTTTTGAAACTGCTGCATTAAGTGTGTTAGCTCCCATCATCAATCCCATTACAGAGAACAAATTTGTTAATCGCATAGGCAATGTTGTAATGTCATTTGGAACATTCTTTTCAATTTCCTTTATCGCTTTGCAATAAAGAATAATTGTTCCTGCCCCACCAGCTATGATAGCTAATGAAGATAATTTATTTTTAAATCCTTCTACATCAAAAGTTTTTGGAGTGCCTACCGCAGTAGTAATCTCATCTGAACTCTTGAATGCATCTTTAATAGAACTAAATTTACTTCCTAATTTTCCTAGGAATGGAATATTGAAACTTTTTCCTTTGAATTTTGAAGAAATGTTTACTAAATCTCCTAAAAGGCTAATTCCACCGCTTCCAAGTTTCATTAACTTACCAGCATACTTTAATCCAATACCAATTTGGATGTAGTCTGATACAAAACGTCCTAATCCTTTAGAAAAGCTTCCGTTTCCCATTTCGGTGATTTTATCTTTTGCAAAATTATATAGACCGCTAACAAGAGGCTTGAAGAAATCAATTGCTCCTTTGAAATCATCTAATCCTTGTTTAAATCCACCAACAAAATCTTTGAAACTAAACGTTTTTAAAACGCTCAATAATTCAGAGAACTTCGTTTTAATGAAGTCTATGCCTTCGCCAATTTCTTTTTTATGGCTTCTAATGAAGTTTGCTCCTATATCTCCTAAGCCTTCAACTTTTTGAGAAAGTTTATAGATATTTCCGTAAATTGTAGCTCCTGTTAATTCCGTTGAAACCTCATCTAATGCACCTAACCACTTTTCTTCGGCTTTACTAAATCTCTTAGGGATTAAGTCAAAAGCATTACCAATTGTGGCTACAGATGATTTAACCATAGTTGCCAACGAATTTAGGCCACCACCACCTTTTTCATCCAATTCAATCAGAGCATCTTCAAATTGTTGTAATGAAATAGTTGGATTTGAACCTGTAAATGCTTCTCTAAACTCCGCAAATGACATATTAAATTTCTTTGCAATAGCAGTTAAGGCTGGCGTCATACCTGCATCTTCCAATGATCTCAATGTACGAGCATCCATTTTAGAACCCATGATTTGAGAATACTGAGCAACCGCATTGTTTACCCCCTCAGAATCACCACCGAATGTCAAAATGGAATCATTAATTGCCGAGAATAGCTTTTGAGACCTATCTAAATCATGATTGATTGAAGTAAATCTCGTAACATGGCTTAGAGCGTCATCTAAAGTGGTTGGTAGGCCCAAAATGCTTTCATCTAGGTTATCAATCATCTTTTGGATTTTCGTTGTAGAATCGTCTACATCACCTACTACAGTTGACAATGTTCTTTTCGCAACTTTGATTGTATCGTATCTTTTAACACCGTTTGAAAATGCTTCGCCCATTGCGTTTTGTGCACCTGAAACCAATCTATACAAGCTAGAATATCCAACACTTTGTACTAAGAATCGTCCAATATCTCCTATTGGATTGTTTTGGAAATTCTTGGCAATGTTCAACATACTAGAGCCTAGATTTGACATTTTATTTCCGACATCAAATGTAACCTTACTAGCAGTTTTCAAAGCTTTAGCAGTTTGTTGAAGATTGTTTAGTTTGTTCAAACTATCTTGATAGCCGATAACTTGTGACTCAATATCAGCTTTTGTGTTTCTTACATCATTCTCTTTTTCGATTGTTTCATCTAGCTTTTTATTTGTATCTTCTAACTTAGAAGAATCAGCTTCTAATTTTATTTTTTCTTTATCTAAATCTGCGATTGAATCATCAATCTCATCAACCAATTTTTGAGCATCATTTAATTCACTGATGTTAGCTTCAATCTTTATCTTCTCTTTGTTAAGATTGTTAATTTTCTTTTGTACTTCATCAATTTCAATACCAACCTCTCGCATATCATATTTGAGAGCTTCACGTGCACTGTATAGGTCTTTAAGCTTGTCGCTTTTATCGTTTTCACCTAGTGTCATGTCATTAATGACATCATGAATTTCGTTGGCATTAGCTTTTAAATCAATATCAATAGAAAGCTTTTTATTACTCAAGGCTAATAACTCTTTTTTAAGCTCACTAATATCATCTTTAATATCCAATAATTGATTCTTGAAATTAGCTAGATTATCCAAATCTACTTTCAGAGCAATCTTTTGTCTTTCTAAAGCTTCCTTTTCTTTTTTGATTTCTTCTAATCTTGCCTTAATTCTTTCTAATTCTTGGGTGTTAGCATCAAATTTGAGTTTTACCTTTTCAATTTCTTTTAACTCTTTTTCAAGTTGTTTTATTCTTGCTTCGGCATCCTTAATGTCAAGGACTAACCTAGCACCGACTTCACGTACTGACATCTTCGGACTCCTTCGCTAAATCTGTTTTCTGCATGAAATGAACCGCATATCTGTCAATCTGAGGTATTTTCTTTTTAGAATTTTTATTTGCCTCGTTAATTTCATTCCATGTTTTATCGCTTTGTAGATTTGCGTAGTACCCAAAGGCTACAACTAATTCAGAAACACCCCAATGGTCTAATATCTCATTGGGGCGTATTTTTAGAATTTTACCAACATAATGAGCCATGGTTGAATAAAGATTTAGTTCTGCAACATAAGACTTTGCTTTTTTTACTGAATCCTTTTTATCATCCCCCTTATCAATTATTTGATAAAAACTGTTTCTACCTCATTAAATAATTCAGGATATTTGATAATTAGGCTAATCATGCAAGTTAAAACTGAATATTGCATCATGTGATCTTCATAAAATTCATCTAATCCTAAGAAAATTGCAACAACTTTATAAAGTCCATCAACTAAATTTGTAGAGGATTGAGCGTATAAATGGAAAATCTGTTCGTTTGCTTCATTCATATACGCTTCATAAATCTGAACCATAGTTTTGCTCACTTCTTCATCATCTGTGTCTGTTGTAACGATTCCATCTTTTCCTTCAATGAATTTGTGACCATAGTATTCCTCGATTTCTTGGAATTTTTCTTTATATGGGTCTAGGATTTGTTCTGCATCCAATAGCAATGGTTTTACTTCGATTAAAGCTTCTACCATCTTCATATCTTGTCTAGGAGATAATGTTAGATTTTCAAACTTCTTATCGAACATAACATATTGCCCTACCCTTTTAGCGTTATCAGGAACATCAATTTTATGTTCTTCGATTTCTTTTTCAGTGAATCTAAAACTCACTTCAATATCAATTGTTTTAACATCTGTCTTATTTGCATCACCAACAACTGCAATTTCACCACCATTGCCATAGACTGCGTGAGGAGTATCATCCTCACGAGCTACTTTTAACTTTTCAATCATGGCATTTAACTGTGTTGGTTCTAAAATCTTTTGTTCTTCCATCTCATTTGCCTCTCAATTTCTATAAATTAGCGTTAGCTTTGTTTACTACATAAACTTCATACCAGTTTCCACGAGTATCTTTCTTGAACGCTAAACTAAATTCAAACGCTCCGTCATCAGGGATACCCATTGGGAATGAAGTGATTTTTGCATTGTGGTAAGTAAATACTTCCGCAGTTCCATCACTTCTATAACGAGTGATTGTAACTTTTGCTCTCTTATTCTTTAAGCTATCGTTGTTTGCTACATAGTGTTGCAATACATCAACAGTCATTGGATAAGAAATCTTTAATGTTTTACCTACTAAATTTTTGTTGAAGTAAATTTTTGAACCCTCAATATCTAAGCTTGGATTGATTTTACTGTTCAATACTTGGTATTGAGACTCATCTAAGTTAGCCAACAATGGAGTGTTGATTCGGTTCAATGTAGAATCTGTGATATTACATTGGTCGCTCAATGCTGCATAGATAAATCCACATTCTTCAACAAAGTGGTCTGCAATATGGATTGAACCATATTCAGAATGTTCTTTATCTGTTTCAATAACCACTTCCTGAGTACGCATCATAAAGCCTTGAGACTTATCTCCCTTGCCGATAAATGGGTTCATAGTTAAGTAGTTTGATGTTAATTGAGTGCCTGTAAATGAACGCTCAATAGAAGCAGAATCATCATTATAAGAATCATCAAAGCAACTTGTATCTACAGGGTCTACAGTATCGTCACCATCAAATCCTGATAAGCAACTTACTTTAATGTCGTTGTTAGAATCTAAGTCTGCAAATTCTTCAAAGAAACTGATTGAAGAAAGACCAATCAAGATACTATCTGCTGATTTATCTGTTAATGCTACTTCAATGCTTAAACGGACACCTGATGTACTTGCTTCCCATCCTTTTTCTACTACCTTTGTAGGAACTGTTGATAAGTCAATCTGTACAGGGTAGAATCCTTCTTTATCTGCTTTTAAAGTGCTTGTATACTCATCTGCATTTGTCATTTCATGATCTAAAACATCTGAAATCTTTGTTGTGATTGTGTAAGTACCTGCTTTAGGAACATTCACGTAGTAGTAAACAACACCTGCCGCAAAGTCTAATGCATTTTTCAACGCTTTAAATACTGCGCCACTTGTGTGTACTTTGTTTCCGTCTGCACCTTCTGCATCCGTTTCTTTAGAAGTGATGAACAATGTACCTGTATTCTTACATCCAAATGATTCACAAACGTTAATTAAATCAGGTGCAATAGTACGTGATGTATAAGCACTAGAAGTACCTGTAATCTTTTCAAATTTACGAGTGTTGATTTTTAAACAAGAATCAATATCACTCATGATAGTAATATCAATTTCTTGAGTTTTAGTTAATTTAGAGACACTTAATTTGTCACTAATAATTTTGTTAATGTTGCAGTTAGACATTATTTTTGCCCTCCCATTGTAGCTTTTAGTACACGCTCCATAGCACGCTCTGCTTTAGCACCGCCTAATTGATTTAAAGCGTTTAGTTTGCGTGAAACAAATGCTTGAACATCTACTTTCTGTTCAGGAGTCTTTTTAGCTTTTGAAACTTTTTCTTCCATTTTTAATCTCCTTTATTTAACTTTTGCATCAAATCTAGATACCGCTCTAGCAACAAAATCATTTGCCTTTCTAGGTGGCATCTTAATTTTGTGTGCAAAGTGTTTCTTTCCCATTTCATCTACCCAAACGAATGGCCTTCCGTTTTTACGTACTAACGTATAAACTCGTTTCGTTCCATTCTGTACCATTGGGGAGTAATCAACGTGAGAAGGGTTTCTAGAATCTTTTTCTAGTTTGTCTGCATCTACTCCGATTAGATATTCGGTATTAGATACTTTTTCCTTCGTGATTGAATCCTTTAAAGCACCTGGCCTATATTCATTCCATGGCATACTTGTCATTTCTTGAGCATAGAATCTACTCCCTCTTGGAGCTTCTTCTCGCATGGTTTCTTCTAATTCACTAGCCAATCCTTCAAAATCTTCTTCACACGCTTCTATAACATCTTCTAAGAGGCCTTTTAGCATTTCCTACACCTCGATAAAGGGGTAATAAAGTTTGCCTCCATAGACGTATTTAAAGCCTTTTAGGAATACACCGTCTTCATACGATACTTCCTCAACTTTGTTCATAAGGAATATTTTTACTAGGCCACTAGGCAAACACATACGTTTTGAATAATCATAAGATGTGTTTGATTTGGCTTTCGCACCGCATACAGGGCATCCGTTTTTCTTTGTGGAACTTTTCATTCCAATATATTTAATTCTCATACTACTGCACCAACCCATGTGTCTTTTGAATTACATACTGACAAGATACCTAACTGCTCTGAATACGCTTTTGTAATATGTTCACGAACATACACACTAATTGAAATCTGAGCATCAGAATTTTCTTCTGAGATAAGAACATCACTACCATCTGTTTCTTCACAAGTGCTACAACCACATTCGCATCTATTCATTGCGATAACAAATTGTAGAAAGTCGCAGAATACAGGCAATAGACATTCAGGTATCGTTTCATATCCAGCTACATAACTGACAACGATCTTAGATAATTCATCACATCCACAATTGCACACATCTTTGTAGTCGATATTAGATAAATCAACGTACACGATACTGTCGTATGGGTTATAAGAAAAATCTTTATCGACTTCTAATTTGTGAGTAGTAAATGTAATTCTTTCTCTAGTGATAACAGATACTTCAATCGTTGTTGGGTCAATCATTGGATAGAATAGCGGTATGCGTGCAATCCCTGAATCGCATCCACATTTCTTAAATTCACCAACATCAAAGACTTCCTCTCTTTGAGATGAGAGGAAAGTCTCACATGGATGGTTTTTCCAACAAGTGATGGTACTAATTAAATCAATTAGTTCTCCAACATTCTTTTCAAGCTTATCTGCTTCTAAATCGCTTTCCTTTATGCACGAACAATAATTTTTCAATTGTTCGACAATTTTTTCGTACATTATTCACCAATGTTGATTGGTACGATAGTTGTTGGTTTTAATACAAGGTCTAATCCGTTTAATGTATCTCCTAATGTAGCTGCTGACATTGGGATACCTTGGATTACCATTAATCGGTTTGCATCAGTTCCAAATGCACATCCAAAGTTGTAGTAGTAATCACATTGAGTACCGCATCCTTCAGATGGTGTATCTGTAGCACCGAATGTATGACGTTGGAATTTTTCAGATGGTTGGAAAGTAGTTCCCATTACCAAACCTACTGTATTTCCTTCTAATACCCATACATCACCTGTACCTTTTGTAAGATTACATGGAACTAATTTATCTGCGATAAATCCATGCCCTTTATATGCAACTTCTCCAGTTTCTTTATTGCGAGTCCATCCATCAGGATATTCTCCGTTGAATTTACCTGGAACAATAACAGATTTGATGCCTTCAAGTACCAATGGGTGACAAGCGAATTTGTAATCGCCATCTCCTAAAGCTGCCAAACGTAAACCAACTGAATCAAACGCAGATAATACGTTTGTACCTACAATTTTGATAACTGCTTTATTTTCCATTACTTCCAATAATCCATGGAATGGTTTCAATGTAGGAGTACCTGTAGACATTGTCCCTAAGATTACGTTAATAGCAGTGAAGTATGCCATTGAAATTAAATCCATACGTTTCTGAGCTTCTTTAATAGTTTCTCCTTCACGTTGGAAGTAGCAAACCATGTCATTAGCTTTGATTTTACGTGTTTCATTTACTAAGTTATCCATAATAGGTTCACAGCTCTTTAAACACAATAATGCTAATGGTGCATTGCTACCGCATTTAGCTAAATCTAATGGAACCCAGCAACATTCACCTTGTGTTGATTTAGGTTCTGTTGTTCCGTATGTGAATGGCAACTGAATATAGAATTTGCCATCTTCTTTTTTTGTAACGCTCCATGCTCCTCGGTTCATAGCGCCTTGCATCTTACGTGAAGCTGGTGTGTTCATTAACCAAGAAACTAATGGGAACACGTTTTGGAATGGATTGGCTGGTGAGTTATCTGAATAATCAGTACCGATACCAACTGTTCCTACATTTGATTTAGAAGCATTTGCTGCTAAATTCTGTCTTGCTTTTTCATAATCAATATAAGCTCTTGAGAATGATGTTAAATCCTCGATATTAGAACTTAGACGTTCTACCATTCCTGGTGTAACTGCCATTTTTTCTAATAATGTGTTATCAGGATTTGTAAATAATAAATCTAACATGGTTTACCTCCTATCCCCACATATCTCCGCTAACTTTAGAAGTTGAAGCTAATTTTTCTTCTTTCTTTTCTTTATCGTTAGCTTGTCCTGAGATCAAACTAGACAATCTGTCTAATGTGCTTTCTGCTTTCTTTTCAAATTCTGTTTTTTCTTTCTTAGAATTTTTTAATTTTTCTTTTAATTCAGCATTTTCTTGTTCTAATGCTTCAACTTTTGCACTTAAAGCTTCAAAAGCATCCATGAATTTGTTGATTTTTTCCATGTCATCCTTAGACATTTCAACAGTTTCTAATGTTTCTTCGCCTTTTTTAGTTTCTTCTTTGTTTTCTGTTTCTTCTGCCTTGCTTTCAGGTGTTTTTTCTTCTTTAGAAGGTTCTTTTTCTTCTTTTTCTTCCTCTTTGTTTTCTAAAGCTTTGTTCTTATTTTCTTCTTTATTTTCAGAACTCAACTTTAAAATCTTTTCCCATAGGTTCATTTCTGAGTCTCCTTTACTGTTTAAATTTTCGCCTGTACTGTTTACATTGGCTGGATTTGCAACAACTGAGAAACCAGAAATCTCGATTTCGTTGTAGAATGGTGCATTAAATTTAAATGACGATTCAAAATCGAGTGTCCCTCTCAGTTCTGCACTAATACTCAATGGTATTTCTTGTTTCAATAAATCTTGCACTATGTGCAATTCCCTGTTTAGTTTGACGTTTACATCAAGACCTTTTCTTCCATCCCCAATATCGACAACCGTTAAATCATCTTTAGTCCATGTACCTAAGTTTAAAGGGAGTGATGTAATGTCAATGTGAGCTAAGTTGATATATCCTACATAATCAGAACTCAAGCTATCGTAGAACGCTTGTATTGCCCCTTTTTTGATGTATAGACGAATATCGTCTCCACCCTCATATGTTATTGCCCCCTCGTCAATAAGACGTGTAGGTTTGTTTTCTACGTACCCTGATGATAGGTTCACACTGACATAATGGTTTTCTTTATCTACGCTAGATAAAGTGATTGCATTGTCATAAAATGCTTTTCCTTTTTTTCTACGATCAAGGCTATCTTTAATGCTTTCTACATATGTTGGAACTCTTTTCTTTTGTGGCATTATTTCTTAGTCTCCGTTTCTACTACGATTACGGGTTTATAGAACAATTTCTGAATCCTTCCACCACATGAATTACACTTCTTGACTTCGTATGGAATCTTTGCTCCTTTTAATATTTCTTCCATTGTGGAATCATATCTTTTTTGAATAGTTTTGTTTCTAAGTGCTTCTAACAAAACTTTATCTTCGGGAATCTTATATTTCTTCTTAGGCTCTAGAACTACATATCCGTATAGCAAAGTACCGCTATCTAATCTTGAATAAACGTCAATTTGCGTTTTTTCTTCTATTACATCAAGAAGTTTCAAATACTGTTTTGCGTTCTTTGTTGCTTCTTCCAATGCGAACTCATGTCTACCATTTTGCTTTAAGAAAGCATTTCTTTCTTCTAGGGAATCGAACCAAGTAACACCGTTAATAGTTTGTACGTTGTTTTGCATGGTCTCTCCTTCTAAGCATCATGGCATTGATCGTCTGTATACTTTGTTTCTGTTTGTTCTGAGCGTTCTACTTTTGCTACATTGCAGAATAAGAATGAAGTATAAGTTGTTACTATTTTTGTAGGTTCTTCCGTTGTTTTTGTAATAACTGGCCATTCAAATCCAATAGCTCCGTCTTGGCCATTCAATTTGTTATGCCAAGCAGTGTTAAAAGCAGTCGCATCTTTTCCTTCTAAAGTGATTGGGTTTCCGTACCCTTCTTTAAAAGTGATTTTTACAGTGAAACTACGTTTAATTGACATTTATGTATCTCCTTTCGTTAATTTGCATATAACAAGGCAATACCTCGAAATATGCAAAAATCTATATAGACAGTGAAAACTGTTTATACCTTTTGTTTATTTCCAAATATTGCCTTGTTTTTCTACTTTTTACTTCTAATTAAAACTCTAATGTATCTTCTACTTGTTCTGTTTGGTTATTACCAATCAATTTAAGAATCTTGACCATTGATTCTTTGTTCAATTTACCTTTGAACTCGTTGATAAAGTCTGTATCTGAAATATTTCTTCGGCCAATTAAGAATAAATCGGCATTTCCTTTTGAATCTTTCTTAGCTCCAATCTGATATACAGGAATTGTAGTTGTATATACACGTCCGCTAGCCTGTTCTTTGCAAGCTCTGTAGTCTGTTACGACTTCGTAATATACATCTTTAACAGTTTCTTCCTTCTTTGTTTTTTCATTGGCAACAGTTTTTACGATTTCTACTTTTCTGTATCTGTTCTCAAAGAAAGAAGTTGGAACTGCAATTGCATTGGCTTTTGTTTCCAAATATCCAAGTCCATCAGGTCGCATAGGTCTTTCACCAAATTCAACCTCTTTACCTTGGATTTTCTCTTTAACCAATCCAATCTTGTTGATTCTCTGTGCATCTTCAAATGAATATAACGGAGTCCCATTCAAACTTCCTAGGGGTGTTACCTCATTTTCAGATAAGATACTTTTTAAAATATCCATTTCCATTTTATTTTCTCCTCTCACTATAAAGTTTTTTCGATAGAATCCATCATTCTAGTAACTGATTCCATCATGTAATTCTTTGTGCTCTTGTCTAACGCTTCTGCTCCGTTGACAATAGCACCTACGATTTGAGTAACTGACAAGGCCAGTTTGTATGTCTTTGCAGACTTGTCTTGCTGTTCTTTCAATTCGTATTTATCAAAATAAACCTTTGGTACACCTAATTTCTCACTTAACATAGGAGAAATCTGAGTGGCGAACCTTTCTCGCATTGGTACGATTGTATTTGTCATGGCATTATCTATGATTTTTTCCATAGATACGTTTCCTGATACATCCCCTAAACCAATTAATTCAGGAGTAAGTCCGAAACACTGACAAATAATAGAACCTTCCTTCATTTGAAGGTATTCTAAGAACTCTGTACCTTTTGTAACGCGAGGCAAGTGATCCATTTTATCGAAAATAGAGCTTGCAAGGATTACATTGTCTGATTTTGAATTTCTGATTTCCTGACCTAGACGTGTAGCTTCAATTCTTGCTTTGTCGGCTCTGTCTGCTTTAGAACTTGATGATTCGTCTAGAACTTGGGAAGCCGATAAATCAATCGTATCTCCCTTGGCAAATCCGTCTTTTAGCCAAAAAATCAAACGTCCTGGGCCATCATACTGAATATCGTAGTTCAAACGCTCGTAAACCGCACCTAATAGATTTAGACGTTGTTTATCACGCAATAAACAAGATAATCCGTTCTCATGGTCTGTTCCGTTTCTAAGATTGCAGAAATTATCAGGAATCTCTACAATGATTGTTCCGTCTTTTGACATTAATTTGCCTGTTTTAAGGAATAACGCTTCATCAAAGTCGATTTCCTTTGTTCCTAATGAGATAGGTTCTTTATCGTCTGCCGACATAGCATAACAGATAGGAACTCTAAATCCTTTATATTCATCATCTTCACGCATGATGGAAACATAATTACGATAATTCTCTGTAACAATTCCTTTATCTTCGTCTAGCCAACGAATACCGCATTTTCCATACAACAAGGACTGCATAATAGCATTTTGAAGTACAGAATAGTTTGTAACACCTTGCACATTGTGTTTGTAAAGGAATGGCATAAGAACATTCTTGTCTAAATTCTCGTCACCCGTTGTGATGCCGTTTGAGAATATAAAGTCAATAACCTTACCGATAACATATGGTAGCGTTGGTAGATTGTCTATCATCCAATCAATCTCATCAAACTGATTCTTAAAGTTTGTCTTTATAAATCCGTTGATGCAATCTGAATTGCAGTTTAACATAGCTTCTATTACCTTTTCGGCTTCGGTTTCTGCATTAGAACTGTGAATATTGTGCGAAATGTTAGGTGACACATAGGTATTGGATGCTAGTTTAACTCTATCCTTTTGTCTTTTCTTTGTTCTTCGACTCAAATTAGCACCTCCTAATCGTTCTCTGCATACGCAAGTATTTCACTGCTTAGATTATACATTAAACAACTGCGGACAGAAAGTACTGATGAATCTAGGGCATCAGGAGAGTGTCCTAAGCGTTGTTTTATCTCTTCTTTAGGAATAATGGCTATCTTCTTATTGTTCTTCGATACAGTCCTTGTAGCAAGCAATTCAGGCTTTAATCTTTTTGCGACTTCCGTTGTGAAAGTCAATTTCTTACTGTCCATTAGCTGTTGAAAGTCTAAATACATTTCCGCTCTTAGATTGAAAGCATAAACCGCGCTGTAATGTCTTGCCTTGATACGTGTTTTTGTTGGCCCTCCTTGGAAATTGACACCCTCAAGGATAAATCCTAGCTTATCCGAGTATTTTGACAATCCTTCGGTCAACCATGTACCGAAACCAACGTCAACACAAACATATTTGATGTTTAATGTCTCAATAATCTTAACAATCTTGGTAATAATCTTCTCAGATGTGACTCCTTGTACCCAAATGCCCTCTTTTAGATTGTAAATTGTCTCGATTTTACAGTTTCCGTATCTATTTTGAGAGCATAAAGCAACATCTATACCATCCTTACCTGTATAAGCCGAGTCAATACCTAAGAAAAAACGCTTTTTATAAGAATTATCGGCTTTATCGTCGTCTAAAGTCATGGTTTTGAACATACTTTCATCTGAAAATTCCTCTAATTCGCATACTAAATAACGTTGGCAAGTACTTCTATTCTTGTAAAAATGAGAATTTAGAATCTGAGATGCACTTTTCATACGATCTTCTTCGTAAGCAGTGCGTACATCCATCCAAACAACTAATGTTCCTTCGGGGTATTTGTCGTTTGTCATGCAATCGTAAAATTCACCACGTTTGTGTGGGTTGGAAATAGCAATTTCAAGCTCTTTTGAACCGTCAACACTTGAAAATTCCCTTCGTCCTATCTCGGCATACGCATCTTCACTGACTTGGGCCGCTTCGTCAATAATATAATCTCCGCCCTTACCTATAGCGTTATTGTTCTTCTTCGGGTCTACACTGTTTCCACCTAATGTAACGATTTCTACACATCCTCCGCCCTTAAAAGAAATCTTAGTCTTGGAAGTAGAAGTCTGTAATTTTTCAATCTTGTTTCCTGAATCTAATACAGAACTTTGAATAGACTCGTCTGCATTTTGTAAATGTCCGATAACTTTGGACATAATTATAGTAGCGGTTTCTCCTGTTGCGGCCGCAATTCGTACTTGATGTCCTTTATAAGCACGATAAATAGCAATCATACCTAAAGTCCAGCTTTTGCCATACTGAGAAGTAGTAATTGCATAGATTGTATCGTAACCTTCTACAACCGCACCGAACAACATAGCTTGTGTAAAGTGAAGATTGACTTGAAAATATGTCAAAGCCTCTCTTGCACCGATAACCGCAAGTCTAAAAGCTTCTTGTCTAGAAATATTTAGTCGTTTGTAATGCTCGGGGATATATCCTCTCGTCCAATTTTTCAATTTATACTTCGGGGTAGCTCCTTTCAACAACCTAACAACTTCTTCTTGGCTCTTATTAATAGCTTTAGCTTCTTTTAAGTCCTCTACATCCTTAAAATACTGTTCCGTAACACTAAGAGTCTGTTTCTTCACTGTTATTGTCCTCCTCGTGTTCTATTACCTCGGCATCTAAAAACTCACTTCCCATGTTGATTCCTAATATATCGTTGATTCTTTCCTCTGCAATCGCTCTTTTCTGTTCAACGGTAATATTATTTACACTTCCAACATTTAAAATATTGCTCTTTCCAATGCCATCCATTCTATTTAGCTCTTTTAAGCACCCTAATCTGTCTTTCATGTCCTTTTCTTCGTCTTGAATGTTATCACTAAGCCACTGTCTGCGTTGCTCTACTGTCATAACACTCCTTTGATCTCTCTTTTTTACCCTCTCATGTATGACATTCCTAAATAAAGGACTATTTAATATCTTATATCCCTTGTTATAAGCACTCTTATCGCTTAAATCAGGACGAATCTTTTGCATGGACTTCGTAATATTCCCACTCTTTGAATACTCGTCAAAGAACCTTTTAGCTTCATCCTCACGCTTTAATTCTGAAACACTCTTTGCCCTTGGCATACTCTCATCCTCTCTTTCTCTACCTCACTACATTATAAATGATTTCTATGTGGACGTTTTTGCCCCTCGTTTACCCATCACTTACTACTCTCTTACTACTCTCTTACTACTCGCTTACCCCTCGCAAAAATACATGAACTCATTTTTTTCAAAACTCGATTTTTCGCTTTTCAAAAAGTTTTATCTAAAAAAGGGGGTGGTTTGTGTTAGCAATTATTTGTGTTAGCACTCTCTTGTGTATAGTGCTAGGTGTAAAAAATGTGGTTTGGTCGAGAGGGAAGGCATGGGGTGTGTATGGTCGTAAATTCCTGTTGCGATTTTCAAACAATGACCCCAAACGCATATATATTTATGTCTTTATTTCATAAACAATTTATTTCTAGATCATGTAAATAGTTTTAGCAGCAAAGAGAAGAAAAAAGACAATAAAAAAGCTAGTTAAACACTTAAAGTTTTAACTAGCATAATAGATATATAACAATAAATAATGCGATAAATAATAATATAATCCAAATCCAATATTTAAATATAAACGCAAGAAATAATATAAATACAAGTATAGTTGACAATTGATCAATCATTTAACAGCCTTTCAAATTCATTTAATTTATTAATATAATAATTCATTCTATTTTTTTTTAGTTTTAAAACGATCATTATTATATAATTCTATCTAACTATTTAAGCCTTTTTTATAATATTTTAAGAGTTGCTCATACATAAACTTTTTAGAGTATGAATTAAAAGTTCTATGATCGTTTTCAATAAATTGAAATGCAATACAATTGCCATACGGATATATCGTACATAAATATATATATCCCTTATTGAATGCCCCTTTTTCGTTAGTTCGTATGGTTTGGCAACTCAAACCGACTATACAATTACATAGATTTTTAATATCTTTCATATATATTTTATTCGTTTTCTTTTTACTCCATTTCTTTTAGTTCATCATACATACTACAAGTAACATAAATGCCATTTCTAAGTCAATTATATAATCGTTCCATGACTCTATTATTTATTAATTCATGACGGTTATACAATGTAATCAACCTAACCGCTGGGCCTATGTCGTCCAACTTTAACCGCTCGTTTATTACTTCTTTTATTAGATCAAATTCTTGTCTAGTCATTACATACACCCCCTTTATTTATATATTAATGGTATAACTATATTTAATAGGCCTAGAAAAAGGCCCATAATTAATAGATCGAAACAAATATAGAAGTAGAATTTTAAGAGTGCAAGTAATAACACTTGCACGTTATTCATTTTGTTAAGCTGTTGCCTACTAATCATCATAGACAACCCCTTTTATATTTCCATGTTTGGAAATATATGTTTGTCTTTATATATGTTTTTTATGTTTCCAACTGCTAAATTATTGTACTCACTACATAAATCTGCTAGTTCCTGTTGTTTTTCGTACGCTTTTTTATAAAAGCTTTTTTGGCTAGTTGCTTTAAGCTCCCAACTTTTCACAATTTTATTTTTTTCCATTTTCTTTTTAGCCCAAACTGATATAATTAGGACGTATATATATTTTTTGGGGCTTTCCTCCATTTTCTTCTATATTATATATATACGCTTTTTGAATGATCTTACTTTTCAATCGTTGCCAGAGTTAGAAGTAAGATCTTTTTTTATGTCTTATTTTTGGATGTCACCCCTTTTCTACAATACTATTATACCATGATATCGCTATAATTACCACCCCTTTTTTACCCTTTTTTACTTTTTGTTCACGAATCGTGAATATAATAGCGGATATTTTCGTACTACACCGTGTTTTTGTCTACAAATCGTGAACAATTTACAAAATACAAAATATACAAAATACAAGATTTTTCGCCGATTACAAAATACAAAATACAAAATTTATTTTTTATATTGACAATTTTTTCTTTTTGGTACACTTCAAATGTCCTTTATTTAAAGGAATTTCATTTATTTTCGTGAATAATTGTTAATTAAAGCAAATAAAACAATAAAAAAACCCATCAAACTACATTAGAACTTGATAGGTAAATGAAACTAGTAATAATAGTGTATATATCTTCTTCTTATAGGGTTTGGAGGAGTCCGTGGAGGACGTAGCTCCTCTTTTCTTCTTTCCCCCGAGGTCAAAACCCCTCTTTATCTCCCCCGAACCTCTTTCCTATTATATATATGCCGAGGGACTTAGATATATTGTTTTCAAAGATCAATCAATTAAAATATGCAGAATTACGTATAATATAGGCTCTGTGTGCTCAAAACAGAACCTTAAACCATACAATCGACAAGATATAGAATTAATAAAGAATTTCTAAAGGAGTAAGAAATGAATTATCTGCCTATTCATTTCAAAGTAGTAGTATATGACTACGTGATGACAATTTATGAACCAACCTAAACAATCGTGTGTAAACATTAGTATAAACATTTTGGAACTTATCGTGTTTATTACGCACATTTGACTGTATGGACGTTTCTATATCTCTGAATTTACTTGTTTTGTTTCTTTTCCCCCGACCTCTGTTGCGATATACGTGCACGTTTCACGAAAATCCTGTTTCGATTGTATCGGCTACTGCGATTCGGGGGCTAGTGAAAACATAGGGGGGTCAATTTTCATTGCACCCATAGGGCGTAATTTTCTATTGTACCCTCCCCCGTCAATTAATATTGCGCTTACACCTTTATAATATCCTCAGGTCTCCCCGAGGCACTCAATTCTGAGTAAGTAGAAGTAAAAAATGTCTCGTCAAGGAGTGGCAATATTTGGTCTTTTTAGGTACTCCTTAACTACATATATTATACCATTTTTCAATGCAGACGTGTGAAAAAAAGCCGATAAAAAAAGGCTATTTGTTGTTAGCCTCTTTCTTTTCTCTTTCTAAATCCTGTAAGATCAGTTGTCTTACATAACCTGCTTTACTGGGCACTGAATTTAGCTTTTCTAGAATCTCTTTATTGTTCTTTGTAACGTATTTCAAGCAAATTTGACTTACGTTCTTTTTCGCATACTTATTATTTGCTCTTAGTCTTGCTTCACTGCTTTTTGCCATTGCTATTACCTCTACTTTTCTTCCATACATAGTATAACATACAACGATACTCTTGTAAATAATGAATTAAAAAAAGCCTATTTTACTAGGCTTGATTTCTGTTATAAGCAAATCCTGAATATTCTAGGCAATCCCTTAGTTCTTCAAGACTATAGTTGTTGGAAATGAACTGTATGTATCTTGAAAGCAGTTGCTTTCCACTTCTAACCCCGTTTAAGTGTAATTCCACCCCGAATACAGATATACCGATAAACCACGCAAATGCAAATGCATCTAACTCTATATGTTGGGCCTCGTAACCTTCGTTTTCGCTCCCTTTATACTCTTTTAACTCATTTTTCCAAATTTTGAGCATTTCAGGAGTAGCAATATCCGCCAATCCAACATCATTTATAGCCTGATATTGAGCACAATGTCTAACTTCATGCGCCAAACTCAAATAAAGATCTATTTCATCCTTGAATTTATCTAAATCCACATAGATTTTATTCTCTTTCACGATTGTTGTTGCTTTGGCAGATTGTTTTAATTGGAAACTTTCTGTTTTTTGCCCGTTTCCATAGTAGGCTTTTCCGTCTTTCTGATAGATAACGACAGGTGGTTCAATCGCCATTAAATCAGATAAAAACATAATGTAATTGTTGTAAGTGTTCATACATATATTTTACTACATAAGACTAAAAAAGGCTATAAACATATTTATCGTTTTAAACGTGTTTTTAGCCTTTTCTTTATTTACCCTAACAAATACTCATTTCAATCTATTTTGCTCGTTAGAATCACTTCTAGACGTGTTTAAATTGATTTTAAGAGTTTTTTCTTCTTTTTCTACGCAAGTTGTAGTCTTTGTCTATCAAAATTTGAAATATTATTGTTCTATCAACTAGATATTCAATTCCATCACTATTGAAACCAACGATCTTACACCACCAGCGATTGAAAGTATAAGGTTTAGTCAATACAATTTGTACTAATTCAGTTTCATCAAATAAAGCAGCCATAGCTACGTCACCTGCTCTTAGACCAATATTGCCATGGTAGTTAAACCATCCTCCGCAGGTTTCTTTATAGTGCTCGTATTCTGTATCTCTTTTAGGCATTATACAATCCTTAAATAATTCCCATCTGAGTTAATAATGCACATTTTACTTCTTTTGCTTCTTTCCAATCTAATGGTTTTATATGCCATTTAACACTTTCTTTATTGATTGTTAAAATTTGCTCTGCCTTTGCCATTCCGTATTCATATCCTGTATCAATCATAACGTGACATGGCAAATCTGTCCTTTTTAAATTGCTGGTAATGGGAATTACATTTACTGTTTTACTCCCTTTATTCTGAATATCGTTTGAAATAACGATGCAAGGTCTCCTTTTATAAAGAATTGTATTACTATATTTTGGCAAGTCACACCAATAAATGTTATTGTTTAGGATTTCCATAATGATAACCTCCTATCCTTTCCAGTTTATCCTCTAAATTTCTGTTATGCTGCTGCAATCCGTATATTTTCCTATCTCTCTCAATTAAAGCTTGTTTAATTAACACCATATCGTCATACGCTTCATATAATCCGTTGTCTTTTAGAGCTTTTTCTATGTTGTTAAAACTTGTCTCTACTTGAGTTGTTGCTATCATCTTCTTCATTCCAATCCATCCCGTACACGTCGTCTACTGCATCATCATTATCTTACTTGACTAGAACACGTACAACTTCAGTTCCGATTCTATGAGTGAATAAAATGCAAACTGCCCAAATATGGTGTACATGAATCACCATGTACGCAGTAAATATCATTACCGCTATATTGTGAATTGCCATACTTAAATACATCATTTTGCTATTTTCTCATTCATGTATTTTGAACTCATACTTTGAGCTTCTACCCCTTCTTTTTCCAACGCAATATTCCAAATATCGTTTAATAATGAATCAACAATATTACATGAATTACTGTTTTCTGTATCAGAAACAGTAACATTCAATTTAATTTGTACATTCGTACTTTCTTTAGGTTTATTTCGTTTCTTCAAACCCATCATACCCATATCTCCTATGTTGATACTTGTATTTTCTAGCTTCATATTCAGCTTTGTTTAGATCGTCAATCAATCTACCATTTTCAAGCTCCAATTCATTAATTCGTTCTGAAACAACTAAGGAATAAATGAGCATTGAAGCTATGCCCCCTATAAAAAATCCTGCAAAGAAATAAATCATCATACCACCTTACAATTATCTAAGATTTCACGAATCGGGGTACTTGTATCAATGCCTTTAAAATGTCCTTTTCCATACATTTCAAGCAAAGTACCGTAATTTGAAATACACTATTTTTATATGCATTCAATAAATCATATTCCCACTGGCTCAGTTTATATGGTAGCTTTTTGTATGGACTTGCCAACCATTCAAATCTTTTTTCTCCACAACAACTACATTTGAAATCGCATTCATCACAATTTGTATCTGCACATATTTTAAGCTCACCATTTACTACCGCTAAAACATATTTAACATGTTGTATAATTTCATCTTTAAAATGTTCATTTACTAGTCCTGTAAGTAAATTTATATCTTCTTTGAATAAGTTCATTGCACCCATTGAATTGTCTGAACTGTAATATGCTTCTTCCATTCGATTTAACGCTTCTTTATATTTATTCATAGCCTTGTAACACCTCAATTCCTAACTTTTCATATTCTTCTTTAATTAATTCTTTGTAATCTTCATAATATTCATCAGAACTACAAGTGTCTTTAGCGGAATAATAAGTAGTTTCTTCAATATCTTGATTTCTAAGTAAATCAAAAAATAAATCATCTAAATTTCCACCATAGCTGTATATTTCTTCTGATAAATCATCTTCACAATAAATATTTCCATTGTATTCGTATTTTTTATTCATACGCTTTTATCTCCTTTTTTAATTCGTCAATAGCTTCTTTAACTTGCTTCAAGTCTAAATCTACGTTAGAAACTAAATCTGCCATTCTACAATTTGAATAACCTTGTAAAGCTCCTTCTAATGTGGAATGAAAGGAAATCTGTTTCTTGATTTCCGTTTCTACTCCGTCTTTGCTTTTTTGAATTGCATCTTGAACTAGCGTATAGCTTTTTCCATCCAATACAATTCCGTATCCGTTTTTTAAATTAATCATTGTTCTTGCTCCTTTCTTTGACAATCCTATAAAGCACACATTTAATCAAATTTAATATATCTTGTATCTTTCACTTTCCCACATTTCAAACACACAAGATACTGAGTCTCACCGCTGATACAATGAAACATCTCATTCTTTACACACCAAGTAAATTCATGCTTACAGAATAATCTTTTAAAAACCAATTTAATTTCCTTCACAATTTCTTCTAAATCTTTTTCTGTCATACTTCAATATCCTCATCTTGTGGCATTTGATAAGTGAATCCATTATGATACTTTGCATTGAAATGTATTAATTCTTGAATTTCATCCAAAACTTTTAAAGCTTTTTCTTAGGTTGAATAAACACTTAATACATTACTTTCTTCTCCTAAAGAATCGTTTATGTAATATCTACACTTGGGACTAATTAATACTTGATTTACATTTAATAATGCTTTTCTATCTTGACTTCTAATCCACATGCCTAGTACCCCTTCGCTAATCTTTCTTTATTGATCTCATTCTTACGAATATATTCTTTATGAATTTCTTCAATCGAATATCCTAAATGCAATCCTAATGCGATTACATAAGCTAATACGTTATCATCTCTTGTTAAACTGATTACACAACTAAATGCATATGCCTGTCCAAAACCTAAATCCGTTTTTAGCTTGTTATAATTCCACTTAATATCTTCATATTGATAACATCCTGAACCAAACTTGATTTCGTACATCAATGCAAAGTGAACAACATCAATGTATTCCTCAAATACTTTAGATTCGTCTTTAGGTTCTTGCGTGAACTTCCACCAACACCAATCAGCTTTCTGAGCGTGCATCAATTCTCCTAATTCGTCAAACAATGCACTTTCTAATTGGCTTTTAGAAACATAGTCAACATTATGCTTCTTAAATACTTCCGCATCATATGCTTTCTGTCTTTCAAGCATATCTTTAATTAATTCTGTACTTGTCATTTGTTATCTCCTTTTATAATTCAACATTTTCAATCAGTGCTCTTTTTTCGAGGATTGATAAATATAATCCCATGTATTTTTGTTGTTCTCTTAATAGTTCAAGCGGGCAATCATGTTTTGTTACTTCTTTGCCTAACATTTCTTCTACTTCAATTTTGTTGCAGAAATTCTTCAATTTCTCATATCTGATTTTTACTTGGTGATATTCTGCAATAAATCTTTCTTTGTAATCCTCAGAGTTCATTAACTCTACTTTTTCTTTTAATTCCTTGTTATTTTCCTCTTTTTTTTCTTTGATTTTTCTAATCTCAATTGATGCTGGATAAACTTGCAAATCTTTTTGCTTAATTTCAAAATATTTTTTTATTTCTAATCTTATCCATAACTTTTTTTTCTGAATCAGCTTCTACAATTTCCGATAATTGAGCGAATATATTCGCCTTAAATAAATATTTTGCCATGTTTTTACTCCTATTTTGAAAACAATAGTTTTCCTTTCTGCTCCGCTTTAAATTCTTCATATCTTTCAATCATTTTAGGCGTTGCCCATTCAGGAATTCCCTCAAAAACTTCTAAAATTTTAGTGTCTTTGTAATGAGCTAATTTATATTTATCGTCAAATAAATAAACTCTGTTTCTGATTTGCAATCCCTTTTCTTTGACTTTGCCTACATATTCCCATTTGCCTTCGATATTTCTCTCAATAACCGAATAGCAAATTTCAACAAATCTACATAGATTGATTTCATCTTTTCTTATGTAATTCGCCTTTCTCATCCTTGTTTCTTTATTCATTCTTTACTCCTTTAAAACAATTGCGTTTCTACGTTGGACAACATCTTTTCTTTTGCTTGGTTATAAAAATTCTTTTTAATTTCAAATCCATAACAGCTTCTTTTTAATTCCGCACAAGCTCTAAGTGTTGAACCACTTCCAGCTACTGGATCAATCACCACATCGCCTTCATCTGTATAAATCTCAATCAACTGTTTCAACAGATTTACAGGCTTTTGTGTTGGATGAATCTTCGGTATATCTTTTCCATCACGTTCAAATTCAAACCAATCTTTAATCATTTTTCCAGTTCCTTTAATCGGTTTTCCATCTTCTCCAATTTGTCTACCATTTCTAAATTTTGGTAGCTTATCTCGCCACAACACTAAAGCACATTCGGTAGCACCTACAATTCGCATATTTGTTTTAAGCACTTGTGATGATGATTTCTTCACAAAGAACAATGGCTGCGTATGTTTGAAACCAAATTGTTTTGAATACTCTGTAATCTCATTCAACTGTTGCCATGAACAAAATATGATCATGCATGGTGCTTGTCCTTTTTCCTTCGGCTCTTTCTTTAATAATCGAGTACAAAAATTGAAGAAATTATAGATTTTAAAATCCTTGTCAGTATCAAAGAATTCACTATTAGCTTTCTTTGATTCTCCATTTTTATTGTCCCCCCCCCACGTACCAATCACTTCTGCTACCATATGCATTTTTACCAATGTTATACGGTATATCTGCAATAATTAATTGGGCATGTGGGATTTGGTATCTTTTAGCATTTTCAAAGTGATCATTGAATAATTCAATCTTCACTCGTTTTTGATATTCACTCATTCTTGTTCCTCCATTTCTGTTTTTAAAACAATGTTTCTTGTTCATACTTTTTACCATTGCACGTGAATACATTAGATTTCTTTTCTTGAGACTTTGATTCATCAAAATATTTAACTAACTCGTTATAATTGCTTGTGAACGTCCCATCATAAGCAACTCCGTTTATCACTGTATGATAATCAAGATCAATTTCTTCATCTTCGCCTATTCTTTCAAAGACTAGTGCGTGCTCGTAATCTAAATAAAACTCAGCGCTTGGAAACACACGTTTAATATATTTGTCCGCTTCTTTTAATTCGTAGTTTTTAAAGAATGAAGCGAATCTTCCGTAAACGTTATTTATCAACATATTCCCCAATGTATAGACTTCCTTCAATTACATACAGATTCATAATGTTTTCCTTTGTTGCCCCTAGAAAATCTTTACTGGGTTTCTTAAAAGCTAATTTTCCGTCTTTTGTACAGTATTTGTATTTGTTAGAACTATCATCACATCTTTGAACACTGTACATAAGTTCATCATCATATCTTTTTGCAATCATCTAGAATGGCATCCCTTCGTCATTATCATAATGTTCAGGATATGATTGGTAATTTACTTTATTTGTAAATGGCACTGTTTGTGGCTGCTGCGTCTGTTGTTGTTGAGGTTGATACGTTTGTTGACTTGCTTGTTGATAAGCTTGTGTTTGTGGCATTGTAGCGCTGTTTAAAGCCAATTCTACGTCCATTACGTACACGCTAGTCTTATACACCTTCTGATTGTCTTTGTTCGTGTATGAGCTTTTTTGAAGCTTTCCGTCAACTGCAATATGTTGTCCTCTGAAACCGTATTGGTTAATATGTTCTGCATTTTCTCCCCAAGCGGTGCAATCGAAGAAATATTTACGTTCTTGTCCGTCCTTCCCTTTCTCTTTAACTTCGATAGAAAAATTACATAGGCTTTGTCCTGTAGCAGTTTTCTTTAAAGTGATATCACTACCGATTTCGCCTGATAAAATTACTCTGTTCATTTCTTTTCAACTCCTTTATACAAATTCAACACCTATTGAATTAGGTCTGATTCCTTCTATCATCTGATACATATGTGATTTAGAAATGAAATTCTTTCTAGCACACTCGGCAATTGAGCTATAGACTGTATCGCCTATTCTCACTTTCTTCTTGTTTCTCAACCCTTGAATCTGAGCTAGTTTGATAACTCTTAGGTTTTCAATTTTCATTTCTCCGTCCCAAACGATAGAATCATTCTTTTCTATTTCCCCGACAAAAGCTTTGTAGGCTTCAAATAATACATTCAAGTATCGTTTCCCTTCTTTAAAGTTCACTGCAACTCTGTATATTGATTCCGTTTCCTTTTTAGCTTTCATTTCCCTTTGTTTTCCTTTTAGATCAACAGAAACAACTCTCAAATAACTTGTGATGTAATATCTGATTCCTGTTTTACTTTCACCAAGTAGTTGGAATTGTTCAGCATCTTCACTTGTTACTTTTCTTCTTTCTTCCTCATCCGTTTCAACAGGAAGAAGAATACATCCTTTGTAGGTTTCCTCGTTTCTCAACATCTTATGGAATTGAGCGTTTGTAATGTCCAATTCCTTCATTACGTCTTTAGCGTTTACGATTCCACGTACAACTGATATATCGTTTTTATCCAACATATAATAATGCACTTTCCACCCATCCCTTTCTTATCCGTTCATCAAATCTCCCAACATCTCCATACCTTCCTCCTTTTTTGGAGGTGCAGGCAATTGATCGTGTTGTTGATACATTTCCAAACTGATTTGTCCTGAATTTAATAACTGTACTTCTTCTTCACAAACCTCTTTATAAGCTTGTAAAAATCTGTCTCGGTAATATTGCAAGTCTTTTTTATTGCTCCACGCAATATCTCTTAACAAATAGCTCCCTCCGAGCGCTTTCTGAATGTTTCTAGGCAGTTTATCATAGTTTACCTTACTCGTATGAGGGTCGCACTTAGCATTCCTTAAAACGATTTCCCAAGCCTCCCCAGCTTCCTTTGTTTTTCCAATCGCAGTTTTACTAATTCTTGTTTTTACTTGTGCTACATTTGGAGCAAACTCTCTTGTATCACTTTGGATGATTTGATTCACTGCATTTGCTACAGTTAAATATTCATAATTCTTAAAAGATACTTGCCAAAGTTTTAAATAGGCTTGTGTATCTTCTTGAGTCATGTTTTTGTAACTCATTGGGTAATTGATTCTTAGCACCTGTAAGATTCTTTCAGTTTCTTCTAATGTCAAAATGCATACCCCATTTCTTTTCTCGTCAATTGTCTTTGACCGTTGTTATTGTTCTGCAACTTGTAGAATGTTAACCAGCTATGTACAATGCTCTGATTTACAATAGCAATCTTGGTAACATCATCTAATGCTAATTCATTTAATTTATTTAAAGACAACTTCATAGCTCTATCAGTCAAAGGCTTTCTTGCTTTATTTCTCATTTCAACAAAACCATGCAATGCATCTTGCAAATCTTTGTTTTCTGTATACTCTGCAATAACAGAATTAACACTTTCTTTTTTGTTATTTTTTTCTTTATATATATTTGTATTATTAAATGTATTATTAATACTTGTATTATTATCCGTATCGTTTTTGATACTAGATGAGGTATCGTTTTTGATACTAGGGTCGTAACATTTCTGAACTGAGGTAGTATCAATTTTTATACCACCATCAATACTGAGGATTCGTTTATCGACTTCCTTTGAATTTGGCTTGTATGTCAATGTTCTATAAACATATCCTTTAGTCACTAACGAGTTTACCCAACGTTTAACACTTAGGACGGATACTCCATATAGATCTGCAAAATATTGATTAGATGCCCAACAATACCCTTTTTCATTACATAACGCAGTAATTTCTCCGTATAGCAGTTTTGCGTTTGGAATTAAATCTTTATCGTATCTTACGTTGGCTGGAATAATCGCATAATACGCTTTTTGCTGTTCTTCCATTCATCACACCTCCTAACATTCTGTACCTATGTACTTTGTATGAAACGTTATTACAACACTAAATGCACTCCAGATGTCACTTTTAAATCCGTAGAAATATCCAGGCTCTTTCTTTGTCCCTTTTCCTTTGTTTGGAGTATCTTTAGCGAACAAATCAATTAAAGCTTGTCTAATAGTTGCGTCTGTCGCTTTCATAGAGTGGCATAGAGTCATTTTTTCTTCACTTCGGTATATTAATGTGGGTTCAATATCAAAAGCTTCAAATTGCTCTAATAAACGTCCTATAAAGTAACAAGTTTCAAATGTAGTTTGACCTACAGGCATACCGAAACTTTGTATTCCTTCAATCGCCACATAATCAATTGGATAATTATCTGCTTTCCAATTTGAGATTTTATCTTGCAATTCTTTGTTAGGAATTTTTCCTTTATCTACAACTGCCGATAAATCATTCTCTACAACAACAAATGCACTGTATTCATTTGCTGGGTCAATGCCTAAAATCATCTTACGCACCTCCAATTTCAAACTTAGTGACCTCAATTTTTTTCTTGGTAGCATTCATCTTGGCTTCGATACTTTCATAAGCAGTTTTAAAACGCTTTAAATCAGAATCGACTTTTGCAAGCTTAGTTCTTTCATCAGCTACTTTTTGACAAGCTAATGCTTCAAAGAATTTAATACTAGGAGCTTTTCCGTCATGCTCACGTTCCCATGTGCTGCGCTCAACATAAATAGCGTTTGTCATTTTATTTTCAATATCTGCTTTAAGAATGTTCGATTGTTCCTGTAATCTAGCCATCATTTCACCAATTAAGAACATTTGATTTGCAAGGTTTTCGACATTTAATGCCATTTCCATAACTGCACTTTCATCAGAGATATAAGCATCCACTAAAATCTCAAGTTGTTCTTGGATTTCTTCATCTTTCCAATATTTGACTTTAAATGGATTGTATTTAAACAACAGTTCATTTTGACTTAGCATATTTCACCTCATCTTCACTAATGTTTCCGTAGATACGCTCTAGGTACTTAATTGCAATCTCTCTCAATTTCTTGCCTTTAAGACTTTCTGAGTCCATGATTCTATGACAACGTTGGCAAGCACAGACTAGGTTTTTTTCAGAACCTAGTCCGCCATTGCTTCTTGAAAGAATTGTGTGTGCTAATTCAATGCGGTATGTACTTCCACAAAATATGCACATTTGATCTCTTTCTTTTACCAACTTTCTAGTTTTTAAATCTATATCTGTAGCTTGGCTACGTTTTGACTTATACAAGACTTACACCTTCGGGTTGTAACTCTTGTGGTTCTTCGGGTTGCGAATATGTTTGTGGTTGTACAGGTGCTTGTTCAACAATGTTTGTAGGTTGTTGGATTGGAGTTTCATCCAATTTCATATCCACATTCATTTCTTCCTCTGAATACATCTGTTGGAAATCGTTAGGGAATGTTTCTCTCAATGCTTGAGTAATGGCAACTTTACGAATCATAGTTGCCATCTTAGACGCCCATTGTGAATTAAGTTTTCCGTCTTTTGTTCTTCCTGCGTATTCTTCAACAGGAACTTCAATATGCGTAGGATGTGAAATATTCTTTCTGAATACGTCTGCCCATCCACCGACAACTTCTTCACGATCTTTCAAATAGAAAGCACCTTTTCGGTAAGTTAACTCACCACTTTCGTTATTAATTACGATAATTCCTGCATCTAAACCATCAAACTCTGAATTTCTTTCGGCACGTTTCAAGAAAACATCTTTTGAAACTACCATTTGAGCTGGTGAGGTGTTTCCATACTTGATTAAGTAGCAATCTTTAATGAATGGGTTCAATCCTTGTGATTTACACAAATTAATGAAATACACAACTTCTTGATCTGAGATTTGACCGTTTCCGTTTACTAGATAATTTCTTACGATAGCTGGGGATAATTTTACTTTTTCTCCGTTGGCAGAAAATTCTACCAATTGATTGTCATTCTTTTTTGCAATATTGTTTTGTAACATAATTAACATTCTCCTTTTTCTAAAATATTGATTTTTACACCATGTTCTTTAACAAGTTGATTTAAAATTGGATTGCAAGCTTGTAACTTTTCCATAGATCCTTCAATACGTAATACACAGTATCTTCTTACTTGAGATTGACTTTGGCTTTCATGAGCTTCTAATTGGCTCTGAGGAATCGTTGTTTGATTCATAGCTTGAGCTTGCTTAGACTGTTCAATTTGAACATTTACTTTTTCTTGAAGCTTTGCTTTAGCTTCCTTGATCTCGTTGATACGTTCCGTAGCTTTGCTTAAATCCAAAGTCTTACAGAATAATTGGATAACTTGTTCTGCCTGTAGTTCATCCTCAGGTAAAGAAGCTTCGATAAAAGATAATTGTTCTTCTGCTTTAAGGAATTTGTTATTTAAGCTTTCTTCAATTTCTTTAGGTTTAACAGACTTATTTAAATATCTATCTTCAAAAACTAAATCGAATGGATATTTGTTGTTCGTCATATTTAGCCACAACTCTTTAATCTGACTACGCTTCAATTCTTTCTCTGCATTATCAATATCATTGATTCCATCGCCCAATTTATCGGATGCTGCTTTGATAGTCTTTTCGACTTGCATAATGTCTTTTTTATCCTGAATCCATTGTGCAAAGACATCATTCTCAACTTGTTTACGCTTATCAGATACAAGCTTTACCAAATTGTTTAAAGCAGCTCTATCTGTTTTAGCCTTCTTGTAGTTGCCTTCATCTACTACATAGTTGTAGTGCTTTAAGCCTTCTTGAATATCAGGTAATAATTCACTAGCATTTGTGTACACTTTTCCATTTTGTGCACGTACCTCTAAATTAAATTCCATATTTCCATCTCCTCTTTTTCTATATAGACAATGGGATAGGTGGTTCTACATCATTAACAAAGTACATATCCCACTTTTCTAACATGTTTTCTTTTAGTTCATTCATACTATCTAGTGCTTCTTCTTTTCTGTATGAACGCTCTATTATCCATGCTTTGCCATTTAAAAATCTTAGTTCTGCACAATAAATAACAAAGTCGAAATCCGTAACGATCAATCCCTCTAAAGTTTGGCAATAGTAGTTATTAGGAACTGTTTTCTCCCCATTTGTTCCCCACTTATCTAAACTCTGTTGATTCATTATCTTAGATGTTTTGATTTCCAAGATTCCTCTTTCACCGGTTTCCTTGTTGTAAATCAATCCATCAGGACTGTATCTCAAGAACTCATGCTCCTTAGAAACCAATGTAACGTTATCCACGTATTGCACATCTAACTCAGGATGTTTGGCTTGAAATAACGTTCTTAAACAAGGCTCTGCAGTATTGCCATACTCGATAGCATCATTTGTGATTTGTTGTGATCCAAACTTCTTGTCATGCCACAACTGATTAAGCGTTTTCCATGGGTTTAAATTCATGAAGCACGCTGCATCAGACCCTCCGATTCCACGTCCACGTTTTTTAAGCCATTCTTCATGGCTTCCGTAACGCTCGACAATGTATTTATCAGTGTCTTGATACAGATTCATTTTTATACCCTCCTTTTAATACGTACTTGGCATATGATGTTTTATCTCCAAACCGATTTTTTGAAGTTTCGGTTTGAGTTTCAATGTCATATCCCAAGTCTCTTAAATCCCATATACGAGCACCCAAACGAGTGATTCCATATTCTCTGATAGCTTCTAAAGGAGTGATAGAACCATATTCCTTTAGGTGCTTTATGACTCTTTCTGTTTGAGTCATTTTACAAGCCTCTTATGTACCAATTAGCTATCACAATGAAAGCTAGAGAAACTAAGAAACAGATTAACGAGCAAATGTAATTGAATTTAGCAGCTCGATTAACCATGTGCGTTTGTTTTTGACTTCTAACCGCCATAGAATATTGAGTTTCGTACTCGTTATTGGCAAAAGAAGGAAGCGTGATACAATCACCTAACTCAACTGCTTTCTTCTTTGCGGTTGATTTAGAACCAGGCTTCTTCGTCTCTTTCTGCTTTGCAGAGGTCGTAGCAGTAGTCTTCGTAACTGTACTCATCTTGTTCTTCCTCCTCATCTTCATCAATGTATCTGTTGTCATATAACTCTCTTAAATCATCTACATTCATCATGTTGTTCACACCTTTCTTTGAACTCAGGAAACATCCTGATAAATAACTTTGTTGGAACTTTCTTTGTATCTATCACTTTGGATAGATTGGACTTTTTGTAAGCCTCCGATTCGCATATAAGATTCAACATCTTGTATGCGGTTTTCTTAGAAACACCAAGTTCCATGATGTCTCTATAACCAAGTAACACTTTCATTCCTTTACACATTTTTTCCCAACTTCAAATCCACACATATAAATGGTTTGAAGCATTGAAGATACGTTTACTAAATCTTCCTTAGAACATCCATTCTTAATTAGCACATCAAAAACTTTTCCTTCCCAATGCACCGAGTCTTGGAATAATCTAATTGAATCTAATCTGTCACTTTCTAATCTTCCACTTGGTTCTGCCATTTTATTCACCCTCTCTTATCGTTTTATGTATTTTTGAATTTATTAATGAAGAAAATTTGACCTTGGCCTGTCACTTTTGTGGTTCTCGTGATTCTTGTTGAACCATCAGGATTGCTTATTACTCGTTCTTTAACTTCAAACAATCCTTTTTCCATTGCCTTTTGAGTTGGCATATTTTTTGAAGTACCTTTCTTAATCAAATATCCGTCATTTCTCATTCTTTCAAATAATCGTTTTTGACCAATATCTGTACCATTCTGTTTGATCAATTTAGCTAAGTCACCAATTAGAATTGAAATATCGCTAGTTGCAACTGCATCTGCAAAGATCGCTTTCGGTTTCATTTCTTCGTTTTCGATTTGAAGATTAGCAATTGTTTTATGTGCAATGTCTAATGCACATGCCATAACTTTTTCAGGACTATTCCAAGCCTTTTCTAATTCGATCAGCTTTTTACGGATTTGTTTTCCTTTTTCGTTACGTTGGAGCATAGCAATTTCTTTTGCCATATCAAGTGTGATTTGATAATCAGTAGCAGGTCTACCTCCAGTACTTTCACTCAAAAATGAGTAAAAGTCTGTTCCTTCGTCAAAACCGTATTCTTTCATTCTTGAAAACCAATCATTGAACTTTGTGTGAATCTGTAGTTGATTGTGTAAAATCTCTAGCCGACAAAGTTAACTTGTCACCATTTGTAGTTACATTAAATAATTCATTCATTTATTCAATCTCCTTCCTTTCTGTTTATGTGTAGCAAATCGTTAAATTTGAATTGTGTCTTTTTTAGGCACTATATGTTTAAAAAAAATAGATACCATTTCTTGAGGCGTTAACGAGTATTTATTAGATATTGCTTCCACCTCATCTTTAGTGAAACTTCTACCATGCTTTTCATTCAATTTCATGGAAAAAGTTTGCTCAGAAATGCCTAAATACTGAGATAATGTTTTGCCTGTATCATTATTTAATACCATTAATGACTTTAATTTTTTCTTATCCATTTTATCACCGCCTTTTTTTGAGATGTCTTTTTAAGACACTTATAGTATATCACTATTTTATCTTTTTGCAACATGAAATGTGTCTTTTTTAGAAACTTATTAAACTGTAAGTTGAATTTCACGATACATATTTGTTAGAATCAATATATAAGGAGGTCACGATAATTTGACAAAGGTATATGAAAATGGAAACAGGAGAAATGATTAAAAAGCTACATATGCAAAACCATTGTACACAAGAACAATTAGGAGAAAAATTAGGCGTTCAGAAATCTGCGATAGCAAAATATGAAAAAGGAAGAGTTGAAAATTTGAAAAGATCAACAATTCAAAAAATGGCAGAAATTTTTAATGTATCACCACTTGTATTTCTTGGATATGAAGTTGAAGAACGACCAAACAAACAAGACATACGATTAAAGACCATATGTAATAAATTATCTAGCCATAATCTTCTTAATGAATTATTCGACAAAGTATGTAATTTAACTGATAACGATATAGAATCAGTAATAATGTTTGTTGACACCATACGAAAGCAACGAGGAATTGATGAATAATAATCATCTGATAATTAGAGGTAGCGCAAAACGTCCGCAACGAAACATGATAAACTTTAAGTGCCTGTAAATAGGCAACTGTATTTTCATCTCTCTCTATTTCATGGAAGGCACACTCGCTAAAGGGTGTGTTTTTCTTTTTGCAAACAAAAAAAGCACTAGAAATTAATCTAGTGCATTATCTTTATCTATTAATTTAGCAATTCCTTTATCGGCTTGAGGTAGCCAATGAGCATAAACACTCAATACAGTGCTCAGATTATCTCCTAAACGCTTTGCAACGTCATACAAGCTAAAATTAGAGCTTCCATCTCTTACCATATTGCCAATCATATAACTTGCACATGAGTGCCTTAAATCGTGTATACGAATGATAGGTATTTGTTCTTCGTTGTTCTCGTTTGCGATTTTAATAGCTTCTCTCATCCTTGTTCTTACTGTTGTATTGCATACAGGAATATCTATACCGAACACAAATGATTTCTCAGGAACATCCAACATTTCCTTAAACTCTCTGTATTCATCCGATAGGAATTGGGGCATTGTAATTGTCCTATAGCTATTAGGAGTTTTTGTGGTTGTGATTTTATGCAAATCTTTTGACCATGTTTTTTAACTGAAATAACATTGTTTTCTAAATCTACATCTTCCCAAGTCAACGCCAATGTTTCGCCAATTCTCATCCCCATATAAAATTGATTGTCGAATAGAAGATGATACAAAGGATTTTCAACATAAGGAATAAACAGATTGAATTGTTCCAAAGTCCAATACTTCATTTCGACTTTCTTTTCGTTTGGATTTTTAGCCAATTCAACAGGGGAACAAGGATTAGATTCTAAATATCCTTTACGAACTGCAAATCGCATCATCTTATTGATTCTAGATAAATAGTTCTTTGCGGTTTCATATCCTAAGTTATTAATCATTAATTCCATTGCACATTCTATATCGTGTGTTGTAATTGATTTTATGTTCACATCGCCTAAAATATCAATCCATCTTTCAAGCAATCTGTTCTGAACTTTATAGGTGCTTTCTTTTATTCTCTTTTCTGTATATACTGCATAGATATTAAACAATTCCTCAAGTGTGATATTTTTGTATGGGTCTTTCACGTTTTCTTTGAATATGATCTCTGCTTTTACTGCATCTTTCTTTTTTGGAAATCCACGTTTCTTGTACTGTCTACACTTTCCATTCTTCATTTTGTACGAACCATAGAAATACCACGTACATGTTTTTTCATCTTTTTTTTACTGCCATGTAATTTTCCCTCTTTCTTTAGATAACATATAAATTTTATAAAAAACTAGTGAAAATAGGTGAAAAACAAGGCTATTTTATGCCAATATCATGCCAATAATATATATCATACTTTATATAAAGCAATTTTCTTTTTGTTGAATGATATTTATAAGTTTCTAGCTCTTTATTTTCCTTTATTTTTTATTCATCTAGTTTATTTTATGTTCTCATATTTTCTCGTTTTTGACCACATTTTATTTAATTGAACCTAAAAAAATATTCCATGTTTTATGCCACGCACTTTATGCCATTATGCCAAAAACATATTATTGTTTCCTTTCCTTATAATATATAAACAAAAAAGTCTCCCTCTTGGTAAGGAGACTCTTTTGCATAAGTTTTAGTTATCTTAGAAATGGTGTGCTCATCCACGAAGAACACATCAATAATATAGCATATAAATTTTAAGATTTGTTAAAAAAAACAAAAACCATACCTGATGTGGATGAGATATGGAATCGTTTTGGTGACAGTATCTAAAAAGGGGAGCTTTTAGCAATTGTCACATTTTGTTGTTGTTTATGCTAGTGCCACAAAGAGAAATGTTAAGATTCAATTGCACGTCTGCAATTTGCACTACACCAAAGAGAGCTTGGGCCTTTATCGCTCTACTTTTCCTAGCAACATGATTATATCATATCAGTATGAATTTTATATAAAAAGAACCACCTTTCAAGTACTTCTAGAATGTACTCTATTCAGTGGTAAGAAAATAATATTTCTTTGTAGTCGACTTGCATAAAAATAATATCAATCAGTCACGCTTGGAATGACTATAGATCAATACTAATAAATCCATATGCCTAACTTGGATTTGTACATCAAGCTAACATGGTTCACTTAGAATTTCTCATGTTTTGGCCTTTGTTAGTATAACATATCAAAAACTGCCACACAATTAAATGCGTAGCAGTTTCGTTTCTCCTTATACCTAATAAATGGTATACGAGATAAAAAGAATATGATCGTATTCCCCTAAGCATAGATATTATACCATTTTATGGTATTGGTTGTATTGCGCACTCTACTAATCTATGTGCATATATTATAGCACTAATAGCAAAGACCGTACAAATAATCATACGGTCTAAGAAACTCTTTCTACACTAGCAGATGAGCTATTTTATAATTGGCTATCTCGAGCTTGCGTGATATTTAAGGAGCAACATGATTTTCATTTCCACCAATTAAATTTTCGTTCACGATAGTTCACAAGATAATAATGTATTTACAAACATATAAACCTCTTTTTTGCAGATTTTGTGCAAATATGAGTGTTTGATGTCGTATTTCGTACATTATGTACAATTATTTGAACAAATTAGCGATTTTTTCAGCGATCTTTAGCAACAGTTCAATCAATTTATTGATTCCTGTCACATTGATTTTGTTTCCATTATCGTCTGTTGATTCATCTTTCTTTGGATTTGATTTATAAAAATCAATATCGTGGAAGATTATATCTTTGTCGATTGGGTTAGCTGCATACTGATGAATAACACCTACACCAGATTGGTCTGATTGAATATTACCATCATTCGTACCCCAATTTGCAATCCAAATAGGATATGTTGTTTCTACAAATGTTCCTAGCCAACTAGTACTAGTATAAACACCTGTATAATATCCCTTAGCACTCATATAGTCGCAGAATACTTTACAAGAGAAAGAACATCTTTCTTTTGTTAAGACACCAGCTTTCTTCTTGTAATTATCTGCATCCTCCATATCAAGCCATACACCTAATTGAACATTTCTGTCTTTGATTAGATTATATACATACTCTGCTTCCGCTCTAGCTTGACTATCATCTAACGCATAATCGTAGCAATACACACCATAAGGAATCTTTAATTGTTCACATTTATCTGCAAAGTATTCAAATTTCTTATCAGTGTATTCTCCGTAGGAAGCACGCAAAATCACAAAGTCATATTTTGATAAATCAATATCTGAACTGTTGTGTTCTGAAATATCAATTCCGTACCCCTTAACATTCTTAGTGTAATCCGTTGTAGGTGGCTTAGAAGGCTCTGTAGAAGGCTTAGAAGGCTCTTTTGTATCTTCCTCAGTATTTGCATCAGGCGCTCTGAATTTCGCCCACATTTGGCTTCTATCCTCTGTAGCGGACACTGCAACAAAGAACTTTCTGTCTCCTTCTTTTCCAACAACGTATCTATGTCCATTTGTAACGCACTTCCAATAATAACGAATCTCATCTCCTGAATTGCATTGTCCAAATATTTCTCCACTTGGATTATCATAGTGCTTATGCACACCATCAACAATAAATTCAGCAATTCCATCTTCTTGAGTTAATTCAATATCTTGTGTTTCAGGAGCACCGATTGTGGCCCACGGTTCAACACCATACGATTCACTACCACTAACTGCTGCGAAACATCTTACTCCATTAGTATGAATCCATGAAATCCATCTATGTCCAAGTCCTACCCATTTTTCTGTATAGACTTGTTTTTCGCCCTTTACAAATGTTCCGTAAGAAGCACCTGTTGGTGTATCTCTATGAATAACAATAGCAGTATCATTGTTGAAAGTTGCCATTCCATTTTCTTTGATTAATTGAGAAGCATCATATGTAGAAGCATTAGTATAGAATTTAGGTCTTAAATATCCCCAAATAGCACCTTGATAGTTTAATGGCCATAACATAGCTTTAGGGTTGCCTAAAACGTTCTGAGAGAGCGCTCTACCTTCCCAATAGATAAATATATGTCCATACCTTGCATCATCGCCCACAGACACTCCCACATCACCATTTTGGGGAGCACCCGTAACAACATCAAAGTAACTTAAAACACCATTATTTGCTCGATTGAACCACCAATCTTTGGCGTGGCCACGTGCAATACATGGCTTCCCTCCCCATGCCATCAATCCTTGAATTAATGAAACACAGTGTCCACCATATGGTTCTACACTTTGAACATAGTTGATGTTCATTATTTGCCCTTTATTATTAAAAACCTTATTGATAGCATAGTTATAAAACTCTTGTGGAGTTCCCATTTTTCATCCTCCTTAGTTTTTATCTAGCAGAAAGTCTTGAATCTCGTCTCTAGTTTCTTGGAGCTTATCTTTGTCGTTTTCAGAAAGCATATTGTTGATAATTGCGATATTTGCTTTTAATGTCAAATTACCACGTTGCTTATCTTCTTCTAATCTTTCCTCATGTTCCCCTAACATTCTAGAATGTT
>ULVF01069247.1_pt1 | contig 50842 bp, 30 predicted proteins | sample 1959201 | NCBI WGS metagenome assembly ULVF01 (sample SAMEA4835779, study PRJEB28245) | human gut metagenome | biome: gut microbiome; material: fecal sample | place: Denmark | collected 2008 | reverse complement strand
AGCAGTGTATAAAAGGAGTTTTTTATTATAATACAAGAGTCTTATCCCAAGAAAGAAATCAGCACACCGGCAGCAACAGCCGAACCGATAACACCTGAAATATTACTTGCCATACAATACTGAAGCACATGATTCTTCGGGTCGTATTTCAAAGCAATTTCATTGGCTACACGGCTTGCCATAGGCACAGCACTCAGTCCAGTAGCTCCAATCAGCGGATTAATCTTCTTCTTAGTGAAGAGATTGAAAACCTTCACAAACAAAATACCACCTGAAATAGACAATGCAAAGGCAAGGAAACCACCAATTACAATACCGATAGTAGTCCAATTCAGGAAAGCATCTGTTGTCATAGTTGCTCCTACTGAAATACCCAGGAAGATAGTTGCTGCATTCATAATACTATTGGAAGCTGCATCAAACAAGCGTGAAGTATTGCTACCGATTTCCTTTACCAAGTTACCGAACATCAACATACCGATCAAAGGTACTGCACTCGGAACAAACAAAGCTACAATGGTTGTAACTACGATAGGGAACAATATCTTCAGCACACGCAAGTTCTTGATTTCTGTCTTCGAAGGATATTTCTTCTCCTGTTCTTTCATATTGATAGAAAGTTCCTTCTTAGTACACCAGATACGAACAACCAGCGGAATGATAACCGGAACCAAAGCCATGTACGAATAAGCCGCAATAGCAATAGGACCTAACAAATGAGGAGCCAACTTGATTGTTGTAAAGATAGCTGTCGGACCATCTGCACCACCAATAATACCCAGTGAAGCAGCTTCCTTAGGAGTAAATCCCATCAGGATAGCAACCAGCAGTACAGCAAAGATACCCAACTGAGCAGCCGCTCCAAAAATAGAAAGACGAAGATTACGAAGCATCGGTCCAAAATCGGTCAATGCACCTACTCCCATAAAGATGATAGGAGGAAGGAATCCTGTCTTGATCAACATATAATAAATGAAGTTCATCAAGCCCAGCTCATGAGCAATTTCATGCAGAGGCATTTCCCAGACGTTCTTCATCACACCATTCACCATCACCATGCCATTCTCATCAGCCTGTATAACTCCCATATCGCCACCCGGGAAATTGGCTAGCAATACCCCGAAAGCTATCGGCACAAGCAGCAAAGGTTCATACTGCTTTTTGATACCCAGATAAAGGAGAATAAAAGCAATGGCATACATGATGAGAAACCGCGGATCAGCAACAATATTGCTGAACGCAGTCATATCACATAATCTTGCAAATATATCTTCCATTATAATATCTTCATTAATACATCATCTTCTGATACGGAATCACCCGAATTAGCACAAATGGCAGTTACGGTTCCGCTAAACTCGGCACGTATCGCATTGTAAGTCTTCATAGCTTCCACGTAACATATTACGTCACCCTGGTTCACCTTATCTCCTACCTTTAGCGGAGTTTCCTGAGCATTCTTGGTCAGGAAGAACTTACCTTCAAGCGGTGAAAGCACTTCTTTACCTTCGCCAGCAGGAACTGCCGCAGGCTGTTCTGCAGGAGCAGCTGCCTGAGCACCATGCAAAGTTGCAGGATTAACATCACCAAAGGCTACTGTCACACGATATGGCTGGCCGTTGACATCAACAGTCAATATCTTAGTCTGATCGTTGGCCATGTGTACTTCTTCCTTCGCTTCACGGCGTTTCTTCACATCTTCCAAGAAATCAGCTTTAGCCTTTCCACTCTTGTAGGCCTCATACTGAGCCGGATGCATAGCGTATTCGAAGAGTTCTTCATCGTCCTGACCGGTTTCCCATTTCTTTTCCCACATCATCTGACGATATTTATCCAGCTGGTCAGGATAATTATCCTGAGGATTACCTGTAAAGAATTTACGTCCTTCACGTTCAGCCTTTTCCACAATTTCAGGAGCCAGTTTGCCGGGCAATTGTCCTGCCTTACCCAAAATCATATCCCAGATATCATCGGCAATCATACCCCAGCGTTCCTTACCTTTTTCCATCTGGATAACATTCATCATAGCCAGATTCTTTACATACTGGCTAAACGGAGTAACCAGACAAGGATAACCTACACGCGGCCATACATATGCCACTTCATCAAACAGCTTAATAAGCAGTTCATCCTGAGTCATAAACGGCAAATTACGTTTTGCCTTATATTTATTGATAGACTCCAGATTGGTTTCCAAATCGGCCATCAAGCTACCCATCATACCACCTGGAAGTCCCGGACCGATCAGTAATGAGTTCATCAGACGGTTACGCGGACTGATATACAAGCCCAGAAAATCATCCATAAATTCCTGAATCAGCGAACGTACTTTCATGTAGGCCTGCATATTGATTTCAGGAACCTTAAAGCCGGCATCTTTCAACATTGCCTGTACACTGATTACATCAGCATGTCCTGTACCCCATGAAAGAGGTTCCATACCAACATCTACATAGTCACATCCGGCCTTACAAACCTCGAGGATAGAAGCCATGTTAAAACCAGGTCCGGCATGAGAGTGATACTGGATAGTAATATCCTTCTTTATCTGCTTGATGCCAGCAACGATCTTACCTAAGAAAACCGGACGTCCGATACCTGCCATATCCTTGATACAGATTTCATCACATCCGGCTTCAATCAGTTTCTTTGCCATATCCAGATAATATTCTACGGTATGCACCGGTGAATATGTGATACACAGACAGCACTGAGAAATCATTCCAGCATCGTGAGCATAACCGATTGAAGGGATAATATTGCGAACATCATTCAGTCCGCAGAAGGTACGTGTAATATCTGTTCCCTGAGCTTTTTTTACCTTATAAAACAATTTGCGTACGTCGGCAGGAACCGGACTCATGCGCAAGCCATTCAAGGCACGGTCTAACATATGTGTCTGAATACCTGCTTCGTGAAACGGTTTTGTCCATTCACGTACAGCTTTATTCGGGTTTTCTCCAAAAAGCAAATTAACTTGTTCAAAACCTCCCCCATTTGTTTCAACACGAGCAAAACACCCCATTTCGATAATGGCTGGGGCCACCTTAACCAACTGGTCTACGCGAGGCACATATTTTCCTGCGCTCTGCCACATATCACGAAAGACCAGACTAAATTTTACTTCTTTTTCCATTGTAAAAGTAATGTGTTTTTCTTTAACAGATTCATTTCAATTTTTCAATCTTTATCACCTGACCCTTACCGGCAGTCAGAATTTCCACAGCGGCCTTAATAGCATCCATTGCCCCGGCATCTGTAGAAGGCCCACTTGTAACAGGCTTCTTCTTCGGCTCTTCTTCAGGGGCTATCTTATTCACCACAGAAATAAGGAACTGACTTATCCAGATAACAATCAGAAGAATCAAGAAAACGGTACACATTCCGACCACCATTAACAATAATCCGACTCCGATGTTCTCCATAATATAAATAAGTTATTAATTGTACAAAAAAAACACTCTCCAGAAAACCAGTTTCTAAAGAGTGTCCCAAAATTACGGATTCAGATTACATTTCGTAAATATCCGCTATTAAATAATGTAAATTTATCAGAATAAAATATCCTGTAAAGGCTTGCGGTTCTTCTCCGGAACCTCCTGCGAGGCAGGATATCCTACCGGAACAAGGGCTACCGGCTCTATGTTTGCAGGCAATCCCAATATCTCCTTACAGAGAGGTACATCAAAATTGCATACCCAGCATGTTCCCAATCCTTGTTCGGCTGCAGCCAGACACAAATGTTCTACTGCAATAGAAACATCCACATCGGTATGATCTTTGTTGTCCAACTTACGATGCCATGCTACATTATGATCGCCACAGGCCACAATGATACAAGGAGCTGTCTTTATCCATTCACGGGGATAGGCAGATTTCAAGGCTTCCAGCAGTTTTTTCTCGGTTATCACAGAAATTTCCAAGGCTGGAAATTTACAGCCGACGGTGCAAGACGCACACACTCCATTATATAGTCCAGCTTGTTTTGTTCTATCGGACGTTCCTCATAATTCCTTACTGAATAACGTGCTTTTACAAGTTCCAGAAAATTCATTTTATCAAACAGTTAAAGATTTCATATCACAAAAATAACGAAAGTTATTTCCACAAAAAAGTATCCGTCTGGATTTTTATATATTCGGCATATCCGCACAGAAAAGTCGAATGCATACTAAATGCTGACAGAAAATTCGATTCCTACGATATTGGCAGACCGTTTCGGTTCATACTGACGGCAATAGAAAACATTACATGAGCACTGACTTGACAGTTTTACATTTACTCCCGGACGATAACGCATACGCGCTATGCTGAAAAATACGTCCTCTCCTACCGGCTGGTAAAGTTCTACAGAAAAATAGGGTTGTACTTTCCAGGATACAGGTGCGTAATCGATCTTTATCCGCGAGCGGAGCCTGCTTTCTACATCTCCTTCGAAAAAGGTCTGCTGAAAAAATTCCCGTAAAGACAATTTAAAATCATAATATTTCAGATATCCCTGCGCTCCGGCAAGATAACGATGTCTGAACTTCCACCCTTCACTACCTCTATTCCGGTAATGTACTTCATACAGTCCTTCCAATTTTAAGAAAGACAATATATTGTAACCAGTCCCCAAATTCAGACTTACACGATCGGCTTCCTTCAGATGGTTTTTCGAACGAAACTCTGCCGCCCCCGACAGATTCCAGCGGCTCGTCACTTTATAATTTAATTTGACTCCTGTCCATGTGGCAAATTCATCCGACTGTGCACAGGCTGTATGTACGGTCATAAAAGTAAGACACACCATACAGACTAAACGGATAAGAAACTTTATTATGTTTTTCATGCCACAAACAATTATCAGCGTTAACCAGAAGGAATACAAAGATAACAAATTAGCTTTTAGTATCCGAAGAATAGTCCTCAAAAAAACATCAGCAAGTTTAGCTGAAAAATTGCTCAATTTTAAAAAAAACATCAGCAAGTTTTCGCAAACATTTCATGATGTTTTTTCATTCGCTCCCCCAAAATCTAAATGAACTTTATTCATTCATTTATTGTATCTTTGCAAAGCATAAAAACAAGACATACAGATTATGAAAAAACTAGCAATATTCGATCTTGACGGAACATTGATTGATACAATTGCCGACCTGGCAGGAGCAACCAATTACGCATTGCAGGAATGTGGATTTCCTACACACGAAACAGATGCCTACCGCTATTTTGTAGGAAACGGAATAAACAAACTTTTTGAACGTGCCTTACCCGAAAATGAACGCAGTGAAGCGAATATTCTGAAAATACGTTCTCTGTTTATACCTTATTATAATATACACAATGCAGACCTTAGCCAACCCTATCCGGGTATAACCGATGTACTGGATACACTGCAACGCAAAGGTATGATGCTGGCAGTAGCCTCTAATAAATATCAGGAAGCTACCTCCAAACTGATCAAACAATATTTCCCGCAAATAACATTCGCACAAGTATTCGGACAGAGAGAAGGAGTACCAGCCAAACCCGATCCCAGTGTCATTTTCGAAATTATTGAGAAAACGGGAGTAAAAAAAGAAGAGGTCGTTTATCTCGGAGATTCATGTGTAGACATGCAGACTGGAATAAATGCAGAAGTAACCACCATAGGAGTAAGCTGGGGATTCCGTCCACGCACGGAACTGGAAGCATACCATCCTGATTTTATAGCCGACCGGACTGAAGATATACTACAATATCTGGCAGAATAAAAAAATGCCACAGGCTGCAATAATCATACAGCCTGTGGCAAAACAAAAAAACTGTTATCAAATAGAAAGTTCGTCAAGCACTTCAATCAGCGACTTATCCAAAGGTTTGTCTTTCTTGATAGCCTCAGTGAAAGGAACATACACAATTTTATCATTGCGGATACCTATCATAACATTACGCTGGTCTTCTTTCAAAGCCTCGATAGCTCCTACTCCCAGACGGCTAGCCAAAATACGGTCGTAAGCACTAGGAGAACCACCTCGCTGCAAATGTCCTAAGATTGTTACACGTACATCGTACTGCGGATATTCATTTTTCACACGCTCTGCATAGTACATTGCCCCTCCGTTTTTCGGAGCTTCCGACACGATGACTATACTGCTGTTCTTCGACTTACGGAAGCCACGACCGATAAATTTCTCCAGCTGGTCTACGTCAGTCTGGTCTTCAGGAATAATGGCTGCTTCTGCTCCAGAAGCAATCGCACTGTTTTGTGCCAGAAAACCGGCATCACGTCCCATCACTTCAACGAAGAAAATACGATCGTGTGAAGTTGCTGTATCACGAATCTTATCCACACAGTCTACAATTGTGTTCAAGGCTGTATCATATCCGATAGTAGAGTCCGTTCCATACAAATCATTATCAATAGTTCCCGGCAAACCGATGCAAGGCACATCAAACTCATTGGCAAATATCTGCGCTCCGCTTAATGAACCGTTTCCGCCGATTACAACCAATGCATCAATACCAGCAGCTACCATATTATCGTATGCCACCTTACGGCCTTCGGGAGTCATAAAGTCTTTCGAACGTGCAGTCTTCAAGATTGTTCCTCCACGCTGGATAATGCTGCTGACATCCTGAGTCGTAAGTTCCTTAATCTCATTACGGATCAAACCTTCATACCCTCTGTAAATACCTTTCACAGTATAACCGTTACAAATGGCACTGCGAGTCACAGCACGAATCGCTGCATTCATTCCTGATGCATCACCACCTGATGTCAGGATACCAATACACTTAATTTGTTTCATAATAACTCGTTTGTTGAATTTTCCAATTCCTAAATATCCTAAAAACAGTCCCCAAAAATAGAACATTTCTACAAAACAAAGTAATCCGTATGTATAAATAACTATAAAAAGACAGTTTTCACGTCCGATAGAACAGAGTATAATCTATGTTACTTATTTTTTCAAATACCGTACATATCCTCAATATTTACCTGACACGCTGGTACATAATGTTATCAATAGAACAATATTTGTAACATAGCTGTCAATCTCCAACAACATAAATCCATATTTTTGCAACAAACATTAATTCAAATCAACAATGAAAAAACACATCCGTCTACTCACATTAGCAGCCATAAGTCTGGCAGGATTTACTTATGGCAACCAGCTTCAGGCTTCATCACCCGATAATGCCATTTTCAGTCATTTCACCTATACCGGACAGGACAAAGTTTATAACGATAACAGGCTTTCAGCAAATGAATTTTATAGTCCCATATTACAAGGATGCTACCCAGATCCTAGCATTTGCCGAAAAGGAAATGATTATTATCTGGCATGCTCTTCATTTGCCGTCTATCCGGGAGTACCTATATTCCATTCTACTGATCTGGTAAACTGGAAACCGATAGGTCACGTCCTCGAACGTCCTTCACAACTAAAACTACAAAACTGCAAGATCAGTGAAGGTATTTATGCCCCCACTATCCGATATAATCCATACAACGATACTTTCTATATGATTACGACCCATATCGGAGGAGGATTGGGGAATATCATTGTGAAAACATCCGATCCGGCAAAAGGCTGGAGCGATCCTATCAAGCTAAACTTCGACGGAATAGATCCGTCTATCTTTTTCGATGACGACGGTAAAGCTTATATAGTGCATAATGACGCTCCCGAACAGGCTTTATATGAAGGACATCGAGTAATTAAAATCTGGGAATATGACGTGCAAACAGACCAAATAATAGCCGGAACAGACAAGGTTATAGTAAATGGAGGTGTTGACATCACCAAAAAACCAATATGGATAGAAGCTCCTCACCTATATAAAAAAGAAGGCAAATATTATCTGATGTGTGCAGAAGGAGGTACGGGCGACAACCATTCGGAAGTAATTTTTATCAGTGACAGTGCTACCGGACCGTTTGTTCCGTCGAAACAGAATCCGATTCTTTCGCAAAGACATCTTCCGGCAAACCGTCCGGATAAGGTCGACTGGGCAGGACATGCCGATATAACAGACACTCCTTCCGGAAAATGGTACGGAGTATTTTTAGCTGTACGCCCTAATGAATGCAACCGAGTTAATACTGGAAGAGAAACCTATATACTGCCTGTCGACTGGTCGGGAGAGTTTCCCGTTTTCGAAGGTGGCATGCAAGCGTTGCAACCCAAATTAAAAATGCCTGATGGTGTAATAAACCAGACGGGAACAAACGGGTTTGTTCCCAACGGAAACTTCACATTTACAGATAACTTGAATTCACTCCCACTCGATAACCGATGGGTAGGCATTCGTGATACCCGTGAAAAATTTATCTCAATAGGAGAAAACGGATTACAAATAACTCCTTATGCTACTGACATAACAGAGGCAAGACCAACTTCAACACTTTTTTTCCGCCAGCAACACAACTGCTTTACGGCTTCTGTAAACCTGCAATATAAACCGACAGCAGAAAATGAACTTGCCGGAATGGTGTGTTATCAGAAAGAATCGTTTAATTATGTATTCGGGATAACCCGAAAAGGAAATGAATGTTACTTACTGCTTCAGCGTACAAATAATGGAAAATCGGAAATCGTTGCTAATACTCCTGTCGATATGCAACAACCCTTATATTTACAGATACAAGCCGAAGGAGATAAATACACATTCAACTATTCTACCGATGGACATTCTTTTAAAAATTTAGGAGGTATTGTTTCCGGAGATATTCTCTCAACTAATGTGGCTGGCGGATTTACAGGAAATATGATTGGGCTATATGCTACGTCTGCCAATATGGCTCATCCTCAATAAACAGGTAAACAATTATCAGCAAAATCCCGGCTCCTCTCTAATAGAAAATGAGCCGGGATTTTGATATATATCAGATAAAAGAGTTTTCTGCTGCAACTATTTAGCAGAAAGTTTGTCGATTTTTACAACTTCGTACACTCCATCATACTCTGCAGCAAAACCTTCCTGTGATTTCCCCATATCTCTTACCTCTAGTTCTGCATGCACAGGTACTCCATTCTTTTGTCCTTTAGTCAGTTCATCATACTGCTTGTAAAGCTCTCCGGTTTTGTCTATCACCCAATAGCAAACAGTATCTCCATCAGCAACAAACGACCGGACTTCATGAGCTATAATCAGCTCTCCTTTTACGGAGATTGTTTCTTTTTGTTGTGCAGGCAATGCTGTCTGAGAGGTCTGTGCCTCATCACTTCTGGAATAGGAATATACCGTACCGTTTTTCTCCAAAAGTAAAGTTTTATCAGACAAATCTTTAATCACCAATGTATCAGAAAAAGCAATCGTCTGGTGGTTGCCAATACTTTTACCGGCGAGAATAAGTACATCCCCCTCTTTTTTCCATGATTCATACTGAAGAGTAGCCATATTTATAGAAGAAGCTGTTCCATCGGGCTCAAGAACAAAACCCTGCTGCATATTTTCCATACCCGGTACAGGTTCAACCCATGCACCTTCTATACTGGCTCCGTTACATGCCGGAAGTAAAGCCATACAACCTAAAGCCATTGTGCTTATCCAAATAAGATTCTTCATAACTTTTATTAATTTAATATTGAATTTAAAATGCAATTTATCAAGAAAATATCGAATCTGCAAAAACTGAATCTAAAGATAATTTAATGCACGCCTGAAAAGAAAAAAGATAATGCCCGTAAAAATCGGGCATTATCTTAAAAATAGAAGCATAACCTTATCAGTTTTTCTTAAGTTCAAAATCGAATGTTGCCGGAACAAAACCAGGCAATGCAACAGGTTCATTGTCGCCTTCACCCAACGAAACTTCAGGGACATAAATCTTGAACTTCAGATTTGTTGTTTCTACTTCGTAATTCGCTCCATCAACCGGAGATACTTTAACCTCAATATGTAAATTCTGAGCCTCTCCACCTTCAGTTTCCGACGGAATTGATACATTCAGTTCCAAAGGCTTCGGATCGAGAACGAATAAAATACTATCTTTTTCTGTATTCAGTTCCGGTTCGTATCCTATCTTATAACTTACATCACCTACTGCTTCTACAATCTTATTCGCAGTTTCCTCATCACCAACAATATCAAGTACAATATCTTTTATCGGGAAACTGTCAAAATAAACAGTATCATTGTCCACCTTTACCGCAACATCTGTGCCCTCAGGAGTATCTTCTCCTCCATCAGTTCCGTCTTCCGTTGTAGAAGATTCAGTCAGATAAAACATTTTTCCTGTATAATTGCCAAACATATGGTCTGTTGTCACTTCGACAGGAGGTGTCGGAGTTGTTTCGTCGTCATCACTGCAAGCTACAAAGCCCAAAGAACATCCAAGCATCAGCATGGAAATAAATAAACGGTTCAGTTTAATTTGTTTTTTCATTTCTCTAATTTTTCGTTTGAAACTTCAATTACTAGTTTTATCAGCTGACACATAAAAAATGCCAGGTAACAAGTATTACTGCACAAGTTTATAGAGAAAAATAAATAAAATTTTTATTGAAGAATTTTAACATTTAGCCATGCAGGATTCATATCAATTCATCATTTAGAGAGTAAAAAGCTATTTAATGTTCAACAAAAAAACATATATTATGAAAACTCATTTTCCATTTTGCAAGGGATTTATAATGGCAGCAGCACTGACAAGCATTATGGGATTGTCATCTTGCCTGGATGACGATGATGAAAACTATTATAATATTAATTATCCTAATGCACTGGTTACTGTTAAGAGTGATGCAAATGATAGTTTTTTCCTCCAGCTGGATGACAGTACAACACTGCTACCGGTAAATCTCGCATCTTCTCCCTTTGGAGATAAAGAAGTGCGTGCTCTTGCCAATATAGAAGAAGTAGATGAACCAAGCGGAGCATATACTAAAGCTGTACATATTAATTGGATAGACAGCATTCTCACCAAACCGATAGCTACTGACTTGGGAGAGGAAAATGACCAGACTTACGGAACAGACCCTGTAGAAATAGTTAAAGACTGGGTAACAATAGCAGAAGACGGATATCTGACCTTACGATTCCGTACTGTATGGGGAGCAGGATCTCAACCTCATTTCGTAAACCTATTACCGGGAAATAATCCTGACAATCCGTACGAAGTAGAGTTCAGACACAACGCATATGGAGATACATACGGCGAGTCTGGAGATGCACTGGTAGCATTTAAGCTGGACGGGCTTCCTGATACAGAAGGAAAGACAGTAAAGCTTACTCTCAAATGGAAATCATTCAGTGGAGACAAGTCAGCAGAATTCGATTATTGTACACGTAAATCGCTGGCTCCTCAGAACTCAGCAATTACATCTGTAAGAAGCAATTACAAACTCAAGTAACCCCTTTATAAATATATAGATACACTTAAAGAAGACAAAAACCTAGAAAATGTCCCGGTAGCATGATTTTCCATATTCTAAATAACCGCATACCATAACTTTTATCATGCATACCGGGACTTTTATTGTAATACGTTATCTCTACGTATTATACAATCTTCACCAATTGATCCCTTCCTATTGAAAAAATATTGGTTGCCGAAAACCATGTCCCGACAACCAATAACGAATCTTTATTTATACTCAAATTCCACAATATTTTGCGTATCAGCCGATGAAGAAGATATATAAGCTTTAAACTTGCCCGGCTCTGCAACCCATTCATGTTTGCGGTCATCAAAGAATTGTAAGTCCTCCGGTTTTATCGTAAAAGTTATTTCTTTTTCTTCACCTGGTTGAAGTGAAACCTTCTGAAATCCTTTTAACTCTTTCTGCGGGCGAAGCAAAGAACATTTTTCATCTCCAATATACAATTGAACGGTTTCTTTTCCGGCTACCACTCCTGTATTCTTAACCTTTACTGAAACCGACAGAGTTTCTCCTTCATTTATTTGTTTAGCCGACAAAACAGGCTTACTATACTTGTAAGTAGTATAACTCAATCCATAGCCAAACGGGAAGAGAGGTTTAATCCTCTTAGTGTCATACCAGCGATACCCAACTAATATATCCTCTTTATATTCCTGTTTGATACTATCGCCCGGATAACTCATTTCGCCATAAAAATGAGCCGGACAATCTTTCAGTTTTACCGGATAAGAGAAAGGAAGCTTTCCGCTAGGATTTACTTTTCCAGTAAGCACATCAGCCAGTGCATCTCCTCCAACCGAACCTAGATACCAGGACTGTACGATAGTGGGAACCTCTTTTACCCACGGCATCTCGACAGCATTTCCACTTACGATTACAGCTACCAGATTCTTATTTACTTTCAACAAGCCCTCAATCAGTTCATTCTGACCAAAAGGAAGTTCGTAAAACAAGCGGTCACCTCCTTCACAATCTTGGAAATGATTCTTGTTCAATCCGCCAATAAAGATAACCAGATCAGCCTTAGCTGCCTTTTCTACGGCATCATTGCGTAAAGAATCGACTGTAGCCTGAGGTATTTTTTCCTCACGACCATACATTGGACGGCCAGCTGCATATCCTTGTGCATATACAATACGATTACCAAAGTATTTTTTCAGTCCATCCAACGGTGATATAAATTTCTTCACTTTCAATTCGGAAGAACCTCCTCCCAACATCAAATTACGTGTAGCATTATCACCTACAACCAATATCTGCTTATACTGATCAGGAGCAACAGGCAATAAAGCTGGTTGCTTTTTGGCTGCTTCATTTTTCAATAGCACGATACCTTCTGTTGCTACCTGATAAGCAGCCTGTTCATGAGCTTCATTGGTCATCGATCCAAAAGGTTTCTGACGATTCATGGCTGTACGGAAAATCAAGCGCAAGACACGAGCAGCCTTATCGTTCACTACTTCCATCGGTATTTTTCCTTCCTTAACCATCTTCAGATAATTCTTTCCCAAATAGTAGTCGTCATACCCAAACTCCGACTCAGAAGTCAAACCATTGGTATACGATCCCATTTCAATATCCAGTCCGTACATGGCAGCTTCATATGTATCATGTGCGGCTCCCCAGTCGGTTATCACACACCCGTCGAATCCCCATTCACCTTTCAGTATGTCATTATTCAGCAGTTTATGGTGAGTAGCATGCATTCCGCGTACTTTATTGTATGCTCCCATGATGCTCCATACACCACCACGCTGTACGGCAGCTTTAAATGCCGGAAGATAAATTTCATACAAAGCACGATCGCTAACCTGTACATCGATGTGCCCGCGCCAAAGCTCCTGATTATTTAAAGCATAATGTTTCACACAAGCAGCCACACCGTTTTTCTGAACTTCCTGAATATAAGGAACACACATCTCAGAAGCCAGATAAGGATCTTCTCCCAAGTATTCAAAATTTCTTCCGTTAAGCGGAGTACGATAAATATTCACCCCCGGTCCTAACAGTACATCTTTCTCGCGGTAACGTGCTTCTTCACCAATCGCTTTACCATACTTCGCAGCCAAATCCGGATTCCAGCTAGCTGCCAGACAAGTCAATGCCGGAAAAGCTGTACAGCTATCACTCGTCCATCCGGCATATCCCCAGTCGTTCCAATTAATTTCGGCACGAACTCCATGTGGCCCGTCACTCATCCACAGTTCAGGAATGCCCAAACGTGGACAACCGGGTGAACTGAATTTACCCTGAGCGTAACTGAGTCTTGTCTTCTCTTCCAATGTCATTCGCTTCAAAGCATCCTGTACTCTTACTTCCAACGGCTGTTTATCATCCAGATAAACAGGAATATCCGTTTTATTTTGTGCATGTAACGAAGCACATGCAATACTCAATAATCCTATAAAAATAAACGTCTTTTTCATAATATTCTTTTTTCTTTTCTGCCAAGATAATATTATTCTGAAACAATATCAACTACAGCTTCTTTTAATCCCTCAGAAATCGCTTTCAAACGCGCTGCTCCTGTTTTTCCATTATTCTGCAATACGACCAGGCATTTACCGTTGAACGCCTTTCGTTTATTATCTTTAAAACGTTCCATCGAAGTCTGGCTTCCATTGTCAACTCCAGCTATAAACAGGTTTCCTTCTACCTCAAAACGAACCAGATTATCTGCAAGAGGACAAATATTTCCTTCGGCATCCAAGATTTCTACTGTTACAAAACTCAAATCAGTACCGTCTGCTTTCAAGATATTTCTGTCTGGAGTCAGACGTATCATACTCGGTGTTCCCGCTGTACGAATTTCTTTTTCGGCAACCACTGTTCCTGCTTTGCGAGCAACAACCTTTACACTTCCCGGCTCATATTTTACACGCCAGGAAACATGTAAATGATTATCATCTTTCGATTTTATTCCTTGTGATTTACCATTCACAAACAGTTCCACTTCATCTGCCTGATTGTAATAACACCACATATCAACATCCTGTCCCTCGGTCCAGTTCCAATGCGGGAAAAGATGCAAGACTTGTTTATCTGTCCATTCCGACTGATAGAGATAGTATACATCTTTAGGGAAACCAGCCAAATCAACAATACCAAAATATGAACTGCGTGCGGGCCAGCCATAAGGAGTCGGTTCACCGATATAGTCGAAACCAGTCCATACATATTGCCCGCTGATAAAATCATTTTTCTTTATCAACAGCAAACTTTCTTCATGAGTATTTCCCCAGGGAACATGACAGTTTTCATAAGAAGAACATGCAAATGTTGAATCATAAAATGGTTTATCCCAGCGTTCAGGCCAAATAAACATCTGGTCGCTCGGCATCCGGTAATATCCACGTGTCATCAGAGCCGAATTACTTTCCGTAATGATAAAAGGTTTGCCAGGGAAATTCTTTGGAACCTCAGAAATGTTGACATTATGATAATTATAGCCAATGATATCCAACGCTCCGGAACGGAACAAATGATTAGCAGGATTGGGTTCATTGCATCCAGCTGTAATCGGACGAGTCGGATCCAAGGTTCTTACAAAATCGGCCAGTTTCTTTGTAAGTAAAGAGTTTACACTTTCTTCACCTTCCTTAGCCAGCATGTCTGCCGAGTGGCCGAAATTCAGAATCAGGTTAGCTTCTTCCAGACTTAAAGTATCAGCCTGCGCATCACTCCATTGTTCCAATACCTCATTTCCGATACTCCACATAAAAATAGAAGGATGATTACGGTCGCGAAGAATAAAATCGTGCAAATCTTTTTCATGCCATTCATTGAAGTAACGTGCATAATCATGAGCAGTCTTTTTCTTGCGCCACATGTCAAACGCTTCATCCATTACAATAAATCCCATACGGTCGCACAAATCAAGCAGTTCTGGTGCCGGAGGATTATGTGAACAACGGATACCATTACAGCCCATTTCTTTCAAGATCTGCAACTGACGTTCGATAGCACGTACATTGACCGCTGCTCCCAGGCATCCCAAATCATGATGCATGCAGACACCATTTATTTTGACCGGCTTGCCATTCAGCGTAAACCCTTTCGCAGCATCAAAAGAAAATGTACGAATACCGACAGGAGTTACATAGCGATCTACACATTGTCCATCTTTCTGAATTTCTGTAACCAAGGTATACATGTAAGGACGTTCAATGCTCCACAATAAAGGAGAACTTACCTTTAAATCTTGAGAAACATCAACAGCCTTTCCTGCTATTGTATTCAGAGAAGACTCTGCCTGAGCAACGTCCTTCCCTTCTGCATCTTTCAGGATAGAATAAACAGATACTCCAGCAGCTGCCTGCGTTCCTATATTCTCAACCGTTGTAACGACTTTCAAAGAAGCCTCCTGAGTATCAACACTTGTTGCAGTAACATAGGTTCCCCACTCTGCAACACGGATATCTCCTGTTTTCACCAACCATACGTTACGATAAATACCACATCCCGAATACCAGCGAGAATTAGGCTGTTCAGCATTATCAACACGCACAGCTATCACATTCTTTTCTCCCCACTTCAGATATGGAGTCAAATCGTAACTGAATGAAATATATCCATAAGGACGCTTGCCCAACGAAATTCCATTAATGAAAACTTCCGAATTCATATAAACTCCATCAAACTCGATACGAAAATGTTTTCCTTTATCTCCGTCCGCTGGAATAAACGTCTTCCGATACCATCCGATACCACCAGGCAAAGCACCTCCACCTGTTCCCGAAGGATTATCCTGACTGAAATCTCCTTCGATGGCCCAGTCATGGGGTAAATTTAATTTTCTCCAACCCGAGTCAGCAAAATCTACTTGTGCAGCCAATGAATCATCAATCAGAGAAAAACACCATCCGTCATTAAAGCTCAGTCTTTCTCTCGGCTCAGAAGAAGGAGAGCTGCATGCTCCCAATAAGAACATGCAGCACACTCCTGTTATAATAGATTGAATAAATTTATGACTCATAAATTTTACAACTGAATGGTTTGTGAAGTTCCATTATATTTTACAACAATACCTTTAGCATTCATATCGAACGGCTTCGGGCTATTGGCATTCACTTGAATTATTTCGAATGTACGTTCTTTCAACATACCGTCAAACTCACCTGTACGTTCTCCTATTACCAATTGCTTTTTAGCTTCGTTGTAAGTCATCGGAATCATCGCATATTTACCTTGCTCATAATTATAGTTTACACCTTCATCTTCATATAAAGTAAAGGCAGCATCCGCACCCTGATAAACATACAACTTGATATGTTCTGCCTGCTTTTCATCCGTATACTGGATCTCAGGACCGAAAGGTACAATTGAACCGGCACGCACGAACAACGGAATACGTTCGTAAGGAGCCTCTACCATTTTCTTCTCACCACCTGCCTGGAACTTGCCGGTATAGAAGTCGTACCATCCTGCTGATTTCGGGAAATATACCTCACGACTTCTGTCGCCGTAATGATAAACCGGAGAAACCATGAATGACGGACCGAACATGAACTGATCACCAACATTGTTTACATTCGTATCGGCAGTAAAGTCTATTACCAGCGGACGCATAATCGTATAGTCGTTAAACCATGTCATACCAGCCAGTGAGTAGATATACGGCATCATGCGGTAACGCAGTTTAGAATAATAAACAACCGAATTGTAAGCCGGATGACCTTCGGGAGCGATTTCCCATATTTCACGGAATGGATATTGTCCGTGTGCACGATACAACGGACAGAATGCACCAAACTGATACCAGCGTGCATTCAGTTCACGCCATTCCTTATAATCAGCATTTTCTGTTTTTGTTTCATTCCACTGTTTCTGTCCTGCTACATAGCGGTTCTCTACACAGAAACCACCAATATCCATAGTCCAGTAAGGTATACCGCTTACTGCAAAATTCAATCCGGCAGTAATCTGTGCTTTCATATCTTCCCAGCGGGTTCCTATATCACCACTCCATGTAGCTGTAGAATAACGCTGCAAACCGGCAAATCCAGAACGGGTAAGCAAGAATACACGCTTATTATTGTCTACACTGCGCTGACCGTCATAGATTGCTTCAGCATTCATCAGTGCATAAGCATTGAAATATTCGGCAGAAGGTCCCAATGCTGTAGGGCCGCATAAATCCTTGCGATATTGCAAATCCGTACAATCACGTACGTTCGGTTCGCTGGCATCCATCCACCAGGCATCAATACCCAACGGATAATAATGTTCGTACATCTGCTTCCAGAACAATTTACGTGCATCTGCATCGTAAGCATCATAGAAGCCATAATGATAACCCGGACCTACCCAGTCTTTCAGGCTGTCCTTAACTGACTGCTGATAAATCCAGCCATTCTTATCAAACTCCTTGTAATGTTCAGTTGTTACATAGAATTTCGGCCATACAGAAATCATCATACGTCCGTGCATGGCATGAATGGAGTCGACCATAGCCTGAGGATCAGGGAAGCGGTTCTTGTCGAATTCATGACTTCCCCAGGCATCTTCCGGCCAATGATTCCAGTCGAGGACAATATTGTCAATCGGAATCTGACGGTCGCGGAAACCTTTCAGTGCACCAAGCATTTCATCAGATGTATTATACTTTTCACGGCTCTGCCAGAATCCCATTGCCCATTTCGGCATGATAGGAGCTTTTCCGGTAAGAGTACGGTAACCGCTGATTACATCATCCATATTATCACCGGCTACAAAATAATAATCAAGCTGCTTGGTCATTTCACTCCACCACGACTGCTTGCCCTGTTCTTTCGGATCAACCGGACTCAGTACACGCAGTCCCGAGTAAGAAACAGCTCCATCCGGCTCCCATTCTATTTTAAGAGGAACTTTCTTTCCAGCTTCCAGGTTGACAGCAAATTTATAACTGTTCGGATTCCATGCCGTACGCCAGCGTTCAGGAACTACCAGTTCATTATTTATATATACTTTCGTATAACCGGCATAATAAAGGATAAACTTAAACTCACCCGATTCTGAAGGTTCAATCATACCTTCATACGTTACTTTTGCTCCCATGAACGGGAAATTCTCAGGCAGGTTAACTACCTTCGACAAGTCTTCACGTTTCAGATGTTCGAAATAAAGAGAAGGCTCACGGCGAACAATGGTTTCTGCTCCTGACTTTGCATCAGGTACATAAGTACCGGTCAGCGCTCCTTCCTTGCCGTCCTTGTCATATAGTTTAAATACCTGTCCTAGCTGAGAATAGTCATTGGGGTTACCAAAACGACAAAGAGAATAACTGTCCAGCAGAACACCATAATTCTTGTTCGATACAATGAATGGAACAGATACCTTTGTATTATACTGGAACAACTCTTCGTTCTTTCCTTTATAGTTGAATTCCTCTGCCTGATGCTGACCCAGCCCATAAAAAGCTTCATCATCGGGAGATTCGAATACCTGACGGATTGAATATCCTTTGGTACCTTCCACTTCGATAGGAGTAAATGTCTTTCCTCCCCCCTTATTTTCCTGAAGAATCATCTTTCCGTTTTCATCCGTAAACCAGACTTCACCGGTAGAGCTTAAAACAAAAGCCTTGACTTCTTTGGTTGAAACAGTGATTGTATCTCCCTGCTGTGAAACAGTAAACGGAGTCTGTTTTTCCTGAGGAACAACAACCAGACTCTTTGAATCGGTAAATTTGCTTTCCGGAGTAGCAGATACATGTATCAACTTATCTCCCATTACCTGAAAACGAACCAGGCGGGTATCCTGTCCTCCCTTTTGCTGAACCTTAACGATGACACCATTATCTGTCTGTTCATAGACCTTGCCAGAGCAGGACCCAAAAATCAGCCCTGCCAACAAACAGTAAGAAATGTTTTTCATATTCATAAACCTATGTTTAAAGTTAAATACTAAATACATCTTTATCTCGTATTGCAAATTTAAACATTCCCCTATAAAACAACTAGTTATAATGTTTTACAAAAGGGAAAGTTTTCAATACATAGGTCTATCAAATGTTTCTAACTTAGGTATAATTTGTTACTTATCTTCCTTTTCCTGATATGCAGAAGGCAAAACCCCAAATTCTTCTTTAAAATAACGACTGAAATACTTAGGATTATTAAATCCTACCTGAAAAGCGATTTCCGAAACATGAAGCTGACTGTCACGCAACAGTTGAGCTGCTCTTTTCAGACGAATTACACGAATAAACTCGATAGGAGTTTTTCCTGTAATCTGTAACATCTTCTTATACAAATGAACCCTGCTCATGCCCAGTTCACGACTCAGCTCTTCTACCGACAGATCACTGCGAGAGATATTGTCCTCTACATATTTTATAGCTTTCTCTATCAGCTTTTCATCCAAAGAAGTAATGACAATATCACTAGGCGCAGGATCGATAGTACCCTTTGACACATTATAACGGCTTAATTCTATCAGTTTTCTGATACGCAGAACCAGAATAGTCATATTAAACGGTTTCGTCACATAATCATCTGCCCCCATAGTCAATCCTTCCACTTTCGATTCCGTATTTTGTTTGGCTGAAAGCAGAATCACCGGAATGTGTGCTGTACGTTTATCTTCTTTTATCAAACGGCACAATTCGTTTCCATCCATTTCAGGCATCATAATATCACTAACCACCAAGTCGGGCATTTCTTCACTGTTTTGCAAGATATCCCATGCCTCTTTTCCGTTCGATGCTAGTTTCACCCGATACTGCAATCCCAGACTATACTCCATAAACAGACGGAAATCGTCATTATCATCTACAATCAGCAACAATGGGAATTTGCTTTTGTCGGCCTCTTCATTAGACTGTCCTGCTGCTTCAGGAAGTAAATCCGGAACCGGCATGGAGTTAGCCGGATGATATTGCACATCAACATGCTTCACCGGTATATGTACAACAAATACAGCTCCTTTACCGATATTATCGAAAACTGTGACATCTCCTCCATGTAAAGCAACAAAATCGTGTACCAGACTTAATCCAATGCCTGTACCGCTCGTTGCATCCACGTTTTCTTTGTTTTCTGTCTGATAAAAACGATCGAATATATGTTCCTTATCCGCATCACTTATTCCTACCCCTGTATCGGCAACCTTTATTTCTATCACATCGATATCTTCCTGAATGTGCTCTACCATAACCGTAACCCTGCCACCTTCAGGAGTGAACTTAAACGCATTAGCCAGCAGATTCATCACAATCTTACCCACCTTGTCGGCATCGAAAGCCATTGTAAAGTGATCTACACTCGAAAAGAACGAAAAGTGTATCTGCTTTTTATCGGCCATCAGCAAGAAAGAATCGCATACCCCTTGTATGTAAGTAATGATATCTCCTTCAGAAAGTGATAAATGATGAGAACTCATTTCACCTTTTCGGAAATCAAGCAACTGATTGACCAGTACCAGCAGACGATGTGCGTTGCGATACATAAGCTGAAGCCTCATTTTTCGAGATTCATCATTGCTTTCTTCTTTCAGCATCTGTTCCAGCGGAGCAATAATCAGAGTCAGCGGAGTACGAAGTTCGTGACTGATATTGGTAAAGAAACGGAACTTCATATTATTTACTTCCTCATTCTTAGCTACTTCCAGTTCTATCTGATGTAACTTGAACTTTTCTCTCTCACGCTTCAGCAAACGGAAACGTGCCAGGAACAGTAGTCCTACACCAATCATAAAATACAATAAATAAGCCCACCAGGACATCCAGAACGGAGGCAAGACTTCTATTTCAAGACTCGATACATCCTGACCGATATATCCGTCGCTATTGACAGCTTTCGCGCTCAGAATATACTTTCCGGAAGCCAAATTTGTAAAAGTCAGACTATGCACGCCCTCAGGCAGTGAAAGCCATTCTTTGTTAAAACCTTTAAGCTGATACATATAGCGTGTTTTCTCCGGCAAAAGCAAATTGTCGGAAGCCAGGAATATAGAAAAAATATTCTGCTTATAATCCAGCGTAAGTTTGCCTATACGGTTAAGAGATTCTGGCAACAATACACGACCGTCTACACGTTCGCCTACTTGTATTTCTTTGTTGAACAATGAAAGACCAGTAAACAACACCTTAGGAAGTAATTTATTATAACGGACATTTTCCGGACTAAATACATTTATGCCATACAGTCCTCCTAAAAGTATTGCTCCATTATTCAATTCACGGATAGACCTGAGATTAAAATCACAATTTTGAAGTCCATCTTTGTCATTATATACATGCGGTACAAACTGATACTCACCTGTATCACCTTTCGTTACATTCAGATGAATCAGCTGGCGTGCCGATGTTACCCACATATCTCCGCTATTATCTTCTGCCACTCCTGCAATAATCCCCCCGTTATCCGGCATGACATCAGACAAGCTCTTCACTTTTCCAGACTTTACATTATAGATATTAAGCCCGCCACGAGTGGCAATCCATACAAGTCCCCGACTATCTTTAAATACCTGATTTATTTCATTATGAGTAATTCCTACACTATCTTTTTCCTGCAAAACAGCCTTTATCTTACGACTTTCTACATCAAAGACAGCCACTCCCTGACTGGCAGTACCTATCACCAGGTCGTTTTCATTGGTAAAGCACAAGGAAACAATATGATTATCATTTAAGCCTGCCTTCTCCAAGTCTATCGTCTGAAAACTATGATCAGAAGGATTCAGACATTGAATACCGGCATCCAAAAAGCCAATCCATATATTACCTTTCCGGTCTTCCTGCAAAGCCCAAATCTTATCACTCAGAAGCTTACTTCCATCACCGGCTTTAAACGAACGTATCGCAGTACCTTCTATGCAATACAAGCCCCCATTGAATGTGCCTATCCACAGCTTCCCGTCGGAAGCTCGCAGCAAAGCAACAACAGGTTCTTCTCCCAATGTAAAATGTTTTTCTATTTGACGAGTAGTATAGTTCCAAAGCATTACTCCATTGTCATTTGTACCCAGCCATGCCTTATCTTTTCCTTCAGGCTCTATACTTGTCACATCACCTGTATAATCTATTTCGAACTTAAATATGCTTTCGCCATAGTAAGAGATACCCTTCTTGTAAGTTCCAACCCATACAATTCCATCTCTGTCTGTATACAACGTATAAACCGTATTATGAGATAGGCTCCGGTCTGTATTTTTCTCAGAAGAAACAGATACTACCCGTCCGTCAGCTTTCGTAAGAATATCTATACCGCTATAATCCTTGCCCATCCAAATTCTGCCTTTAGCATCCTGCGTAATGCTATGCACAAAGTCAGAACGGTTACGCCAGCGTTCCGTAACGTCTTCCTGCCATTTTCCTTTCTCCAAATCGTATACCCACACGCCTGAGATACTATATATCCAAATACATTCCTCCCGATCGACAAATAAGGAAAAATCAATTTGCTTACCATCCTGGTTATCATTCTTCACTTCTTCCTTTATCCATCTGACAGTCAACCGGTCACGATCAACACAAACCAGCAAGCCTGTATCATAGACAAATAAAATTCCATCCTTACACTCTGCTATATCCGAAATACCGACCAACGGCAATTTATGTTCCTGAAAAGAAAAACATGCCGGCTTACTGTTCTTATTATACCGGTAGCATCCCTCTCCCATTACATAAATCCAAACATTTTCCTTTGAATCGACAAAGATATCACTTGGAACTCCTCTGCTTCCCAATGAAGTCATAAACGGAGTTAAATCGGTTTGAAACACTTCTTTTGCTTTGTCAAACAGTACATACCCCTTTGCTGTCTTTACCCAAAATTGCCCGTCAGGCAGTTCTACCATACTTTCTATAAAGTTATCAGGAAGTGAATTCTGATTATACTCCTGACGAGTAAAAACCTTAAATGTATACCCATCGTAACAGTTTAACCCTGCTAATGTACCAAACCACATAAGTCCCTCACGGTCTTTATAAATACACCGTACAGAATTATTTGACAATCCGTCGGATACTTCGAGATGCTTAAACATGAAAGACTGCGCATGCAAGGAAAGCAATGAAAAAAGCAAGGCTAGCAAAGTGTATATTCTTATCATATCACATATCAATTTCTAAAGCAAAGAAAGTAAATTTTTGTAAAGCAAACAAACCTTTTACTTCCTTTTTTCTCTCTCGACACAATGACTAACTCAATCTGTTATCGTTGTATTCCACATAAGCAAAAAACGATTTATCTATCTGAAATAAAAGGAGTTGCATACCCATTCCCGAATACTATAAAAAATATCAGGATGAGTTACTTTTTCTTTGTACAAATTTTCAAAAAACATCAGCATAAATAAAACAAAACATGCTGATCTTTTCTGAGAAAGAACAGCATGTTTTTGTTCCATATATAAAAAGCCCTTCACACTTACACAAATAAGTGAAAGGTGTGAAGGGCAAAAACTAGTATTTATTTTATACCTTCCATCAATCCATTATATTCCAGTTCATCATAAACCTGCAAATTTTTACGGTCGAACACTCCATCACCTCTATCCCAATAGAATGGAACAAGTCCACGAGCATTGGCCTCGCGTACAACACACTTATCGAAAGCGGCACGCGACAAATCATGTCCTTCCTGAGCCTGCTGATCGGGCAAAGTACGACGGACAGCTGCAAATTCTCCAATAATAACAGGTACTCCCTGATCGGTAAACTTCTCTTTCAGCTTCTGGAACTGCGACTTTATATAATCTTCCCCACAGATATTATCCCATCTGCCTTCATACGTTCCGGTAGCATATTTTTTGTTTTCCTCACCCCAGAAATAGAAAGCCTTTCCCCAGCTTTCATCATTTTCCATTCCACAGAACTGCCAGGAACTGTAATAATGCACTTCCACACTCAAGCGGTCAGGAGTCATATCAACAGGCAAAGAAGTCATATACTGCATCGTTTTGTCTATGTCAGTAGAAGGTCCCTGAACAATCAGGTTACGGTAAACATTCTTTCCACCGGTAGCTCTTACAGCATCCACAAAAGTCTGTTCGTATTTCAGCAAAGTAGCCATATCATCTTCATCTTCCACATTAGGCTCATTACATCCGGCAAACAACAAATGTTCATCATAATCGCGGAAATAGGTGGCAATCTGTGTCCACAATACTTTCTGCTTATTATTTACCTCTTCACTATATCCGTTGGGAATATCATTTTCAAGCCATCCGCCATCCCAGTGTATATTCAGAATAGCATATAAATCGTTCTGCATGCAATAATCCACCACTTCCTTCACACGTGACAACCATGAAGATTTTATTTCGTAAGTAGTTTCATCACTCAGATACTGATCCCATGCACACGGAATACGTACAGCATTGAATCCCATCTCACGTATCTTGTCTATCATGGCAAGGGTTGTAGCAGGATTTCCCCAAGCAGTTTCACCACCTGTTGCCTCCAGTGAATTTCCCAAGTTCCATCCTATTTTGATATTTTTCATCAATTCAGGAGCATCCTGTTCCATTCCAGTCTTGTCTGCTTCAGGTACAGAAAGAGCTTCCTGAGTAACAGTAACAGATTCTGTCAGATTATCCAATGTAAATACAATGGTAGCAGTACGTATCTCTCCTGTTGCATTCTGAGCCACCATGAATGTTTCAGTACGTGTTTCTACCGCACGTGTATCCACATGTTGAATCCAGTCTGCATTAATGTCAATCTGACAATCACCGGTAGTCTGCATCTGTACTGTAAATTCTCCTCCTTCACCAGGCAACGTGTATTCATGCTCTTCTACCAGCAAATAGTCATTGGCAGTCTGTACCACCTTCACCGTTCCATTTACCTCAGCTCCTTTTACTGTAATTACAGCTGTTCGATTTTCTGTATTCGGATTTTCTGTGACATGTACCAAATATTTAGCTGTTTTTTCGGATGTTGAAACTTGTTGAACAACAGAACACCAGTCGGCTGCATCGGAAGTTACTTCATAAGCAGCATTAGACTGTATATACAAAAGAGCTTCACCCTCATGCTTTCCAAAAACCAGTTCCTCTTTCGAAATCTTCAGATATGGAGCACCGGTAGCATCATCTTCAGAGCAAGCACTCAACAGCAAACTCATTAAACAAGTAAGAGTTCCCAGAAAATAAATAAAAGTATTTTTCATAGTTCGTTATGGTTAATAGTTTAAGAGGCATACATATCTGGCAGCAGCCATCAATATGTATGCCTCTTTATATTTGTATTACAAAATTTTCAGACTGTCAATTGTAACATTTACAGCATCCAGATCAGCAATATCACTGAACATATCGAAGATATCGATTACAAATACAATGACACCATTATAAGCAGCTTCCGGTTTCATCTTGATGGTATAAGTACCGTCACCTTTCACCTTCACATCGCTTGTTCCTGAATAAGCAGGCCACCATCCATCAGCTGTACACATCAGTCCTGCATTATATTCTTTGGTAGCGGCATCTCCAGTAAGGCCACTGATAGTAAATGTCAGTTCCATCGAATAGTCGAAAACGATGCTTGCCGGATCAATCGGACTGGCAGATGCAGTTTCGCCATACATATTATAAAGCTCGATACGGAAATTATTCTTATCGGTTTCCAGATGTCCCCAAACCAGTTTAGAGTTGTCTACAGCTATCGATGTAGCCTCCGGCTGTGAGGTTCCTCCTCCAGCATTAGGAATAAAGTGATAAGCCTGGTATTCATCCTTTTCAGCACTGCGTGCACCTACCCACATTCCCATAACATTACCGGCAGCCGACTCAATGCTCAAAATACGTAACTGATTATTGCCATCAGCTCCAAACATGATATCACCACCACCGATATGATAAGAAGGAACATTTCCACTAAAGGTATAAATACCCTTTTCATCCAATGTATAAGTTCCACTTGCAGTAGTACCATCAGGCATTGCAAACTCATAAGTCATAGTTTTTGAATCGAGAGTCATAGAAAGCTGATCCAATCCGCTAACAGGTGTTGCCCAGTCTGGATAATTGCCGGCAGTAAAGTTATTCATCAGACTACCGTCCAGATTTGCCCAGTCAAAAGGAACATCGGCCGACATTGTCCATTTTATTTTGCTGGTAACCACTTCCGATACCATATCTTCCCATCCGTCGGGCAAAGCCGGTTCTGGATCTGGTTTATCTTCAGGTACATAATTGTCAGCATATTCTTTCGAAACGAAGTTCCAGATCAACCACCACGGACCTTCACTGTTATCACGCATTACTCCAATACGCATATGATTTTCATCCAATTCGAGCAACTTCAAGTCTCGGCTCCAGTTAGTACTTCTGTCGCTCCAAGAAGGAGTATGCAGCAGTTCACAGTCAGTAAATGTGATTGTATGATTGCTTGTATTAAGCATGAACGTACCAGAAGCAGTTTCTTTCGAAGAAGAATTGTAAACAGTCACGTTTGCTCCACCTTTCAGACCAAATGTCATGGTACTTTCCCAAATAGCATCATCACCGGTATGACCTACTCCCGGATCCCAGTTAGCACTCCAGTTATTCCATTCTACTGTTGTACTAGGATCGGCATAAGTCATTTCTCCAGCAGCATAGCCATACGATCCATTATCGAATATCCATACTTTTTCATTGTTTACACCTCCGGTAAGATATGTCCACAAATCATCATTTACGAAATCTGCACAGAAGCTATCTATTGTAAATGTTGCCGGATTACCATAAACAATACCACCTCTTGTCTGAACACCGAAAGTCACTTCATACTCTCCCTCAAAAGGCATTTGCAATGTTACTTCTCTTTCCTGACTTCTTCCCTGAGGATGTTGCCAGCAAACCTGATAACTTGAAGGCATTAAACTCTTCAGATAAACAATATTTGGATTTTCCGAATCGTGAGTGATAGAGAAAGCTATTCCTTCTACCAGATCGTCTACGGTAACGTCTTTCCCTTCCAGTTCAAAGGAATCGGGAGTACATGCCGAAAACAGTCCGACTGTTATAATCAGCCATGCAATATATAATTTAGATATCAGTTTTTTCATAACTTCTTGTGTTTTTAATTCCAACCTTCATTTTGTTTCAATACCCCATTCGATAATGTAATCTGATTGTTAGGTATCTGAGAGAGTCCCTGCTTCTTTACGATATCTGATTCCTTAATAGTTACATTATCAGGATTGCCACCACTGGTTACAGAAGTATTGGTTGCAATCTGAGAAGCGGCATATTCTACTCCCTGACGTAACAAGTCCCAATAACGCTGTCCTTCGAAAGCAAACTCCAGCATACGTTCATTCATGATATTATCTTTTGTAGCTGTCACTTCACGATAGTTGCTTGAAAGAGTCAGACTACCATCTTCATCCTCAGAAGTATAAGCACGCTGGCGGACTTTATTCAAATACTCTTGTGCATTTGGACTTCCCAGCTCTGCGGCCATCAACAAGACATCAGCATAACGCATTACAATGAAATTCTGATATTGAGAAATCTGGAAATCTCCTTCTCCAAGACCTGAAATTTCATCAACCAGCGACCAGGCACCACTAGCTTCGTCTTTCATCCATTTAGACATCGGAGTATATTTCTTCACTGTATATCCGGTGTATTCACGCTGGTCTTTATAAGAAGTTTCAAAATCAGCTTCATCAGAAATACCCTCACTTACCAGATTAATGATAGAAGCTTCACGACGTTCATCACCTGTACCGTATGATGTCCACATCTTAGGATTTACTGTACATCCTCCCCAGCCTCTTCCGTAAGGTGCATGTCCCAGATAGTTACGTAATCCCATGTTAACCAGCCAGCGGTTACCATCATTGTTTCCGTTATAGTCTTGAGTATAGTTAAACTTCTGTGCCAAAACAACTTCTTTATTACCGTCGCCAGCATAAGTAGAAGTTTGTTCGTAATCGCCAGTACTCTTATTTAAAGCCCATGTAGTAGAAGCAGCAGGCCACAAATTTTTAAATTCGTCTACCAGTCCGTAGCCTTCAGATTCGGCAACAGCAATGAAATCTTCCAATCCCTGCAAAACAGTGCTCTTTGTTACACCTTCTACCTGAGGTTCCTTTCCATAATAACCGGTATAAAACAGATATACTCTGGCCAAAAGAGCTGATGCTGCATATTTGGTAATATGACCATCATTTGATGCTGCCGCACTCTTCGGATAAGCACTAGCCGGAATATTATTGACAGCATACAGCAAATCACTGAATATTACATTATAGACTTCATCCGGATCTGACTGTGGACGATTTTCATTGACAGGTTCAGTAAACAAAGGAATATTTCCCCACATACGTACCATATCAAAATAACATAATGCTCTTATCGCACGACATTCGCCCAGATAAGTACCTTTTGTTTCTTCGCTGCTCCAAGCTATCTGGCTTTCATGAGCCAGCAATTCATTACAACGATATACTGCTGCATAATAATTAGTCCATTCTGTTTCCAGAATATTCATATCCGAAGGCGACTGATTGACATCAAAACGGTCGAGTACCTGATAATTACGGGCATCTGTATTTCCCATGCCGGCAAAACATTCATCAGCCATAACTTCTGAGGCAAAATAGAATGCACATCCTGCACTAGAACTTGTACATTGCCATCCATCGTAACAACCAATCAGTGCACGCCATGCATCACTCTCAGTACGATAGAAATTGTCTGTCGTTGATTCTGTTTTAGATTCCACATCCAGGAAACCAGCGGTACATGAGGCCAATCCCATAGAAGCCAGCCCCAGTCCCAACATATATAGTTTAAATTTATTCATAGAGATGTTCTTTTAAAATTTATAAATTAGAATTTCAGATTAACACCAACCAAGAAGGTACGTGGACGAGGATAATATCCTAAATCGATACCAGAAACCCAGTCGGAAGTACCGTAACCGATTTCCGGATCCATACCGTCATACTTGGTAAATGTAAATGCATTCTGTACCTGGAAGTACAAACGTGCCTGACTGATAGCCTTCACATTTATCAACTTGGCAAAATCGTATCCCAACGTGATATTACTGATACGAAGATAATCGCCATCCTGTATATACAAATCAGAGAACTGCCAGTTGATATTAGTATTAGTCACACGCGGAATTCTGTTTGAAGTACCTTCACCAGTCCATCTGTCCAATATAGCTGAAGTATAATTGGCTTTGCTGTTTGCATGGTTTCTATAAGACTGTACAATCTGATTGCCTGCAGCTCCATATGCAACCAACGAGAAGTCAAAGTTCTTATAATTGAAGCCAAGGTTAAAGCCATAGGTAAAATCAGGAGTACCGTTACCCAGATCTACTTTATCGTTATCGTCAATGATACCATCCTGGTTCTGGTCGACATAAATCACATCACCCGGCTGAGGATCAGACTGTAAAATACCATGTTTTCCGTCAGCATTCCAGTTTGCAATCTGTTCCTTGTTCTGGAAAATACCAGCTGTCTGATATCCCCAGAAATAACCGATAGCATGACCATTCTCTGCACGATAGAATTCAGGAGAGTTATCATACAACATATTGACATCACCATGAATAATTCCATCTTCAGTCGGAATGTTACCTACCTTATTTTTATTGTAAGCTCCGTTGATACCAACATTATAGCTAAAATCACTTCCGATCTGATCATTCCAGCTCAAAGCCAGTTCAATACCGGTATTTTTCACATCACCACCATTGATGTATGGTGCACCAGTACCAGCTGTAGCCAGAATAGGAGCCTCAACCAACCAGTCTTTGGTAGTCTTGATATAGAAATCAGCAGTCAAGCTCAAACGGCTTCTCAAGAAACGTGCATCAATACCGATGTTAGTCTGTTCTGAAGTTTCCCATGTTACATCAGAGTTTGCCAGACGGCTTGGATATGCTCCCCAATAACTAGACTGAGCAGAAGCGCCATAATTAGTTCCGAAAATATAATGTGTATTCGAAGAAGTAATAGGAGCTGTATACTGGTAATTGTCTATATTCTGATTACCAACCTGTCCCCAGCTGATACGTAATTTCAAGAAATCCAGCCAGTTCTGAGTAGTTTCCATAAACTTCTCATTCGAAATAGTCCATCCGGCAGATACAGAAGGGAATACACCATAACGTTTACCTCTTGCAAACTTAGAAGAACCATCGGCACGCAAAGTAGCGTTAATCATATATGTTTCTTTCCAGTTCCATCCAAAACGTCCGAAGTAAGAAACTGAACGGCTTTCATCCTGAGGATATCCGTCAACCGACATACCATCGTCTGCACTCGATGCTGTACCGTTTGCAACATAAGCATGATCCCAATCGTCGAAACCTTCTCTCAGTGTACCTGTACCGGCAGAAAGATAAGTTCCTGAATACTGATAAACTTCCATACCAATCAACGCATTGAAAGCATGATCTTTTACTTTCCAGTCGTAAGTAGCTGTATTAGTCCAAGTCATACCCAAGCTGTGACTCATATTCTGTGAAGCAGAAGTACGTGTATTGTTGTAGCTGTAAATAGAGAACTGATACATCGGAGTAAAACTACGATATTCAGAAGAGCCGTAAACAGCACCAAAAACAGTTCTCAATTTCAAATTTTTCACAGGCTGCAATTCAGCATAAACATTACCAGAAAAAACAGCATTTTTATTTTCATTATTTGTGTTTGTCATCATTAATCCATAAGGATTACCGTCGCCGTTATACCAATCAGAATTGGAAGTATCGTTGTAAGGAGAATCATAAATATTGTTATCACTATAAATCGGCGATAAAGGAGAAGTACTGAACGCTCCTCTTAATGTATTGTTATATTGATTACCTACTGAAACACCATTATTTAATTTATAAACGAAACTAACTTGTTCGCCAACCTTCAACAAATCCGAATCCTTAAAAATCTTATGTTCCGAATTGATACGGAAATTATAACGTTCATAGTTTGAAACATCCTTACCACCTACAATACCTTCCTGGCTCATATATCCCAAAGACATAGCGTAAGTTGATGTTTTCGATCCACCAGTAACACCCAATGTGTAGCTCTGTGTCTGAGCGTTATCCTTAAACATAGAATCTACCCAATCAGTATCATAGACATTTCCATTGGCATCATAAATACTTTTAAATGAACTCCAGTCATAAGGAGCATTTCCTGAATTGACAGCCTGTTCGTCCATGATAGTCATGTATTCTTGTGCATTCAGCATATCAGCCTTACGAGCTACATTCTGTACACCGTAATAAGCATCGAAAGCAATCTGTGCCTTACCTTCTTTTCCAGATTTAGTAGTAATCAAGACAACACCATTGGCAGCCTGTGCACCATAAATAGCGGCAGAAGCAGCATCCTTCAAGACATCAATACTTTCGATATCGGCAGGATTCAATGTTGAAATATCACCACCAACACCATCAATCAAATAAAGAGGAGAAGCATTTCCTACTGTACCCAAACCACGAATACTTACCTTCATATCAGAACCCGGCTGACCAGAAGTAGAAGAAATATTCACACCCGGAGTCTGTCCCTGCATAGCCTGCAAAGGGCTGTTAGTATTCATCTTTGCCAAGCTTTCTCCTTTCACCTGCACAGTAGCACCGGTTACCAGTTTCTTTTTCTGAACGCCATAACCTACAACCACAACTTCTTCGAGGGTTTCGGTATCTTCTTTCATTTCAACATTTAATGTTTTCTGATCGGCAACAACAATTTCTTGTGTAACAAAACCGATATACGAAAATACTAAAGTCTGACCTTTTTCCACTCCCAAGGAGTAGTTTCCGTCAAAATCCGTAATAGTTCCATTAGTGGTTCCTTTCACCAACACACTCACGCCAATTAAAGGCATCTTGTCTGTTGCCGAAGTAACAACTCCCGAAACTGTCAAACTCTGAGAAGCAGCCTTTATTGCCATCGAAGGCAAGAACAATAGTAACATTACCATTGCAAGACTACATAGATGCACGTTTGTGCATTTTACGAATAAGTGTTTACTCATGGTACATTGTTTATAGTTAAAGTTTACATTTATTATGTTTTCCTTTCCAGTATTATTATATCATCAACATTGCAAAGTAAACCAAAAAGAAGAATCTTTGAGGTACGGTTTTGTTTCTCTATAGGGTATATTTTGTTTATATCACCTCTTTATAACTTTTTATACCCATATAGATAAAAAGTTAATTATCAGAGATAAACAACATAATCAATCTCTTTATATTACTTTACTTGCCATTCATATATACCCGCTGTTTTTTCATCGGGAAGTACGACTTCCAATTTTATTGCTTTCGTTTTCACTGTTTTAAATTTAACAGCACTTCCCTCTCCTTTAACGATACTGTATGCATTCAGATTCTCTACAGGGAGCCATTTGCCTTCAGTATTTTTATAATAAATCTTCCATGATTTCGGAATGCTGCAACTGCCCCAAGGAGTATCATCAAACCAATAAACAGTTGAATTGGAAACCTGCACATCTTCCGGAAATTCATAAGAAATCCATTCGGTCGTACCAGTTTTAGGATACCAGTGGTAATAAGGAATTGTACGGTCATTTTCATCCTGAGGTATTAGTCCATCGGCAACAGAAAATAATGTCGGTATTTTATGTGATGCATCTATCTTACTTTTTGAAGCCAAAGTAGGAATAGCTTTCGGACGAGTTGCATTGACTTCATCCGGTAACCACACTGCCATATTTCCAGTTCCACGATGTGCCCATGCATAATAAGGAATCAGTGTCAGTATACGGTCTTTTACCAGCAACCGTCCTGCCTTATCATATTCCAGCAACTGTGCCTGTGTCTGAATCTGATTAATGCCACAAAGCAAATCTTTCCTCTCGATTACTTTAAACTCCGAACGAGGATTCAAGAGTACACTTAATACATCAAAATCATTATCTGCCCACTCAGCACAATAAACAACAGGTCCACGTTCTATAGCTACACGTCCCCGATCGGCTTCTACTTTATTATTGGCTGTAACTGTACGCACATTCATATCAAAATGTACTTCCACTGAATCTCCTTTCTTCCATTGGCGGTTAATAGAAAAATAGCCATCTTGCAAATCGGCATAAACTTCTTCACCGTTCACCATCACACGATATGAAGGATCAAGCTCATCCGTGTATGTATACAAATTACTTGGGACAACCTGATTTCGTACCCAACCAGGAATACGGATTTTCAGTGTAAAATCCTTTGCAGAGTTATGAGTAATCCTAAGCTGGATATCTCCATTCCACGGATACGAAGTTGTCTGCGAGAGAGAAACCTTCTTACCTCCTACATTCAGTGTAACATCATTCGACATGAACAGATTAACATATACCTCCTTGTCTTTCACAGCATATATATAGCCGGGGACAGAAGGTATAAAACGACAGATATTGGAAGGACAGCATGCACATCCGAACCAGGGCTGACGTTGATGTTGCCCCATAGACTCCAGTGGATTAGGATAAAAGAATTTACCACCATCAAGAGAAACTCCAGAAATCAGTCCATTATATAATGTACGTTCAAGTACATCATAATATTTTGCATCTCCATGCAATAAAAACAGCCGGTAATTGACATACACATTTCCAATAGCCGCACAAGTTTCACAATAAGCTGACATATTAGGAAGTTCATAGTTCTTGCCAAAAGCCTCTCCGTTGCTTGTCGCTCCGATACCTCCCGTAATATATAATTTCTTTGATACTATATTTTCCCAAATCCGGTCTATAGCATACACATAAGCTGTATCGCCTGTAAGTGCTGCAACATCTGCCATGCCGGCATACATATATGCAGCACGCACTGCATGTCCGACAGCTTCATCTTGTTCTACAACTGGCTTATGTGCCTGACTATATGCATCCCTTCGGGAAGTATATCCGCGCTTGTCCAGAAAGAATTTCGCCATATCAAGATATCTCTGTTCACCCGTTACAAGATAAAGTTTAGCCAAAGCCATTTCCGCAATCTGATGTCCGGGTACACGTACCAGTTTTCCCGGTCCTTCCCCTATCTCCCTACAGACACAATCTGCATAGTGAATTGCAATATCAAGAAAATTACGTTGTCCCGTAGCCTGATAATGAGCTATGGCCCCTTCAATCATATGTCCCAAGTTATAAAATTCATGACTTAGCTCTTCCACTTTTTCCCAACGCCGACTGCCAGCCCATTGATGTGGATGTGCCGGATTCATAGTGCGTGAAGTATATAGATAGCCGTCAGGCTCCTGTGCACCGGCAACAATGATCAGCACACTGTCTATGTATTTCTTTAGCCGTTTATCCGGATAGGTCTGAAGTAGATAACTTGCCCCTTCAATGGTTTTATATACATCAGTATCATCGAAAGAATATCCCGTCACTTTATTGCTGTCACTGGGGTGGGCAGCCATTTCAAAATTTTTATAACGTCCAGTTTCTTCACATTTACTAAAAGCCAGTGGGATGGTAACTTCACGACTTGCCTGTAAACGTTGTCCCCAAAATGAATCCGTCAATTTCACAGATGTAAAAGGTACTGGAGTTATAGGATAACCGTGAGATATCACCTTTTCACGAGCATAAATTCCACCTCCTGTTATTCCCAAAAGCAATGCAGAAATTATCAGTTTTTTCATAGGTTTATTTTTGTGTTTTCCATATTGATTCAAAATCTCAATCGTATAATACAAATGTAAAAAAGACATATTTGCAAACTGGTATAAATTTGTTTCTTTATATGGTACATTTTGTTTTTCTCTGCATCAAAAAGACAGTATTTTCCCTGTTTCAGAAGAGGTGAAAACATTTTATACCCTTTTGTGAAACATTTTTCATTCCATTAAAAAACGCTTTCCATTAGTTTTGTATCAGTCTTTAATAACATCACATTATGAAAACACATAGGAAACTTTTTTTCACCTTGCTCATAGCAAGTACTACAGGAATCATACATGCCCAAAATGTATTTAACGATCCGGCAGTAAACGAAGAACAACGGCTTGACGATTTGATTGCGCGAATGACCCTCGACGAAAAAGTGGATGCTTTGGGAAACAATACTCAAGTCCCCCGCCTGGGAATACAAGCATCAGGAAGTGTAGAAGGACTGCACGGAATCGTACTAGGAGGACCAACATACGGCGACAGAGCCAATACTCCAACAACAGGCTTTCCGCAAGCTTACGGACTGGGAGAGACTTGGGATACCGACTTACTACATCGAGTAGCAACTTACATCAGTACAGAAAACCGTTATCTCTTTCAAAACGCAAAATATCGGAAAAGCGGACTTATCATGTGGACTCCCAATGTAGACTTGGGCAGAGATCCTCGCTGGGGACGAACTGAAGAATGTTATGGTGAAGATGCATTTCTTACTTCACGGCTTGCTGTAGCTTTCATCAAAGGCATACAGGGAGATCATCCTAAATACTGGAGAAATGCTTCACTTATGAAACACTTCTTATCGAACAGTAATGAATACGGACGTACATTTTCTTCTTCCAACTATTCCGACAAACTGTTCCGCGAATATTATGCTTATCCTTTTTATAAAGGAGTAACCGAAGGGGAATCACAGGCTTTGATGACTGCTTATAACGCCTACAACGGAACTCCGTGCATCATGCACCCCGTATTGCGAAACATCGTCATGAAAGAATGGGGACTGAACGGTACGCTACTGACCGACGGAGGAGCATTCCGACTGCTGTTGAGCGACCATAAACGTTTTGACAACGACCGGGCAGCTGCGGCAGCTGCATGCATCAAAGCAGGTATTACGAAGTTTCTGGATGAATATAAGGATGCCGTATACGAAGCGCTGCACCGAAAACTCATTAGTGTGGAAGATATAGAAAAAGCAATCCGGGGAAACCTCAGAATATCTCTCAAACTTGGTTTGCTGGACCACACAGAAGACAATCCTTATGCAGCCATCGGTGTCACTGATACCGTTGCTCCATGGAGCAAGCCGGAAACCAAAGCACTGGTACGCGAAGCTACGCTTAAATCAGTCGTCTTACTTAAAAATAAAGACCATTTGCTTCCACTTGACAGACATAAGATAAAAAAGATAGCAGTCATCGGACAACGTGCGACTGAGGTCCTGCAAGACTGGTACGCCGGTAAACCTTTTTATACAGTAAATGTACTTGATGCTATTCGCGAGGAAGCAGGTAACGATATTGAAGTACGATATGTAAAAACCAACCGAATGGACAGCGCACGCACGGTTGCAGCATGGGCAGATGTTGCCATTGTATGTGTCGGCAACCATCCTACCTGCAATGCCGGCTGGGAACAAGCTCCCGTCATAAGTGAAGGAAAAGAAGCCGTCGACCGCCAGTCGCTACAACTGGATCAAGAAGATTTGCTTCTACAAGTTGCTCAAACTAATCCCAATACAATTGGAGTATTGATCAGCAGCTTTCCTTATGCCATCAATCGAGCTAACCAGACAGTACCCGCTCTGCTTCATCTCACCCAATGCAGTCAGGAGTTGGGACATGCTGTAAGCGATGTTATATTCGGACATTATAATCCGGCAGGCAGACTAACCCAAACTTGGGTGAAAAACATCACCGACCTTCCTCACATGATGGATTACGATATTACTCACGGTCGGACATATATGTATTTTAAAGAAAAGCCATTATATCCTTTTGGTTATGGACTAAGCTATACCCGCTTTAATTACTCTGGAACAACTCTCAATGACCGTGTTATTGAACGTGGCGATACCTTAAGGGTATGCTTCAACCTGAAAAATTCCGGCAATATGGATGGTGATGAGGTTGTACAACTTTACGTTTCCGCACGAAAACATACGGACAAAGATCCTATCAAACAACTGAAAGCATTCCAGCGCATCAGTCTACGTAAAGGAGAAACGAAAAAAGTAGAGTTAACCGTCCCTTATACAGAGTTACAAGTATGGGATGAAAAGCAGAACCGCTTCATTCTTCCTGACAAAGAAATGACACTGGAAATAGGAGCCTCATCATCGGACATCCGTTTACGGACAACATTCCGAACAGAAGAATAAACCTCCAGCCAATTAATAACAGAAAGGAGTTGTACCACTACCACGATACAACTCCTTTTTTGATAGTTCAAAATTAAAAAACTCCAAGCTATACAGCCAAACTTACCATATTTAAATCGTTTTACTAGAGTGAAATGGTCGCTTCACCTAAATGGAAATAACGTTTCACAGTAATGAAACGATAGACTCAGCCTAGTCAAACGTTATTTATATGTTCAATTCAGTCATTGTTATACCACACACAATTATCAGAAAGCCCCGATGTACATACTGTTACCTGATTCTCTCCCGACTGTAAAGGAACATTGTTCCATGTAGCCACACAAACCTCATCAGGCGTACATTTTCCCATACTTTTTCCATTCACAAACAACTCTGCATCACCACAATTGCTAAACACCTGAATGTCAACCGATGAATTCGACTTATTCTGACAACGCTTCGATGCGATATACAGCACTTTTTCTTTCTTGTTCCAATTTGCTTTATAAAAATAAAAAGCATCTTTCTTAATCCTCCGATCGTATGTCACCAATCCCTTATCGTTTCGGCCAAAAGTCGTGCCTTCTTTTCGACCGGCCGCCGAGAAATCAAACATACACCAAACAAATTTACACCACAAAAACGGACGTGAAGCAAGCTGTTTCCAGTTTTCTATATGGTAATAAGTCTGCCAGTTTTCTGGATGCCATTGTCCCCACGGCTCTGGATGAATCAAGGAATCCGCCTGTTGAAACACATCCGCACCAGCACCGTATTCACTTATGCCCATACATCGCTGAGGATATGCCCGATGCTCCTTATCGATCCACTCACCCATCTCTTTACAATCGTCCCCATACCATCCGAAATAACGGTTGAATGCAATCAAGTCAGGTATTCCGTTCAAAGGATCTTCCTGGTTACTTGCCCCCGTTGTCGGTCGTGATATATCCCATTTCTTAGCCAACTTGTTCAGTTCTTCTGCCATAGGGTTTGGATTTTCCAGCCATCCCGGGTTGATTTCATTAAAAAGTCCCCATGTCAAAATACAAGGATGATTATAATACTGACAAATCAGTTCCACTAATTGTTGCTTTAAATTTTCTCTATACAGAGGATGGCTGACAAATACATTTACAAAAGGAATTTCAGCCCAGGCTATCAGTCCTCTCCTATCCATCAAATTATGCAACTGTTGTGCATGCGGATAATGCGCCAGTCGAACAGCAGTACATCCCATTTCCTGTATCAAGTTCAAATCCAATTCAAAATCTTCAGGACGAAAAGCCGATGCTCTTTCTGCACGGTCCTCATGATAATTGACTCCATGTATCGAATAGGGCTTACCATTTAAGAAAAAGCCTTTATCCGGATCTGCTGAATAAAACCGGAAGCCAACATGTTCTTCCCGACGATCAATCTCTTTACCACCTCTTTTCAGAACGACAACTCCGGTATATAAATATGGATCATTAACTCCATCCCACAAATGCGGATTATTAAGTTCCATCTTCACCAGGGCTTCCTTACCAGACACACTTGTTTCCTTACACAAAACAACTTTACGTTTCGCATCCAACAAAGAAAACTCAATAGAACAATCATTCAATGCCATTTCAGTTCCCGATAGCAATGCTTTCATTTCCAGTCCGGCATACTTTTCTGAGACATCACACTGAGTAAAGAAAACTCCAGATGAGCCATAAAATGTCGGATCAATACAGGCATCATCCGTATACAAAAGCTCCACGCCACGATTCAGCCCACCCCATATATTAAAATCGCCGCATATCGGAGCTATTTCCATAGTTTGAGCGTTACTCACCCTGATATCCAGTTTATGCTTTTCTCCTTTCCGAATCAGATGAGTCAGCTCTACGGTAAAAGAGGTATATCCACCTTTATGCTGAGCTACAAAATGATTATCCAAATACACATCAGCTACAGTTTGTGCAGCTTTTACGCGCAAGAAAACACGCTTAAAGTTCTCCGATGAAGGTACAACGATAAAACGTGAATAAGTTGACATTCCCCGATAATAATTCACATTACCAAACATCGCATCAGCAGCATTCCACGTATGCGGAAGATCAACCGTTACCTTATCCGCAGCCTGAGATTCATACCCGCGATTAAAAAACCATCCCCTATCTAATGACTCAACTTTCATTGCAGCCAGCTTCACCCCCGTAACACACCATAAAACAAGCAATATGCTCCACCTGATATTCCATCTGCCCATCTGTTTATCCTCCTTTATTACAATATATGATATTTTTCTATTTGTTCTATCCACAAGTCTGCCATCCGCTTATGTCCGGCAGGTGTCGGATGAATTCCGTCCCAAATCCAATAAGTATCCGGCAATTCCGGGTTTTCTTCCAGCAAACTGTGAAACATCGAAGCATATGGGATGAACACTGCTCCATAATCGGCTGCTATCTGTAAGGTTATTTTTCCCAGACGCTGTATCAGGCTATCCCGTAAAGCAAAATCTTCAGTCTTTTTCATATTTCCCGTACAAGTTGTAAATGGCTCACCCAATATAATCTTCACCTGCGGATTATCCTGACGCAGACTATCCAGTAAATTCCGATAAGTCTGTTCCCACGAAACAAAATCGAAAGCTCCACTGTCTTTTTTACCTAAATATTCATTCACATCATTCGTTCCTATCAAGACAGAAACTACATCAGCATGTATCGCAAGAGCATCTTCCTTCCACCGATTTTTCAAATCGTTCAATGTATTTCCGCTGATACCCCGGTTGAAGAACTGATATTCTTGCTCAGGATAATTACTTTGATAGTAAGAAGCACACAAATACATGTACCCACTTCCATAGATATGATTCATATCCCAATGATTACGGACAGAAGAAGGTTGGGCACTTCCATCACTATTTCCCCAGTTGCCATCAGTAATGGAATCACCGATGAACAATATTTTAGGTCCTGCGGCCCAAACATTAACCTCGCCAATTAACAGAAAAAATAACCAGACAAAAAATTTCATAGTAAAATAAGATTATAGACTTTATTATTAGATACCTACTTTATTCAACAAAAATAATGTTTTCTATGTACGTTAAATCATAAAAGAACAGGGAAATAAACAGGTTTGAAACATTTGAATACCCTATTGGAAACATTTTAGCTCGTGACAGGAAACAAAAGAACGGATGCAGAAAATCAAAATCATGTATCTTTGTAATCGAAGTCAAGTAAAGACTTAGTAACTTTTTAACTTTAATGAATTATGCGAAACATTGGTATCTTACTTTGCGCCTTAGCTTGTTCTCTATGCGAAACATTTGCTCAGGGGTATAAAAACCCGGTAATTCCCGGATTTCATCCCGACCCTAGCGTATGTAAAGCTGGCGATGACTATTATCTGGTAAACAGCAGTTTTCAATATTTTCCAGGAGTACCTCTCTTCCATAGTAAAGATTTGGTAAACTGGGAGCAGATAGGCAATTGCCTGACACGGGAATCACAACTTAACCTGAAAGGAGCCAATGGAGGAAGCGGTATCTTTGCTCCTACCATACGTTATCACGAAGGAGTATTCTACATGATTACAACCAATGTATCAGGCAAAGGTAATTTTCTGGTTCACACAACCGATCCCAAAGGAGAATGGTCGGAACCCGTATGGCTGGAACAAGGAGGAATCGACCCTTCTTTGTATTTCGAAAACGGTAAATGCTACATGGTAAGCAATCCGGACGGTTACATCAATCTGTGCGAAATAGATCCGATGACCGGAAAACAGCTCACACCTTCCAAAAAGATATGGAACGGAACCGGAGGACGTTATCCGGAAGGACCACATATTTATAAGAAAGATGGCTGGTATTACCTGCTCATTTCAGAAGGAGGAACAGAAGTAGCACATAGCATCACCATCGCACGCAGCCGTTACATTGACGGACCGTACGTAGGAAATCCGGCAAATCCGATTCTGACTCATGCTTGTCAGGCTGGAGAAACTAACCCTATCCAGGGTACAGGTCATGCCGATCTGGTAGAAGGTACAGACGGTTCATGGTGGATGGTTTGTCTTGCTTACCGTATCATGCCGGGATTCCATCATACCCTGGGACGTGAAACTTATCTGGCTCCCGTACGCTGGGACAAAGATGCATGGCCCGTTGTAAACGGAAATGGTACAATCCAACTGGACATGAATGTACCTACTCTTCCACTTCAGACAGTAAAACAAAAACCCGAAACCATCACTTTCGAGAACAAACAATTATCTCCCGAATGGATATACCTGCAAAATCCTGATATGCAGAACTATGAATTCAAAAACGGAAATCTCCGTCTGAAAGCAACTCCGGTTTCTTTGAATGAGCAAAAGAGCCCGACTTTTGTTGCTATCCGGCAAGAGCACTTCAATATGGAAGCCGCTACTTCTTTGGAATTGAAAGATGCACAAGCAAATGATGAAGCTGGTATCAGTGTATATATGGAATACCACTCACACTACGATTTGTTCGTCCGTCAGAACAAGGATAAAAGCCGTTCGGTTGTCCTTCGCTACAAACTGGGAGAATTGGAACATATCGAAAAGGAGATGCCACTAAACAGTAAAGGAAACATAGAACTGAATATTAAATCGGACATAAACTTCTATTACTTCGGCTATACAGAAAACGGTATTTATCATGAGCTGGGAAAAATGAATACCCGTTACCTCAGCAGCGAAACAGCTGGAGGATTTACCGGAGTCGTACTCGGACTATATAGTGTATCTGCTTCCACACAATCGAAAGCGTATGCCGACTTCCGATACATGAAATATAAAGGAGAATAAACATGAGAAAACTATACCTGTATATATTAGGAATATTCCTGATTCTTCCTTTTGCCATACAGGCACAAACGGAAAAGAGAATCAAGATAGCTTGTGTAGGCAACAGCATTACCGAAGGATTTCTGTTGAAGAATCCTTCGGAAGAAAGTTATCCGGCTGCCCTTCAGAAATTACTGGGAAACAATTACGAAGTAGGCAACTTTGGCGTGACTGCCCATACATTGAGCCTGAAAGGAGATCTGCCTTATATGAAAACTACACGTTTTCAGGAAGCGCTGGATTTTCTGCCCAATATCGTAACCATCAAACTTGGAACCAATGATTCCAAGCCGCAGAACTGGCAGCATCGTGCTACATTCAAGGACGATCTGAACCTGTTGATCGATAAATTCCAGGCACTTGCATCACATCCTCGCATCTACCTTTGTCTGCCTATTCCTTCTAACCGTAAAGAATGGGGCATCAACGACAGTATCATAGTAAACGGAATCATTCCATACATCCGGGAAGTTGCAGCCGAAAGAAGCTTACCCGTGATCGACCTCCATACAGCAATGCTTCCTTATTACCCACAACTCTACGTCGACGGAGTGCATCCCAACAAGTACGGAGCTGCTATTATTGCTGAAACATTGTATAAATGTATTACCGGAGAAGAACCACATCCGGTTCTGGGACGCAGTGACCAGACATTGTGGTACGACGAACCTGCTGCACAGTGGGAGGAAACTCTTCCGTTAGGCAACGGCAGACTGGGTATGATGCCCGACGGAGGAATCGGCAAAGAGCATATTGTTCTGAATGAAATCAGCATGTGGAGTGGATCGGAAGCCAATTATCTGAATCCCGATGCTTCCAAAAGCCTGCCCGAAATACGTCGGCTATTGTTCGAAGGAAAGAACAAAGAAGCACAAGAACTGATGTATACCAGCTTTGTTCCTAAGAAACCGGAAAAAGGAGGAACGTATGGAGCCTTTCAGATGTTGGGCGATTTATTTTTGGAGCATCAGTACGGAGTACATGAAAAAGATGTTCCTGCTGATTACCACCGCTGGCTAGATTTAAGTAAGGGAATCGCATACACAACTTTCTCCCGCGGGAATGTAAATTATGTGCGCGAATACGTCGTTTCACGCGATAAAGATATCATGCTGATACACCTGAAAGCAAACGTTCCTGGTTCCATCAATTTCAAAATGAATTTGAGCCGTCCGGAAAGAGGAAGCGTACGCAAACTGGCTGAAGGAAAACTGGAACTGTACGGCAGTCTGGACAGTGGTTCCTCGCAAGCGGGGGTCCGTTATGCTGCCATCGCCGGAATAACATGCAAGGGCAAGCAGACAAACCAGTCGACTGACGAACAGTCTATCACTGTACAAAATGCGGACGAAGCATGGATTGTAGTATCGGCAAAGACCTCCTTTCTGGCAGGAGAAATTTATGAAACGGAAGCAGACCGAATACTCAACGATGCATTGAAAAGCAATCTCTGCGAAACTGTATCGGAAGCAATCCTAAGTTACCAGGCTCTGTTCAACCGTGCAGGAATCCGTCTGCCCGAAAATGAAGCCGTTTCACATCTGACTACCGATCAGAGAATTGAAAGATTCCAGCAGCAGGACGATCCTTCGCTGGCAGCTCTTTACTATAATTACGGACGTTATTTGCTGATAAGCAGTACACGTCCGGGAAGCTTGCCTCCCAACTTGCAAGGACTTTGGGCTAACGAGCCGGGAACTCCCTGGAATGGCGACTATCATACGAACATCAATGTACAAATGAACCACTGGCCGGTAGAACAAGCTAATCTATCGGAACTATATCTACCACTGGTTGACTTAGTGAAACGCCTAGTTCCCAGCGGAGAAGAAAGTGCAAAAGCCTTTTACGGTCCGCAAGCAAAAGGCTGGGTACTCCACATGATGACCAATGTATGGAACTATACCGCTCCCGGAGAACACCCGTCATGGGGAGCAACGAATACCGGAGGAGCATGGCTTTGCGCACACTTGTGGGAACATTATCTTTTCAGTGGCGACCGGAACTATCTGGCAGATATTTACCCGATTATGAAAGGAGTTTCAGAGTTTTTCTACTCTACCATGGTACGCGAACCCAAACACGGATGGCTCGTTACAGCTCCCACTTCTTCACCCGAAAATGCTTTTTATCTACCGGGAAAAGACCGTACGCCTATCAGTGTATGTATGGGTCCGACAATGGATATCCAACTGGTACGTGAACTTTACACCAACGTGATAGAAGCTTCACATATTCTGCGTACAGATACTGCTTATGCTGAAGCTTTGCAAGAGGCCATCGGGTTATTGCCACCTCACCAGATAAGCAAGAAAGGATACCTGATGGAATGGCTGGAAGATTACGAAGAAACGGATATTCATCACCGTCATGTATCTCACCTGTATGGTCTGCATCCGGGAAACCAGATTTCGGTTCTTAAAACTCCCGAGCTGGCAGAAGCCTGCCGGAAAACCTTAAACCGACGAGGGGACGAAGGTACAGGATGGAGTCGTGCATGGAAAATCAACTTCTGGGCACGACTGGGCAACGGCAACCGCGCATATAAGCTGTTCCGCAGCCTGCTTTACCCGGCATATACGGCTCAGAACCCCACACAACACGGAAGTGGAACATTCCCTAATCTCTTTTGCTCACACCCACCCTTTCAAATGGATGGTAACTGGGGAGGAACTTCAGGTATCAGCGAAATGCTGTTACAAAGTCAGGATGGCTTCATCCACCTGCTTCCTGCCCTGCCTGATTCCTGGAAAGACGGAAGCTTTTACGGACTAAAAGTAAGAGGAGGCGCCACAGTCGATCTTGTATGGAAAGATGGAAAGCCAGTACAGGCAACCATCACCGGAGGATGGCAGAACAATCTGAAGATGAAATGGCCTCTAGGAGTCAAAAAAGTACTCCTCAACGGTACAGTCTGTAGTACAGACTCTTTCATCCCGTTCAGTGTAAAACAAGGAGAATGTATTACGTTCATATTCGAATAACTGATAAACAAACTATAACAACTAAAAAATAATTGACCATGAAAAACTTCAAAAAACTGGCACTGGTATCTGTGTTATGTACTGGTGTCTGCCTGACAGCAGGAGGACAAAAGCCGGCTCCGGCTATTCCCTCCGATCCGGTTATTGAGGCACATATTCAGGAATGGCTGAAGAAAATGACACTCGAAGAAAAAATCGGCCAGATGTGTGAAATCACCATCGACGTAGTAAGTGACTTCGAAGCTAGCAAGAAAAACGGATTTACACTGAATCCTGCCATGCTCGACACTGTAATTGGTAAATATAAGGTAGGTTCATTGCTGAATGTTCCGCTGAGTGTCGCACAGAAAAAGGAAAAATGGGCTGAAGCAATCAAACAGATTCAGGATTTGTCCATGAAAGAAATCGGCATACCTTGTATCTATGGTGTCGACCAGATTCACGGAACTACCTATACACTCGATGGAACCATGTTCCCGCAAGGCATCAATATGGGAGCAGCTTTCAATCGTGAACTGACAGAAAAGGCAGCAGCCATTTCGGCATACGAAACTAAAGCCGGCTGTATCCCCTGGACCTATGCTCCGGTAGTCGACTTGGGACGCGATCCACGCTGGTCGCGTATGTGGGAGAACTACGGAGAAGACTGTTACGTAAACGCAGAAATGGGTAAGGCTTCTGTCAGAGGTTTTCAGGGAAGTGATCCGAATCATATCGGCGAATATAATGTGGCAGCCTGCATGAAACATTACATGGGATATGGTGTTCCTGTTTCAGGTAAGGACCGTACACCTTCTTCTATCTCACGCAGCGATATGCGCGAAAAGCACTTCGCCCCGTTCCTTGCAGCTATCCGTCAGGGAGCACTGAGTGTAATGGTTAACTCAGGTGTAGACAATGGCATACCTTTCCATGCTAACCGTGAACTGCTAACCGAATGGTTGAAGGAAGATTTGAACTGGGACGGTATGATTGTAACCGACTGGGCAGACATCAACAATCTGTGTACACGCGACCATATTGCAGCAACCAAGAAAGAAGCTGTCAAGATTGCCATCAATGCCGGAATCGACATGTCAATGGTTCCCTACGAAGTAAGCTTCTGCGACTACTTGAAAGAACTGGTACAAGAAGGTGAAGTTCCCATGAGCCGCATCGACGATGCCGTAGCCCGCGTATTACGTCTGAAATACCGTCTGGGACTGTTCGAAAATCCATATTGGGATATCAAGAAATACAACAAATTCGGTTCTGAAGAGTTTGCCCGTGTTGCTTTACAGGCCGCTGAAGAATCAGAAGTGCTGTTGAAGAATGAAGGCAATATCCTGCCGCTTGCCAAAGGAACAAAAATCCTGCTTGCCGGTCCGAATGCCAACTCCATGCGTTGCCTGAACGGAGGATGGTCGTACAGCTGGCAAGGACATCTAGCTGACCAATGTGCCGGTGCTTACAACACAATCTACGAATCTCTATGCAACAAGTATGGTAAGGAGAACATCATCTACGAACCGGGCGTGACTTACGCTCCTTACAAAAACGATAACTGGTGGGAAGAAAACCAGCCGGAAATCGAAAAATCAGTTGCCGCAGCCAGTCGTGCCGATGTGATTATTGCCTGCATCGGAGAAAACTCTTACTGCGAAACTCCGGGTAATCTGACCAACCTGACCATGTCGGAAAACCAACGCAATCTGGTAAAAGCTCTTGCTGCAACCGGAAAGCCAGTCATTCTGATATTGAATCAAGGTCGTCCGCGTATCATCAACGATATTGTTCCACTGGCAAAAGCCGTAGTCAACGTCATGCTGCCCAGCAACTATGGTGGCGATGCCCTTGCCAACCTGCTTGCCGGCGATGCCAACTTCAGCGGAAAGATGCCTTTCACCTATCCTAAACATATCAATGCACTGGCAAACTACGACTATAAGCCTTGCGAAAACATGGGACAGATGGGCGGAAATTACAACTACGACTCGGTAATGGATGTACAGTGGAATTTTGGTGACGGTTTGAGTTATACAACTTACAATTATTCAAATCTGAAAATTGACAAAACTTCATTTACAGCCGATGACGTGCTGACAGTCAGCGTTGATGTTACCAATACAGGAAAAGTTGCCGGAAAAGAAAGCGTACTGCTTTATTCAAAAGATTTGGTAGCAAGCAGCACTCCCGACAACATCCGTTTGCGTAATTTCGAAAAAATCGAACTCAATCCGGGTGAAACCAAAACCGTAACCATGCAACTGAAAGGCAGTGATCTGGCATTTGTTGGTTACGACGGTAAATGGCGTCTGGAAAAAGGTGATTTCAAACTGAAATGTGGCAACCAATGGACAGATATTCAATGCAGCGAAACCAAAGTCTGGGACACACCGAATAAATAATTTCATGAAAAGTATTCATTTGAAAATCAATAAGTTTTAAAGTTTCCCTCGCCTATTCGTATTAGTTGAAAAAACTTAACGGAAAAGGCGAGGGATTTTTTGTACAATTTTAAAAAAAATATCAAGATAAATCAGACAAAAGATGCTGTTCTTTTTAATAAAAGATCTGCATCTTTTTATTTTTAGAGTCTCTGCTCATTCCTTCTTATCCCATCATATACTTTAATTTAGACATTGAATTAATCACATCAAACTATTTTACTTCTGTTTCTTGTACCTGCATAAAATATCAGCAGGGGAATAAATAAAAATACCCAATTATAATTATATTTGTAATTATAGAATTCGGGAAACCAGAAGAAACCAAAGTTTTTTATTTATAAAAATTTTTACCTAAGATTATGAAGAAACACAAGCTTGCAGTGATTATTCTTTTCATCATCGGTATATTACCGGTAGCTGCACAAGACAAAGCTTCCTCCCTATCCCGAAAAGAAATACAAAAAATAGAATCTGCGCGACACCCGTTTACCATGTCGTTTTCAATAGGTCCTAATTTCAATACCGGAGGAAGTGAACATACTGAATATTTCGGGTCACGCGCAGATGTTGCTACCCAGTTCGACTGGCGTATATCTGTCGGATTTGCACGCCACTGGAACGCCTATCTGGATATAGGATTAAGCTTCTTCAAAATTCAAACAGATGATCTATGGAGCAACATCGCTCAAACCATAGGCGATAAATTGCTTCCCGGATTAAGCAGAATAAAACCTTCTGCAAGTATAGGTATCGGCTACATGGAAGAAATAGGAAGATGGCAGTTGATGCCAAGAATCGGTATAGGACGCATGAGTGCCGGAGGCTCTGAAAAAACTCAAACCATTGAAGATACAACATATAAACTTGAAATAAGCCGTTCATCCACATTTCTCAATCCCGGAATATCAGCAGGATACCGTACTTCCAATCTGTGCAGTATAATTCTAGACGTCAGCTATCGCTGTCCGTTACAGTCCTGTCATACAACCTATACCGTAACAGAAACCGATCTGCCATCTGTAACAGAAACCGTAAAATCCCGTTCATGGTCAAACGATCTCAGCGTTTCTGTGGGCATTCAGCTACATATGGGACTAGGCAAGAAAAGGTGAAAGTAAAAATTTTCCCCAGCCGGAACACAATCCAACTGGGGAAAACAACATTCAGTAATCCGAAAAATAATCAAGATAAGCAGTTACTCAATTATCCTTAGTATATTCTTCAATATCATGAATAGCTTCTTTGGCTTTATGACGAACACGAATACAGTGTAAAATACCTCCGGCAGCTCCCAAAACAAAACCAACACTTCCTCCGTAACATATCATTTCACCTCCTACTTTCGGATAACTTTCAAACATAAACCAAACAATCCAGCACAAAGCAAACGGAATGCCGAAATAAAGCCATCTTAAATTCAGTTGGTTCATGCGAAGCAATGCCTTACTGATATCCAGCAAATTACCTTTTGATATGCAATCTATACCTACTCCCTTATGACTATATCGCTGGTAACATCCGGCAATAATTAAAAAGACAGAAGTAACAGCACAAAAAATCCATGAATATCCCATCAGCAAGAAAAATACATTACAATAAACAAGTGCAAAGACTATAAAAAAATACATAAACTTCTTCTTCCGGTTGATATAGGACACCTTATCTTGTGTAGAATGTCTAATTAACTTTTCACTAACAATGATTTCTTTAGCCAGCTTATCCTTCAGCAACTGAATCTGTTGCTTCATCTCGTCTAACTCACATCTATCTGCATAATTTTCCATGACAGTACATTTTAATGGTTCGACATTTTTTTCAATTCTTCCTTAATACGATACAAACGTACAGATACGTTCTTGGTGGAAATTCCGACAATAGCTCCAATTTCTTCGTAACTCATATTTTCCAGCCATAATAAAACGATAGCACGATCGAAGGGACTCAACCGGTGGATACGGTCGTAGAGCAAACGAATCTGTCGGGAATTTTCATCCTTATCCTCAAAAAGGTTGATATCCATGGTCAGAGGAACAGCGGGCCGCCTTTTCTTTTTCCGCTCACATGAAATACATGTATTAAAACTCACTTTCCAAATCCAGGTATTGATGTTACTGAGATTCTTAAAAGAATCATATCCTTTCCAAAGATTGATAAGTACTTCTTGAAAGAGATCACTCACTTCATCGGAATCTTTCGAGAACATAAAACACACTGTATAAATGGTACTTTTATGCTCTTTCACCATTTGCGCAAATGCAGTATCCAATATTTCCATATCGTATGAATTTATTTTTTGACCATTAGACGCCTGGAGTATCACAAAAACTACACAAAAGTAGAAACTTTTTTAAAGAGGATAGAAAAAACAGCATTTTAGAAAGAAATTGTTCCGAATATCATAGGCTACTTCCAGCAACCCTATAACGATATCATTACAGTTTATTACACACAGAAAAAAGAAAGCATCTGTTTCTGCAAGAATGAATCTATCGAATCTGTTTTTTAGTTGACATAAAAAAAGTCCCGTAAAACCTTAGTTTTACAGGACTTAACTTAATCAACCTAGCGGAGAGACAGGGTTTTGAACCTATAACTCTAACCGCCTATATTTCAGCTACTTTGCTTTCAAAATTTCAAATAGGTAACGAAACAGTAACGATTTTCAGATGTTGGGCTTGTCCAACTTTGACCGCTGTTTGTCTGCCTAACTTTCGGGTTCAAAGATACGGCTTTCTTTTGAAACTCGCAAATATCTGATAATAAATATTTTTGGGTTAGTGCAAGGTGCAAGCTATATATATAAATATATACTTGCACCTTGCACTAAAAAAAAGCACTGGGGTACAAATGGTTAAAACAAAATCCGTATCTTCGTAACCGATTAAAAACAAACGTGTATGATAATAACTAACCGTGAAGAAGTAATAGATAAAGCGTTCGGCGTATTTGTCAGGATGAACTACGAGAAAGCAAGCATCATCACGCTTGCCAAAGCCTGCGGGGTGACAAAAACGGGTATCGTTTATTATTTTCCGCACAAGCTGGATTTATTCATGGCTGTGGCGGACAAATACGTGTTGCAAATGCACGAACCGGAAAACAAGTTTGCCGCTCCTGCCGATACGTTGGCGGAGTTCATCGGGCAATACGTGGCGGGGGTAGCCGCTTCCATGAAAAGGATTGTTGAACTGATTGGCGATAATAGCAGCCCGCATGATTGTAGCCCTAACTTCTACTACTTTCATTTCCTGTCACAAG
>ULVF01035753.1_pt1 | contig 53927 bp, 50 predicted proteins | sample 1959201 | NCBI WGS metagenome assembly ULVF01 (sample SAMEA4835779, study PRJEB28245) | human gut metagenome | biome: gut microbiome; material: fecal sample | place: Denmark | collected 2008 | reverse complement strand
TTAGTGGCAGCAAGAGCATTCGTTACAAGTGCATCCTAAAGCTTCTTTTGCTTCTTCTAATCTTACTTTAATACGTCCGTCAACTGCGATTCCTTCACCTGTTGTTTCAGAAATTAACAATGGGTTAATATCTAATTCATCAATGAATTTGAAATCGTTTACTAATTGAGATAATCTCAATAATGTTTCTTGGATTTGGTCGATTTGTGCAGGTTTTGTACCTCTAGCACCTTCTAGTAATTTGTATGCTTTAACTGATTTAATCATATCCATAGCATCAACATCTGTTAAAGGAGCAATTCTGAAAGTTACGTCTTTCATAACTTCTACGAATACACCGCCTAAACCGAACATCATCATTGGACCGTATTGAGGATCTGTAGCGATACCGCATACCATTTCACGATTACCTTTAACCATTTCTTGAATGATTACACCTTCAAGACCTTCTAACAAACCTTTTGCTTCTAGTCTTTCAAGTAATCCTTTATATTCTCTTCTCAATTGTTCTTCTGATTTGATGTTAACAACAACACCGCCTACATCTGTTTTGTGAGAAGTTGTTTTTGAAGTCATTTTCATAACAACTGGATATCCGATTGAATTTCCTAATTCTACAACTTCTTCTTCATTTGTAGCTAAGCCATATTTGCAAGCTCTGATACCGTATGCTTGTAATACGTCGATAGATTCTAGTGTTGTAAGTTGAGCTCTTCCTTCAGCTAAAGAGTTTTTAATGATTTTTTCAACTTTAGCTCTGTCTACATCGTAGCAAGGAATTTTGCCTTCTGGTCTTTCCATCCATAATCTTTGTTGATTTAATCTGTTCAATCCGTCAGCAGCTTCTTCTGCGTACATAAAGAATGGCATATTAACATCCATATCTGAAAGTTTTGAGAAGAATTCACTCTTAGTCATGAATACACCGATAACAGGTTTTTCAGGATGTTCAGCTTTTATTTCCATTAAAGCTTTAGCTACATCAATATCTTTCAAGCCTAAGAATGGTAGATAAATTGTGATAATCATATCAACATTTTCATCTGCAATTACTGTTTCTAATGTTTGTTTGTAGTGTTCAATAGGTGCTGAAGCAATCATATCGATTGGGTTTTTAACTGATGCTGCAGATGGTAAGAAGCTTCTTAATTTATCTTTTGTAGCATCAGAAATTTTTGCCATTTGCATACCGTATTCACATACAGCATCTGTAGCCATAATTCCAGGACCGCCTGAGTTTGTGATAATTGCTACTCTGTCACCTTTTGGAATTGGGCAGTTTGCAAATACTTTAGCTGTTGCAAATAAGTTTTTCAATGAAAATTCTCTGATTACACCTGATTGATGTAATAATGCTGCTGCTGCTTTATCTGCACCTGCTAATGAACCAGTGTGTGATGATGCTGCTGATGCACCTGCTGCTGAACGACCTGATTTTAATGCTAAGATTGGTTTTTTCTTAGTAACTCTTGATGCTAATTTTCTGAAGTTAGCAGGATTTTGGATTGATTCCATGTATAGCAAGATTTGTTCTACATCATCATCATTTTCCCAATATTCAATAGCTGTTTCAGCGTTAACATCAGCTTGGTTACCAATTGAAATGAATTGTGCAAAACCTAGGTTTAAGTCTTTTAAAATATTTAAAATACCGCCGCCTAATGCACCTGATTGTGATACGAAACCAATGTTTCCACGTTCTGGTAAGCTTTCTGCGAAACATCCGTCCATTCTGATTTCAGGGTTAGTATTTACAACACCTAAGCAGTTTGGACCTACACATCTCATACCGTATTCTTTAATTTTTTCAACTAATTGTTTTTCTAATTCAGCACCTTCTTTGCCTGTTTCTTTGAAACCTGCAGTGATGATACATAAACCTTTAATACCTTTTTCGTGGCATTGATCAATTGTTGATAATACAAATTTAGCGTTTACAACGATAATTGCAAGATCTACTTCTCCTGGAACTTCTAATACTGAAGTGTAAGCTTGTAAACCTTCAATAATTCCGCCTTTTGGGTTTACAGGATAAATTTTACCGTTGAAATTGTATTCCTGTAATCTTTTCATAATATCAGAACCGATAGTATGTTCTTTTGTTGAAGCACCGATAACCGCAATTGATTTCGGTTTCATAATTTTGTCTAAAAGATTCATTTTCTTTCCTTTCTTTTCTTCTTATTTTTATTTATTCGTCTTGCATTATTTCCATAAATTTTTGACCTAATTTATTAAAAAATTTCCCGACTTTTTCTTTGAATGTCGGAGGTAAATTTGCCAATTTTTTGTCAAATTCTTCAATAGCGTTTTGTGCTGCTATATCATAAAATTCGATATTTTGCTCCATTAATACAACATGTCTTGGAGCTTTTCTTTTCCCTAAATCTTTTTCTTTTTGTGCAATTATACTGACAGTATTTTGTCCGTGATTTTGTTTTATGAACAAGTCATAAGGTTTGTCAGCTATCATTTTTTTCATTGTATCTAAATGTTTTCTTACAAATTTACAAGGGTAGTAACTTAAATCAGGTTCTACAAATACTTTTCCTTGAAAATTTGTATTATTTTGATTTTGATTATTAATTTTTTGTACTTGCATTTTGTTTCCTCAAATTAATATCCGTTTACAATCCATTCTCTTACACGGAATTTAGCACCTAAGTCAGTTGCAATTGCTTCACAAGCTTGTAAATCTAAATGTCTGCCTTTGTATCCTTCTACTACGCTTGCAACAACAGATATTTTTTCATCAGCGCAAGCTTTAATAAATTTTTTTACTTCCTCATAGGCTTCATCAAATTTCGGTTGAGAAAGTTCATTATATTCTTCTTTTGTAGAACCATTTAAACTTACTGAAAATTCATCAATAAGACCTTTAAATTCCGGAACTACATTCCTTTTGTATACAAAATTTGCATGACCGTTTGTATTTACTCTTATTTTTATTTCGGGGTATTTTTCTTTAATATATTTAGCTACTTCTTTTAATTCTTCCAATTTTAACATTGGTTCACCATATCCGCAAAAAATTACTTCTTTGGTAGGTTCAAATGTCTCAAATTGTTGAATAACATCTTTAGCTGTTGAATTTTCATCATCAAGCCAAAGCTTTTGTCCTACTACATCGTCTTTGTCTTTTCTAAGGCAAAAGATACAGTCATTTGTACATCTGTTAGTAAGATTAATATAAATTTTTTTATCAAGTAAATATACTAAAGTGTTTGCCATGACAAGCCTTTCGATATTAAAATTATTGCACAGGCAAAATTTTTTTACAAGCAATTATTACTACTCTATATACAATAATTTATTTATATCAATGTTTAGGACTTTTGCAAGTTCTAAAATTTTCCCTAATGACATATTTATTTTTCCTGTCTCTATTTTAGCCAAATATGTTAAATGTACATGCATCATTTCTGACAGTTGTTCTTGAGTAAGTCCTTTTTTCATTCTTGCAATTTTGACATTTAACCCAAACTTTTTTAAAAGTTCTTCTTTAGTTATATCTAAATTCATATACTTATATGTATAACAATTGACAAATTTAATATATAGATATATAGTGGTAATATATTATACAAATATATCTATAAACAAGAAGGGAATTTATGAAAAATATATCAGGATTTACTCTTGCAGAGATTTTAATTACACTTGGAGTAATCGGTGTTGTATTTGCAATGACGCTACCTGTTTTAATTCAAGGCTGGAATGATAAGGCAAGTGTTGTTAAAGTAAAAAAAGCTTATTCAATTCTTAATCAAGCATACTTAATGTCTAAAGAAGATAATGGACCTGTTAGTGAATGGGATATTGAAAAATCGTCAGATTTGGTTCCTTATTTTACGAAATATATTAGAAATGTACAAATCTGTGATGATACAGAAATAAATGGTTGTAAAAGTATGAGTTCCTATGATTTAACAGGAAAAAGTTATACAAATGCTTTGGAATACTATCATTTTATTGATTCGAGCGGGCTTGCTTATGTGTTAAAAAAGGGCTATCATATAGGATTATCAGAAGCATTAGAATATGGTGGTTATTATTACGGCAATAATTCAGAGCCTTTAATGAATGTAGTTATTGTTAATATAAGTAGTAAAAAAGATGTTTTAAGATATGGGATTGACACATTTGTATTTTTTATAACTGATAAAGGGATTGTGCCTTACGGAATCATTGGCTGGTCAAAGCAGAGCATGTGTGATCCAACAACTCCATCAAGTGGTGCTGGTTGGTGGAATGGTATGGGATGTGCAGGCTGGGTTATTAGTGAAGGAAATATGGACTATGTTAAATGTGTAAGGGGAAATCAAAAATATTGTGAACGCGGAAATTATAACCCTTAATTATTTTTTCTTATTTTTTTCTTCTGAATAATCGGCAGTTCCAGGGAATTTATTTTGACCTGTTGTCATTTTTGTAATCCAATATTGCATTTTTGGAATAAGTGTTGATAAGAACAAGGCAGAAACTGCAAAACCAATGCCCCAGTTGAATGTATTTTTGATAAAGTTTTCACGACAGAATTTTTTCAATGTATTTGTATCAATTTCTTTCCCGTGTTTTTCAGCCTTTTCAACAAGTTTTGTTACGTAATGAACAATATCTTCTTTTAAATCTTTTAATTCTTCGTAATTTACGTATTTATATTTATCTGTTGATGCATTTTGAGTTGCAACGCTGAATACATTTTGTAAAAATTCAGGCATGTTAATTGCACCTTCTCTAAATACGTCTTTAATTTGGTTTTTAGTAAGTACTGCAACTCCTTCAACTTCAGGTTGTAGTTTAGACATTCTTTCTGCAAGATCTGTGTAATTTTTGATTTGTTCTGCAGAGAAATGCTTGTGATTTTTTAAATAATCTTTGAATGTATCAAGAGTTACAACTTTATGTTCGTTGAATTTTTGAAGTAAATCTTTGTCAATATATCCGACATTTGAGTTATCACCAAATACTTTTTGAGAGAATTTTTCAACACTCATTTTGCCGTTATTTTCTTCTAATACTGCTTGAAGCAAATCAGTGACTTGTTTTGCAGCGACAGGGTCAAGTCTTGTTTTTCTTCCGTCTTCTAATAAATTTAGCCATCTGTTAATATTTGGCATACTAAACATGTAGAAATAAATTGATGTTAAATCTCTGAATAAAACTTCAGTTCTTTCATGATTATTTCTTGAGCTTATTGCACGTCCGCCAGCAATACCTGCATCTGTTGAAAGCAGTTGATAAGTAGGATCGTTTTCAAACTTATTTGCTAATGATAGCAATGTATTGTAATTCATGCCGAATGAAACTTTTTTATTTTCATTCGATTTAATGAATTTATCCATTGATATTTTTTGTTGTGATTGTGTATCAAATGGATTATTAGTAATGTTATTTTGAGGTTTTTGATTTTCGTTATTAAAATGTTTTTGATGATAAACTGCTGTAATATGCTGGTTTATTTTAGGAACTACAAGCCCTACTAAGACGTTTGCAAGTAAAATACTTGAGCCGATTTTTAGAGCTTTAAATACTGCAATTTGATTTTTTGTAAGATTTTTAATTAATTTACCGGTTTTACCTTCAAGTTTTGCAGCTTCTTTTAATTTTTTATCATCATATAAGAAGTTTTTAAGCGGTTTTCTAATACCGTCTTCTTGTGCATCAAAAGCAGTTGTATGTAAATTTAGAATTCGTTTACCGATATGGTCGTTCATTTTATTGAACATTTTTACGCCGGCAAACCAGAATAATGCTCCGATACTTTCTTCAGTAAATCTTTCTCTTGCTTCTTCAAAACCGCCTCTTTTATATGCTTGTAATGTTCTTCCTCCTGTTACAAAGCATTCTAACATAATTAGCGGTGCAAGACTTCTGCTCGCAATTCCGCGTACAAATCTGCGAGGATAACTAAAATTTGAAATTGTTTGAGGGGTTATATTCATATTTTTTCCGTTAGAATTACTTATTTAATAATCCTGAAAAAAATTTTTTGCCTGATATGGGAATTTTTTTAATATTTTGTTACAGGAAAAATGTATCATAAACACTAATTAAGTTTTGTTAAATTTAATTAATTATTTAGCAATGTTTTTTCTTTAGTGTTTTTGATACAATGTGAAAAGAAGGTATGTCTTATGCAAGTTAATAAAATAGGAAATAATGTAGAACAAACTTATGTTTCACAAAAGAAAAGAGATCAAAAAGTTAAAACGGGAGTAATGTTGACATCTGCTTTAGGTGTCGGCACAGCACTTGCTCATGTCGCAAAAAGACAGGGATTTTCTTTATCCCCAACGAAAATAATGCATACTCCTGTTAAAGATTGGGCAATATTTAGTTTATATAATAAAAATAAACCTGAAAGAAAAGTTTTAAATTTAGATAATCCTTTAGATATTATAGAAATTGCTTCAGCTTCAGTAGTTGGAGGTTTAGCTGGCGGGGCAATATTTGATGATAAAAAACATTTTAAAGCAAAGTTAAAAGAATCTGTAAATCAATTTTTAGGAAATGTGTTAGTCCCTATTGCTTGTGTTGGTGCAGCTTCAAAACTGTATAGCAAGCATAAAGAAAGTATTGTAAATTTTATGCCTCAGTTGGCAGAAAATGGAAATGTCTCAAAATTTTTCAATAAAATATTTCGAGCAATACCAGGATCAATTGCGACAATTGCGTCATTAGGTCTTGGAATTTTTGCTGGAAATAGAGTGTCAAATGTTTTAAATGAAAAAATATTTCACAAGAAAGTTAAAAGAGAAATTAAAACGTCAGACTTCGCTCCACACGTTGATGACTTAGGTATGGCAATTTCGATGATGTCTGACAAATCTCCATTTTCATCTTTTGTACAAAGGGTTGTTCCATTATTCTTATGTGTACCTGGGATAGAAGTTGGAACACATAGAGAAGAATAGATGGAAAATCTGAAACTATAAATAATAAATTAAAAGAATCTGTTGATAATAGTTTATTCTTTGACAGGTTCTTTTAATATGTCTGCATATTTTTGTAAATCATTAAGTAGTGGCTGATATGTTTGTGTGAGATTATTTCTAACATTATCTCTATTTTGTTCATTTTCAGCCATAACTTGCATATCTATTTTAGCTTGTAGTGCTTTTTTTAGTAATTCCGGAATATTTAGTGCTGTAGGATTTTCACTTGCTAGATTTTTATAATATTTATCTAAATAGTCTGTGCTAATACGTTCTTTCCAATTTTCTTCTCTTTTAGAGCCGCCAATGTTATAAGTTACATCTGTGATACCTAAAAGGTCTGCAAATGAAATTTGGAATTTAGGAGTTGTCATTAATTCTGCAAATTTTGCTCTTACTCGCTCTTTATCATTTGTATTGTATAATTCTTTTAATTGATTTCTGATTTCTCCGATATTTTTTCTCCCGTCATCCATATTCAGATATCCTGCCAGATACTCTGGAGCCCAAGATGCTTGTTCCCTTGTATATTCACCTTTTGAACCGTCTTTTAAATCTCCAATACGTTGCATATATGTCATTGCAGGAATATTATCATGTGAACCAATTATATACCAGTCATCTTTTCTGCCTTTATTGAGTAATTCTTGAGCTCTATTCCAGTCAATATTTTGGATTTTAGGCAGATTTAATTGTTGTTCATATACTTGGACGAATCTGTTCGGATAACTGCATATATCTTCCCACACAGGCATGTCCGGAGTAATACCGTTTTCTTTTAATGTAGGGAGTATTAATTTTTCAAGTAATTTGGGATAGTACCAGTTTTTATCATATTCTTCTGTTGGTTTTTGAGGGTCTCTTAATTCAGATATATATTTTTCAACATCATGATTTTTATTTTCACCATTTACAAAAGCACTATCAGGAGCAGTTCTTGAAAGAAGGTATGGTTCTACTAATCCCATAGCATGGTCAATTCTTATATTTTCGCAGAATTCTAATGCATAATTTAATTTTTCTTTTAAGAATTTACCACCAGCTCCAAGTTCATAATTATTATTTTTGAATATTTTTCTAGGATCGATTACTGGAATATACCATCTTTGGGATTTTCCGTTACTTTCTCTTGCTCCCATATCCCAATCTTGAAGGAATACATCCTGATATCTCCATCTATCCATTTTAGAACAGCCAACTAAGAGGTCATTTATATATTTGAAGCCTTGAGTATCTCTCCATTCTTTATTCTCTTTAATTTGTTTTGTGGCTATAAATTGTTCAAATTTGTATTGTTCAATTTCATTTTTATTTGCTTCGATTAAATCATTGTATTTTTCGATAGCATTAAAATCACCTTTTCGAACATTTGGTATTAGAGTTTTATCTTCCTCATTTGTCCATTCTTCAAATCTATCTGTTCCGTTTTTTCTTGAAAGAATCTGGAATATCCCTTCATCTGTTAATCGTTCATCGTGTTTATCTATAAATTTATTTAATTCTTTGTTTAAAGCAAGTGCTTCAGGTTGACCTTTTGCAACTTTAGCTTTGAAATTGTTATAACTTTCTTTTAATGCAGTATTGTATGTTTTTAGAGCTTCGTTAAAATCTGTTATATCGTAATTTTTATCACTAATTTCGGGCATTTTAGTGACATTGTTATACGTTTCTTCTGATAGAATTTTCCCGTATTTATCTTTAGTCAATTCTTCTAAATCTATAAATAATTTATTTTTTGCAAATGCAGATGAATTATAAGGAGATGGTTTAATTTCTCCGTTTATAATTTCAAGATTTCCTCCAGGTCCTAATTGGTTACCGTTAAACCCATATAACATTAAAAATTTAATGTATTCTTTGGCTGCATTTCCATATGGAGATCCGATATATGAATCTCTCCCAAGAGCCGGGAAGCAGGAACCATGAGTAATTACGACTCTTTCTTTGTTTCCTAACGCTTCATAAGCTCTGTTAATTGTATCTTTTAAGCCCGGTTCTTCTTCTTTTGTCGGACGTCTACGAAATGTTATTTGATTATTATTTATCCCTAATACACGCATGTTATTTTTAAACCCCAAATAAAAATTTTTTTGCTGATATGTGAAGTATTATTAAATTTCTGATATTACTTCAATTTGCGCATTACATCCAATTTCTTCTCTTGATAATACTGTAATATTATTGAGATAGCTGCTCAAAAGAGTAAATATCAAATGTCTAAATTCTAATGGTACAAGTAATTTTGGATTATCAATGTTAAATTGTACCATTTTTTTAGAAATTTTTTCTGCTAAAGTTTCTGCAAAACCTGCATCAATCCGAATGATTGCGTCATCACTTTCATCAAAATTCGGCATAAATTTATCAAGTGTTTTATCTGAAATTTCAAAAGCACATATTATGCCATCTGAATTTTTGTTGTATTTGCAAATTTGTTTTGAAAGTGAAAGTCTTATTTTTTTTATTAAATCTGATTTTGTAGTTTCTTGAGCGAAATCATTAATTTTTTCAAATATGTATGTAATATCTTTAATTGATATTTTTTCTCTAATTAGGCTTGTTAAAATAAATCTCAAGTCAGATAAAGAAACAAAGTCTGGAATTATGTTTGTGACAAGAAAATCATTTGTGTCATTAACGACATCAATATATTTATCTAAGTCTTCATAATCCAGTAAATCATCCACGTATTTTACTGCACAAAATTCCAAAGCTCTTGCGATAAATTCTGAACCGGAAATGCCGTTTTGCCAGAAATCTTTTGTTTTGTCTTTTTCAATCCAAATAATTTTTTTGCCTGTTATTTGATCCGTATCTGTTATTGAATTTTTAATTTTTTTATCAAGGTGCAATTCATCTGCAAAGAACATTAAAAATTGAGGATAGACGCAGGATTTGAAAACATCTATCCCGCGAATTCTAATTGAAAATTCATAAGGATTAAGGTTTTCATCATCTTTAAATACAATTTTCGGGATAACGAAACCTAATTCTTCTGTTAATTTTAATCTTGTCTTTACAGTTTCTGCAACAAGTTCTTCTTCTTGAATTTCGCTGTCAGGATCAATGTATCCTAAAATTTCTTCACTTAGATGAATTGAGAGTTTTTCTTCTTTAAGTTTTGAGTACATTGCGTCAGGAGAAGTCGCCTTTGCCAGTTTTAATTTTAACTCTTCTAACTCTTTCAAGCCTGCAGAAATTTTATCATTAAGTTTTTTTCTGTTTACAGATGCAGGTGCTTCTCCTTCAAGTTCTGTTTTAATTTTTGCAATTTTAGCTTTTTGATCTTTTATTTTACCTTGAATTTCAAGACAAATTTCATAAGGAGATTGTTCCGGAGAAAGCATTTTTTCCATCTGACTTTTAAATGTTGAAATATTAATTGTATCAGCATTTATTTCATTATTAGATGTAGATGCTTCTTTCATAAAAATGCAGTGACAAAGGACTTCTCCATCATCATTTTCAACTTCTTGCATGCTGTATAATTCCCAATCATTCATTGACATTTCGTTTAATAAATTTTGAAGTTCTTGAGTATTATCACTAGAGCATGTTTTTATTACATACTGCATTTTTTTATTGAACATAAAATTACTCCTTAGTTTTTATCATTTTCAATTAATATTTTCAATGCTTCAATAGCAGTTTTAATTGCTTTATCAGTATCATGAACAACAGGGTTTTCAAGATTGAGTTTTTCTCTTTCTTGATTAGCTACAGTAAGAAATACAGACCCAACTCTTACTTTAAGAAAGTTGCCAACGATAAAAAGAGCTGCAGACTCCATTTCAGAAGCCAGAGTTCCCATTTTTTTCCAAGCTTCCCATTTGTTTAATAGTTCATAATTTACTGGCATTTTATCTGGTGAGTGTTGACCGTAAAAAGAATCTTTACATTGAACAACACCTGTATGGTATTCATAATTTAATTTTTTAGAAGCACTTACAAGAGAATTTATGACATCTAAATTCGCAATTGCAGGAAATTCTATAGGTGCATATTCTTTTGAAGTCCCCTCCATTCGTATTGCTCCTGTCGCGATTACAATATCGCCGCCTTTTACATTTGTGTCAATTCCTCCGCAGGTACCGACTCGAATAAATGTTTTAGCTCCGATATTTACTAATTCTTCTAGTGCAATAGATGCAGAAGGACCTCCTATACCGGTAGATGTAACGCTTACTTTTGTCCCGTTTAAAAATCCGGTATAGGTAGTAAATTCTCGTCTGTCTGCTTTTAATTCCGCATTATCAAAATAAGCTGCAATTTTCTCACATCGTTTAGGATCTCCCGGTAAAATTACGTATTCACCGACATCTCCTTTGTTAAGTCCGATATGATATTGTTCGCCGTGTTCAGAGTATTTCATTGTTTCCCTTTGAATATTTGTGAAATTTAGTGCAATTTTTTATAGGACGTATGCAACTGTATGTTGTTAAAATTGTCCGCTTTTTAATTTTTGAATTACAAGATCAGAAATATCAACACCGCCTACAAAAATTACTCTGTAATCTACAATTGCATCAAGCTTTTGTTCTACAAGTACTTGTTTTGTTGCAGCTTGAATTTTGTTATATACTTGTTCTTCTTTTTGAGCTTTTAATTTCATATAAGCATCTTCTTTTAATTTGAATTCTCTTGCTGTTTGAGCTTCAAAATTTTGTTTTTTTAATGGTGTATCTAAAGCTTTGTATTGTTTTTCTTTATCTACCATATATTGTTGCATTTCAAGAGCTTTTGCGTCAATTTCTTTTATAGCCTGTTGAGCGAAAGGGAAACCATCTTGAACTTTTTGATAATCAATGTAACCTACACCTGCAGCATTAGCTTGGTTGCCTAATGTTAAAAATAATCCTGCTGTCATTAAAAGTGCTGCTAATTTGAATTTTTTCATGTAAATACCCTCCTAAGGATTTTTATATTAATACATTATGTCGCCTACACCAAAAGTAAAGTAACCGCTTCTGCTGCCGTTGTCACCCGGATTTGTAAGCGGAATACCATAATCGATTGATAATGGCCCCATTCCAGGGATATACAATTTTAACCCGATACCTGCTGATACTGCATAAAGCGGTCTGTCATATATTCTGTCTGTGATTGATGGGTTGAATATTTTACCTGCATCAGCCCAGACTGTAAATCTTAAATTGTTTAAGAAGTTTATTCTGGTTCTATCTAAGAATGGAATTGGTGTTGCAAATTCTGCACTACCCATAATGAATGCATCACCGGTACCTACACCACTCATTTTGAAACCTCTGATAGTGTATGGACCGCCTAATCTATATGCCATAACTTCAGGCATGTTATCACCGTGGATTTTACCTCCACCTTTAGCAGTGAATGATAAAGATGATTTCTTTCCGACAGGAATGTATTGTTTAACCATACCTGTAAGTTTTCCGTGAGTTTTGTTAAAATCAATAATTCCAAGTTCTTCATCAAATCTTAAACTTGCCATTGTACCTTTTCTTGTAACAGTGGCATTGTCTCTTGTGTCATATAATAAAGCAGGGCTAAGTGATAAGAATAATCCGCCTTCCAATTGTTTTGCACGTTCTGAAATAGGAATATTGTATCTAGAATATAAATTGCTGATTTTTTTGCCGTCACCTTCGGAGACATCTATATTTTCAAGCCCTAAAGAAAAAGTGCTTGTAACGTGTTTATTGAATTTCATTCTATGAGCTACAGTTGCTTCTGCTCCGACTCTGCGTTCAATTGCAAGTGGAACTTGGTAAGAACCGAAATCTCTATAGAATACTTTACTCATTAAAGAAGTATCAGCGTTATAAAAATATGGTTTGAAGTAGCTTAATTCAGCTTGCAAATTCATTCTTCTTTTAATAGAAGAATCATTAAGAATTACACCAGTACCTGCGATACCGTTTAGGGATAGTCTTTCGTTACGTCCTAAGAAGTTGTTATCTGAAATCCCTACAGATCCAAATACACCTGTAACAGAATCGATACCGCCACCTACTGAAATACTTGCAGTTCTTTGTTCTTCAATATTAATTGTAATATCGTATTTGTCAGGATCATCAGTCGGCTCAATTTCTCTTGTGACATCCTTGAAAGCTTGAGTTGCATATAATCTTACTAAGTCTTCTTTTAGCAAGTTTTCATTGTAAATTTGTCCAGGTTCTGTCAGAATATTTCTTTCAATTACGTAATCTTTTGTTTTTTCGTTTCCTGAAATTAATATTCTATTTATTGTGCCTTCTTTGATACTGATATTTACAGTTCCGTCAGGATCATCTGATACAGAATCTATTCTTGCCAAAATATAACCTTTTGAGCTATAGCAATCTTGTATTTTTGCAATTGCTTCATTAATTTCTGCAATATTTTGAGGCTTGCCTTTCATTGGTAAAAGGTATGAAAGGATTTCATCTGTAGAAATAACAGTATTACCTTCTATTGTAAAATCTGTAACCGGTGCGTTTTCTTCTAAAACTATTTTCAGAGTAATGCTTCCATCTGAATTATTTACCGGGATAGCCTTCATGTTTTCGGTAAAGTATCCGAGTTGGTAAATCGCTTTCAAATCTCGTTGGATTAATTCTCGGCTATATGTATCACCTTGTTGAAGTTGCATTTGTTGCAGGATTAGAGATTTATCGATTACGTTATTCCCTAAAATTTCAATATTTTTGATAATTTTTTTATTTGAAGTTGAGTCTGTTTTTTTTACGGTAGCAGTTTCTGTCGGGGTATTATTTTCAAACGCAGGTTGAGCTGCGGCAGGTGCTTGGAGGTCATGTACTTCAGTCGTTTTTTTATCTCCCCAAAAATTCCCTTTCGCAATACTCTGAAGCGGGCACATTATAACCAACAACAGGGCTATTAAAGATATATATATTTTATTGTTTGATTTCAAAAAATCTCTACCTTAAAAACTTCAATAATACTATCCTAAAAATATTATATCATAAATTAAAAAAAGTGGAATACGTAAATTAATTTAAACATTTTTTGTAAATATCATTTTTATTTAAGCTATATAGTTCGGATAAAATTATTGATATTTCTTTTGCCTTAAAATTTTTTGCTTTTAAAACTGATATTTTTTCTTCTATATCGATATTTTCATGTTTATTTTCATCTCTGAATACAAGTCCTACAATTTCACCTTTCAATGTATTACTTTGGAAATATTCAATAATTTTTTCTGTATCATCAATTACAATTTCTTCATAAACTTTTGTAAGTTCTCGCCCTATTGCAATTTTTGATTTTGGACGAATTTCTTTTATAATTTCCAAAGTATTTAAAATTCTGTTCGGGGAATCATAGAATACCAAATCTGTTGTTTTATATTTTTTTAAGATATTTTCAATCTGAGTTTTTGTTCTGGGTAAAAAACCTGTAAATGTAAAGTCTTCTCCAGCTCTTGGAACTTGAGAAAGAAAAGTTGCAACAGCATTTGCCCCTGCAAGAGCTGTTACTTTATAATTATTTTTTCTTAATTCTTCAACTATTATGGCTCCTGGATCACAAAATAATGGAGTTCCTGCATCTGATACAAGTGCAATTTTTTTCCCTTCATTAAGTTGTTTTAGAAAATAATCAATCCGTTCTTTTTCATTAAATTTATGATAAGAAATACATTTGGTTTTTATATCAAAATGATTAAGTAATTTTTGTGTAACTCTTATATCTTCACAAGCTACGATATCAACTGTATTTAGAGTTTCTATTGCTCTTTGAGTTATATCTTTAAGATTCCCTATCGGTGTAGGAACTATATAAAAATCATATTCTTTCATAATTTAGTTAAATCTCGCTTCCATATCTTTTTTTAACTTATCTGTAATTTCTCTATAATCAATAGTTACAGGTGTTGGTTTTGATGTATTTATTATATCTAAAAATATTTTTGCATTTTCAGGTTGTTTATTATCCAAAAAATATTTTGAATTCGCAGCATCTTTTCTCGCAGGAACTATTAGACCGCTTTGGGCAAATTTTTCAATGCTTTGTTTTGAAGATAGATAATTTACAAGTTTAATAGCTTCGGTTTTATGCTTTGAAGATTTTGCAACAGACCAGCCTGATGCATCTAATTGTACAACGCTGCCACAAGTCCCTTTGGGGAATTGTGCTATGTCCCAATTAAATTTTGCTTCTTCTCTTAATTTTGGTACCATCCAACGTCCTGATAAATACATTCCAAGTTTTTCTTGCAAAAACATTTGTGCCATTGTTGCACTTGCACTTTCTGATTTTAGAGGTGCTGTATGGTATTTTTTTCTTAAATCGGCATAAAAATTAATTGCATTTTGACTTTCTTTTTTGTTTATTTCTTCTGGCAAAATGCCGCCACAATTGCTCATAAGATATGGTAGATAAAATAGAGGGTCTTCTTCAAAACTAATTCCAAAAGTGTTTTTATCTGTTAATTTTTTGCTAATTTCCAGAAAATTGTTGAAAGTCCAATTTTTATCAGGATATTTAATTTGTTTTTTATCAAATAAATCTTTGTTATAGTAAATTACAAGATTTGAGACATCTCGAGGAATTGCATATAATTTCCCTTTCCAACTTAGAGCTTGAATTGCCTGCGGGTAAAAAATATCATCTGTTTTTAATTCTTCTAAAAGATTTGCATTTGCATAAATCGGTAAATATAAATTGTTTATAAAAATTACATCAGGGGCTTTATTTGAAGCAAAGAGCAAATGTATTTTTTGAAAATAATTTTGCGGAATATGCATAAATTCGATTTTTATATCTGGGTTTTCCTTTTCAAATTCTGATAACAGTGGTTTTAAAATGTCAATTTCTGATTTTGAACCCCAGCTAGCAAATTCAATAGTTGTTTTTGAGTCTTTTTTAGTACAACCACAAAGGCATATGCAGAATATAAAAAGTGTGCATAATATTAATTTAATTCCAGCTTTCACTATTTTTTACCCGTTATAATTCTATTAACACACCCATTTTATTATCTTTTACTTCAACAAGTGATTTAAATCCTTCTGCTTTTACCATGTATACATTTGCATTATCATGTCTTACTTGGATTGGGCTTGTTACATTTTTATCAAATTTTTTCAATACAAATACTTCGTCATTAACTTTTCCTATTAATGCAGATTTGCCGTCAAGATTTACGATGTAAAAACCTTTGTTATCATCAATATTAAAACCTGATTTTACAATTAGTCCGTTAATATATGATGATTTTGTATCATTATGTAATTTTGTAATAGGGTTAGTTTGTTTGGTATTTGATAATGCAGCTCCCTCTTTTTTAGGTAGGGGAATATCAAATTTAGGTGTAGGTTTATTGTTTGAATTTATTGGATTTGTAATATTTTGTTTAATATCTTTTACTGATTTTTCTTTATCAATAATTGAGAAAAATTCGTCAATAGATGACATGATATATTCTGATGGCTTAAATTTCATTTTTATACCCCTATTTTCTACATCTTCTACTTTTAAGTTTGCATCTTTAAGGCTTCTTCTGTTAGAGTGTAACAAAGAATTTCCTAATTCAATATTTTTTTGTTCATGAAGCGGAATTTCATTTTCGTATTTTTTGAATCTACTTTTAATTTTATTTCTGCTTGTCATGTCAAGTGATGTCTTATGCGTGTCAAAAGCTTTAAATTTAATTGTTTTTTGAATAGCATCTTCTTCATTATGAATTTCAACAATTTCCGGGTTAATTGTTTCATTCGGTTCAGATGCAGCTTCTTCTAGCATTTGTTCAAGAGCTTTCCGTTTTTCATCAATATCATTGTGAACAGGTTCTGCAGGTGTTTTAATAAAAGTATAATGTCCTTTGTTATTTGCTCTTGGCACAGGTCTTGCCGCTTCATCCAAATAACGCTGGTATTTTTCTTGCCAAGATAGTTCTGAATTATTTACAATATTATTATATTTTACGGTATTTAAAACTGGTGGTCGTTTAGATAATTGCTCAATAAAGGACTCTTTTAATTCTTTTGATTTTATTAATGAGGCTTTTATTAATTTAAGCAATACAATTAGACCGAAAACTGGTAATAGACCGTATTTTATCGGTATAGGTAATTTTGAATTTTTAAATGCTATTAGTTTATTTTTGATTTTTTCTTTTAAAGATAAATTTGTCTCCGCAGGTAATTCACTAATATCTTTTACAGGTTCATTAAAGGTTGTACCTGCTACTGTATTAGTTTCGGAAATATTTTCTTGTGGAGCTTGTTCAAGTTCTTTTTGTTGTTTTGTTTCTTTAATAAGTTTAGCTAAATATGCTTTTCTTATTTGTCTATCTTTGTTTTCCGGATTGATTTCATTTAATTTAATTTCAGGTTTTTCAATTTTTTTGTTTTCTGAAGATTTATTTATTTCTTTTTTTAGTTGGATAAATTGATTTTTTTGAGTTTGTTGAGGAACGGTATTTATTATAGAATTTTCTTGCTTTTTGTTAATATTTTTATTTTGAACCGCTTTATTTACGGTAACTTCTGTTTTAGGAATGCTTTTTTGATTTTGTACATTTGGTTTTGCTATATTATTTTTTACCGCGTTAGCTTGTGCTATAAGTGTTTTGTATTCTTTTTGTTCCGCTGTTACGGGGGCGCTTTTTTGAGTATTTGTTTTAATATCAAGAGGTTTTGTTGTAATTAATGTAACTTTTGTATAACCTCCGTTTGTATCGTTTATTGTTTTTACATCAACATTTGATACGAGGTCTTTTACCCCGTTTAGACTTGAACTGCTATAACCATGGCTTTGTACTTTAGGAATAAGGATTACATATTTGTTGTCAGATTTTTTTCTGACAAGAACATTATCATTATAGTTAGTAGACGTAAATAATGTTACATCTACAGAATTATTAGAAGACCTTTTTAAATCCAATTGAACAAGGTTATTATTTTCAGCATTCGCAAATGACTCTGATACAGGTGCGACTGCAAGAGCAAGCAATAATGCTATACCTACTATATTAGATTTTTTTAATGCCATTTTCTACCGTTATAATTTTTCCCTATATTTATATATAATACTTTGAGAAAGAAAAAATTGCCACTTTGTAAAAAAAATATAATTTTATGTTACAATTAGTTTATGAAAAGTGGTTTTACAGCAATTATAGGTCGTCCAAACGTAGGCAAATCTACATTACTTAATCAAATTCTAGGTCAAAAAATAGTAATAACAACTGATAAAGCACAGACTACACGAAAAAGGATTAAGGGAATTTATACTGCTGAGCAGGGGCAAATTGTTTTTATCGACACCCCTGGGGTGCATAAACCATTAAATAAATTGGGAGAATTCTTACTTGATGAATCTAAAATGGCTGTTCCTGACGCTGATTTGATATTATTTCTTGTAGATGGATCAGAACCGGCAGGCAAAGGCGATAAATGGATTGCACACAACCTTTTGCAGACGGATATTCCTATAATTATAGTAATGAATAAAGTTGACAAATTGAAAAAACTTAATAAGGTTGAAGAAAATTTATTAACATATAAGCTTTTGTTCGAAAAAAATTATCCTGTCGTAAAAATTTCAGCCAAAACAGGTCGAAATATTGATACTTTGATAAAAAATATCTATAAAAATCTTCCTGATGGGGATTTACTTTATCCTGAGGATATTGTGACAGAAGAAACAATGAGAGATGTAACGGAAGAAATTATCAGAGAAAAGATTTTATTAAATACATCAGATGAAATCCCTCATTCAGTTGCAGTAAAAATTGAAAGTTATACTGAAAGTGATGATATAGATAGAATTTATGCTACTATTTATTGTGAAACCAAAAGTCAAAAAGGAATTTTAATCGGTAAGGGCGGAAGTTTGTTGAAAAAAATCGGAATGGAAGCCAGAAAAGATTTAGAAAATATTGTAGATAAAAAGGTCTTTTTAGGTCTTGAAGTTAAAGTTGAAAAAGATTGGCGCAAAAAACAAAGTGCGCTTAAAGATTTCGGTTACGAGCAAGAAAAATAGTTTTTGAAGTCTTTATATATTTAATTTGTACCCGCCACCATAAATTGTTTCTATATATTTTTTCCCGTCAGCAATTTTGTCTATTTTACTTCTTAAGTGTCTTATATGTACTCTGATTGTCTCAATATCGTCGTCAGGAGCATATCCCCATATATCTTTTAAAAGCTGTGCAGAGGATACCATATTTCCATGATTTTGAAACAACAGATTAAATATTTCAAATTCAATCGGAGTTAATTTCGCTTGTTTTTCTCCTATTTTAACACTGTATAATTCAGGTAGAAGCGTAATTTCATTAAGAGTAAGCAGTTCTCTTGTTGAGGCACTTTCAGGAATTTGACGGGTTCTTTTTAAAAGAGCTCTAACCCTCACTTGTAATTCTTCCATTTCAAAAGGTTTTACAAGATAATCATCTACCCCGATATTAAAACCTTTAACTTTGTCATTAACTTGTGATAATGCAGTGAGCATTAGAATTGGGATATTTTTTGTTCCATCATTTTTTCTTATTCTTTGGGCAACTGTAAACCCGTCTACATCAGGCATCATTACATCTAATATTATTAATGCCGGTAATTCTTGCTTGCATAATGCGAATCCTTTTACCCCATCATATGCCTGTATTACTTTATATCCGCATAATTCCAAATTAACTTTTATAAGCTCATTAATTGCTGTGTCATCATCGATTACAAGAATTTTATTCATATTTGAATTCTATATGCAAAATACAAAAAATACAACTCTATTTGTTAAAAAATATTAATAAAAATAGCTCTTTTGAATGATACATTATTACTTATTTTTAGGCATATTAAAAATGAAAAGATTTGTAAAAATTTTATTTTAAAGTGTAAAATTTACAAATTTTCTAATTTTTATTGTAATATGTTTATTGCGAAAGCAAAAATTGTAGTAGATAAGTATACATTTATGATAGGAGGCACATGAATTGGCAATAACATCACCTTTTACAGCGTTTAAGGAAAACGGTAAAAAAGAAATCCACTTAGGACAACACGTTTTAGCAGAATTTTTTGAATGTGATCCAAACACATTAAATAGTTTAGATAAAGTAGAAAAGTACATGGTGGATGCCGCCCTTGAATGTGGTGCTACTATTGTCCAAAAATGTTTCCATATGTTTAACCCCTATGGAGTATCAGGAGTAGTTATTATTTCTGAAAGTCACTTAGCAATTCACACTTGGCCTGAATTAGGTTATGCTGCTGTTGATTTATTCACTTGCGGTGATAAATGTGATCCAAAAGTTTCTTATGAGTTTCTTAAAAAGAAATTTAATTCTAAAAAAGCAACTTTCTCTGAATTGAAAAGAGGGATTATTGATGAAGAAACTCTTAAAGTTGCTGAAAAACCATTTGAAATTATGCAGCAATTCGCTGATTAATAACTTTATGTAAAGTAAAAAATAGCAGAGAATTTTCTCTGCTATTTTTTTTATTTTATAAGTTTGTAAAGTACTTTGGATCACTTAAAGCTTTAGCTGTGCATCCGGCACCATTCATATTACTTGTAGATGTTTGAGAACAATATTCGTCATTTTCGCTATAATAATCAGTACCTTTTGCTCCCATCGGAACCAGTATTCCTCCGGAATTTAGTTGAAACATAAATAAATCTTCTCCGAGTTTGTTAGGACCTTTTTTGTACCCGTTTACGTCTACAGAAATATAAGTTCTTGTGCTTACATTACCATTTTCAAAGAATATCATACTGCCATCTGTTAGAATAAATTGAGCATCATCAAAAAAGTTTAAACTAATATTACTTTTTCCGTTTAAAGTTTGATATGCTTTTGAACTCTTATCTGAATCGTTGTCACCTACATTTGAGACACATCCTGTTGCAATTGATGAATTATAGGCATAGCCGCAATCGTAAGCAATATTAAAATATTGCTTTATCATAGAGCTTAATTCTCCTGCTTTAAGTGTTCCATCTGCTTTTACCGGTTCTCCACTATCAGCTTGATAATGTAGAAGAGCTTGATTTATTGTTGATGCACCTTTTTTTAATCCAGCTTCAAGAGCTTTTGCTTTATTGTTAGCTATTATTGACGGGAGTGTTAATGCTGCTACAACACCTATAATTCCGATTGTAATTAGCACTTCTGCAAGTGTAAATGCTTTAATTTGTAGAATATTAAGTTTCATTTAATATATTCCTCCAAAATTTGAGTATTACTTATATATTATAAGCGTAAAACTTATATTTTGCAATATTAAATATGTGTTTTACCCAATGTTAAATATTCAAATAATTTATAGAATATTTAAAAGAGGTAATAAATGGATTTAAAGAAAAATTTTGGGAAAAATTTACAGAAATATAGAAAATATAGAGGTTTAACACAAGAAAAACTTGCTGAGCTTATTGGGGTGGATGTAACTAGTATAAGTTCAATAGAAACAGGTAAATATTTCCCTTCTGCAGATAATCTATCTAAACTTGCTATGGTGTTACAGATACGTTTAAATGATCTTTTTGAGTTTGATTCTATGAGTACAGAAGAAGAAATGTATAAAGATATTTTGAATATTATTGATTCGTTTAAGAACGATAAAAAACGTTTAAACTCTATAAGAGTATTTTTAAAATCTCTTATATAAATAATTTTAAATTATGTAAAAAAATTGACTTTATATCATGACATCGCGTTTTTCTTTTTGTATTATTTACCTAACAGGGGGTAGAAATGCCGGAAGATTTAATTGAAAAAAAATCTAATTTTGACTTAACATCAAGAAGTGCTTTTTCAAGAGAAGAAGAAGTATTTACATCTCGTTCTTATGCTGCTTTGTTAGCAAAGAATATAATACCTTATTCTCATAAAAAATTAGCAGATAATTATATAATCGTTAAGCGTATTTTTAAATTCCAAGCAGTAATGCCTAGAATTACTAATACTGAAAAAGCTCTTTTGGCTAAATATGATTTTAATACCCTTGAATTTACTACAGTAAAACAGATGTATGAAGAATTAGCTCTTTTGCAAAAATGGGCTATGTCTAATGACGAGAATTTAAAACAAGATTCTGATGCAATTTTGGAAATCAGAACAAAAGAATTAAAATATATTGTGGCTACAAGTTATGCAAGTATTTCGAATGAAATTTACAAAGGTTATCTTGCATTGGAAAATTATTTTTTGGAAATAAGTAAATATAATGATTAATTAAAATTGTTATTTTGAAATATAAAAATATGATAAATAAAAAAGACCAATTATATAATTGGTCTTTTTTATTTTCAATTTTAATTGATTAAACTATGCTTGAGCTTCTTCTGTAGCTTGAGCAGCTTCAGCTTCTGCAGCAGCTTTTGCTTCTGCTTCTGCTTGAGCCTTAGCTTGAGCTTTTTTAGAAAGTTTTACAGTTTCTTTTTTTACATAGTTTAAAGTACCGTCTTCATTACAATTTTTGATTAAGTAAGCAACAGTTTCTGTAGGTTGAGCACCTTTTTTAATCCATTCTAAAGCAGAAGTTTTATCTAATTTCATAACTTTAGTTTTAGGGTTGTAGTGACCTAATTCTTGAACAGGTTTGCCTTCACGTTTTGTAGTTGAATTGATTACGATAACTCTGTATGTAGGGTTTTTCTTAGCACCCAATCTTTTTAATCTGATTTTTAACATTTTTAATTTTCCCTTATTTTTTTACATTCTATTCTTGTCGGGAAGATCATTCAACGCAGCCGCCGCTTTGGATGTCTTTCCTTGAACAAGGTTAAGAGGAATTACCTTATTCCACTCTTATAAAACCACAAAAGACATTACTAATCAAGTATAAGTTAACAAAAATTACATAATAAATATTATTTCTAAATATTTATACAATCAATTATGTCCTCCGCGGACAGCGGGAACTTTGTATGGACAAAGTTCCACAAAACCAGCCACACGCAAAATTATCTAATTATAACTAACACTCAATTAAAAGGCGTGTAAACTCACATTCGTTCAAACAATACACGCCTTTGACATTGTTTCGCTAAGTATAATTGATAATTTTGCTATTATGGCATATTTTCATTTATAATTCCTACTTAATGAAACATTAACAAAACGAGTGCTGTTTGAGCGTTAGCGAGTTCACTCGTTTTAGGTTGAATTTAGTAGGAATTAAACTGTTTGCGTGTTTTCTTTTCTTATGTCTATTCTTTTCTTTTGCATCGCAACAAAAGAAAAGAATAGATAACAATAAAATAATATTTATTATGTAAATATATTTGTCAATTTTAATGAATGCATTATAATAATCTTATGGAAGGATTAGATACAAGCAGACTTGATGATTTAAAGCTAAAAGTAAAAGATAAGCTTGACCAGACAGAATTGTTTCGTTTTAAAGGAACTGTATCAAAGCTTTTAGGTTTAACTGTTGAGGTTAAGTTACCAGGGTTAAAGGTCGGTGATTTATGCTATATTGAAACCAAAGATGGTAGAAAGAAACCTGCTGAAGTGCAAGCTTTTAAAGGAGAAGCTGCTCAATTACTATTGTTATATGATGGGGAAGGAATCGGTCAGGGAAGTTTAGTTACTTCAACCGGTAAGCCGATTATAATTCCTGTTGGTGATTTTTTGTTGGGTCGTTTGATTAATCCTATGGGAGAACCTATAGACGGCAAACCTTTAGATACTACAGGTGCAACCTGGAGACCGGTTGAGGGGCCTCCTCCAGGACCATTTGAAAGACCGATTATTACAGAGATATTTTCAACAGGTGTAAGAGCTATAGACAGTTGTATGACAATGGGTTGTGGCCAGCGTCTAGGACTTTTTGCAGGATCTGGAGTTGGTAAAAGTACATTGCTTGGTATGATTGCGAGAAACTCAGATGCCGATGTAAACGTAGTAGCGCTGATTGGAGAACGTGGACGTGAGGTTAAGGAATTCGTCGAAGATGCTTTAGGTGAGCAGGGGATGGCAAAATCCGTTTTAGTATGCTCCACGGGAGATCAGCCTCCATTGATTCGTCAAAAAGCTCTTTTGACTGCAACTGCGGTGTGTGAATATTTTAGAGATCAGGGTAAAAAAGTATTTTTAATGACAGATACTGTTACTCGTTGTGCTATGGCTGGTCGTGAAGTTGGGTTATCTTTAGGTGAACCTCCTACAATGAAAGGTTATCCACCTTCTATTTTTTCATGGCTGCAAAAGGTTTTGGAACGTGCAGGTAATAGTCCTAAAGGATCTGTTACAGCTTTATATACAGTGTTAATGGAAGGTGACGATATTTCAGATCCTATTGTAGATATTGTGCGTGGTATTGTAGACGGTCACATTTTCTTGTCAAGAAAAGTTGCAGAAATGAACCATTATCCAGCAATTGATGTTTTGGGTAGTATTTCAAGGCTTATGTCCTCTATTGTTACACCTGAGCATAGAGAAGCTGCAGGAAAAATGCGTACTATTATGTCATTGTATCGGGAAAATAAAGATTTGATTGATGTTGGGATGTATCAGCCCGGGTCAAATCCAAGACTTGATGTTGCAATTGAGATGATGCCTAAAATTAATGCCTTTTTACAGCAAAGAACATCAGACATTGTGAGTATGGATACTACGGTAAGTACTCTTATTGATATGATGAAAGATGTAAATATTTAATAAATTCTTTTTGTGGTATAATTTTCGGGAAAGGAAATTGTTATGAATATACCGCAAAATTTTGTCCCCGCAATGTTAATTACTTTATTTGCAGGTTTGTCTACTGCAATTGGTGGAGGGATTGCATTTGTTGTAAAAAAAGATAATTTAAAAGCTTTGTCTGTAGGATTAGGATTTTCTGCAGGAGTTATGGTATTTGTATCTTTTATGGATATGCTGCCAGAAGCAGATAAACTATTATCAATGAATTTCCCGCATACTCATGATTGGTTGACATTTGCAGGGTTTATTATCGGTATTATTGTTGCAATTTTAATAGATTATTTCTTACCTGATCATATTGATACTGAAGAAGTTTTGAATCCTGACGATCCAAGTCATTATGATAATAAGATTACAAAAATAAAAAGAGCAGGGTTATTTACAGCGATTGCAATTTGTGTTCATAACTTCCCTGAAGGAATGGCTACATTTTTTACAACTACTCAAAATATAACTTTAGGGTTATCTGTCGGAATAGCTATTGCTATTCATAATATTCCTGAAGGTATTGCCGTTGCATTGCCTATGTATCATGTTACAGGGAAAAAACGATATGCAATGTTGTATGCCGCATTATCAGGGATTACAGAGCCGATTGGGGCATTAGTCGGAATGTTTATTTTTGGATTATTTTTGCCTCAGATTTTGGTTGGAGTGTTAATGGCAGCTGTTGCTGGTATTATGATTTATATTTCATTTGATACCCTGTTACCGCTTGCTAAAGAGTATGGAGATTGGCACCAGTCTATAGTTGGAATTCTTTCAGGAATTCTTGTAATTTGGGTTAGTCTTATATTAATTGGAGCTTAGTTATGGTAAATAAATTATTTAATTGTTTAAAAAATAGATTAAATAATTTTATATTAGGTGATAAATTTTATTTACGTAACGATGTTACATTAGCTAAAAATATTGCACATGATAAATGGCAGGATTATTTAATTAAATTGGCTAATAAAAATCATTGGAGAGTGTTAGAAATCGGTAGTAGAGAAGTAACGAGTGCTTCTTCAATGCGCGATAGATTGTGTAATGCTGAATATGTAGGATTTGATTTTTATCCGGGTGCCAATGTTGATGTAGTAGGTGATGTGCACAAACTGTCAAGTTATTTTAATGGAGAAAAATTTGATTTAATTTTTACATCAGCCTGTTTCGAACATTTTGCTATGCCTTGGATTGCATCTCAGGAAATAGTTAAGTTATTGAAAGTTGGCGGATATATTTTTGTAGAAACTCATTATAGTTATTCATCTCATGAAAGGCCTTGGCATTATTTTCAGTTTAGTGAAAATGCATTAGAGGTTTTATTTAATAGAGAAATGGGTATTGAATGCATTGAAAAAGGCGTTTCAAACCCATTGGTCGCAAGGTTTTCTAAATATGCTGCAAAGTATCTAAGAAAACATAAAGTCCCAGGGATGTATTGTCACAGTGAATTTTTTGGTAAGAAGTTTAAGGATGTTGATGATTTTAATTGGTATAATGTGAATGTTGAAGATATTTATAGAGGGACAAAATACATTGAGCCCAATGAATCGATTTAGTTATAAATAAAGGGAAAATGATGGTTAATTTATCTAATTTATTTGATATTGGAAGAAATTTATATGCGATGCCTGCTTATCATAGTAGGAGCGGACTTGCACCTATACCTTTGAGGTATTTTTTTGAATTGACTTATCGTTGCAATTTGAATTGTCCTTATTGCTATGTAGGAAGTGATAGGATAAAAGATGAATTAACAACTGAGGATTGGTATAGAATTATTGATCAGATTCCTTGGTATTCTTTTGTTACGTTGGTTGGCGGTGAGCCTTTAGTTAGAAAAGATTTTATTGATATTTTAATGAAGACATCTAAAAAAACGTTTGGGAAATTGAATGTTGTCTCTAATGGAATTTTAATAAATGATGAAATTATTGATGCTTTTATAAAAAGTAAAATGATGCTTTTATCAGTATCTTTGGACGGATATGGGAAAAATCATGATTTGAACAGAGCAAAAGACGGAATTTGGGATAAAATTATGAACAATTTTGATAATATGAATTCCCGTAAAAAACGCCCAATGATTGATATTAAGACAATTGTATTAGAAAATAATCTTGATGATTTAGTCAAATTATACAAAATGTGTGATGAAAAGAATTTTAACTTTTTATCAATTTCTTTTTTAAGAAATAACAATTTGAAACAAAATTCAGTTCTTTTTGATAGTTTTGTTCCTGAATTTAATGCTAATTATCCTATTGAAAAATATTTTGATATGGAGCATTTTAAGGAAGTTTATAAAGAATTGGAATCATTAAGCAAAAAGTCAAAAGTTAAAATTAGATTTTCTCCAAAGTTTGAGTATGCTAAAGATCCGCTTGCAAAAATTGAGGAATTTTTTAATACTCCAGCAGACAAGCCTGTGTCAGCAATATATAAACCTTGTATGTATCCGTATTCAAATATGATGATTACTCCTGCAGGGGATGTCTATCCTTGTTTGTCGCAAAAAATCGGTAATGTTAAAGATATGAAAATTAAAGATGTATTTAACTTGCCACATTACAGATGTTTCAGGAAAAATTTAAAAGCAGCAAAAGTATTTGGTGCATGTCAAATGTGTTGTGAGCTTTGTGTTAAATAATTTTATCCATGAAAACATGGACATGTTCCTATCAATATAGAATCGTGGACTTTTCAATTTTTCAATATAGGTTATACTGAAAATGTAGTTAAGGTTCACGCCCGAAAGATGGCAAAAATCGTTTACTATATTGGGTTAGGGGATAGTAACATGGGATATATTCATTGTTGCGGCGCCTTGCATAAAACAAGGACGTATAGACTTGCGCCAAAAGAGCAGTTTATAATTTGCGAACTTGATTATCTTTCTAAATGCCCTGTTTGCGGACATACAGTGGTTCAGCTTACAAGGGTTGACAAAGATGATAATATATCTGTTGTCAGGAAAGTTAATAAAAAAGCTAAAGATTTTTTTGAAAAATTAAAAAATTTTATTTTATATGAAGTTCGCCCAATAAAATACAATAAGATGAATTATGGGAAATTTTATCTTAATTACAACGAATTTGGTGTAAAAAAAAGATGTTATTCCAATTTAAGAGCATTAAAAATTGGATTGGCAGAAAATAAAGATTTAAAAATCAATCTTTAAAATTATCTTACTCTCTGGGCGGATTACCCGCCCTATTTTTTTTTGAACGGAAATATTATGAATAGAATTTTTATATTTTTTAGTATGCTAATTGTAAAATTGATAATAAAGGGAATTAGGAAAAATGGCACTATCTCCAAAGGAACTTAAAGTACTAACTTTGGTTGCACTGGGGTATTCTGATAAAGAAATCGGAGTCGAATTAAAAATAGCATATGGTACAGTCCGAAATCATATAGATAAAATTGTTTTAAAATTGAATGCTCAGAATAGAACTCATGCAGCCATTATTTATAAACTTACACATAAAGATTGGTTAGAGGACGTTTATGAAAAGAATAATTATTCATTGGACTGCAGGAGGTTATTATCCGACTGAGTATGAAAAAGAGCATTATCATTTTTTGATTGATAAAGATGGCAGTGTTCACAATGGAAAATTTAGACCTGAGGATAATGAAATTTGTAAGGTCGGAAAATATGCAGCCCATACAGGTGGCGGAAATACAGGGTCAATAGGTGTTGCAATTTGTGCAATGGCAGGTTTTGTAAATAAATCTTCTGTTGGGAAATATCCTATTTTAAAGAAGCAATTTGAAAAAACAATGGAATTTTGTGCGGATCTTGTCAAGAAGTATAATTTATCAGTTACTCCACAGTCTGTTTTAACTCATTATGAATTTGGGATAAAAAATCCTAAAACAACCTCTGCAGGTAAAATTGATATTATTTATCTACCTCCTTACAGTTGGGTTGAAAAAAATGAGGTTGGCAGTTTTATTCGCTCAAAAGTTAAATGGTACAAATTAAAAGGAGTATAATTTTTATGGAAGTTGCTTATTACAATTTATCCGGTGGAATAAATCAGGCATTAACTAAGACGGAATTAGGACTTGATACAAAGAAAATTTATTGGGCTGATGCTGAAAACGTTGAAATTTTACAAAATAGAGGAATTGTCAGACAAAGTGGCAATTCTTTATTTTTAGAAATTGGGGAACAAATTACGGGGTTAGCTGAAATTTCCGCTTATGATAAAAATAAGTTGGTTATTACAACAGTATCAGGAAAGATTTATATTTATGATGAGGAACATGCTAAAAAAATATTATTAGAAAAATCTTTATTAGGTGTTAAGCCTGTATTTTTAAATTTTTTAAACGGAATTTTAATTAATACTGAAGCTGATGGGTTATTCTATATAAAAAATAATGAGAATTATGAAGTTGTAGAATGTGATTTAAAGGATTTGTCTGATAATACAGTTTTAGGTGCATCAATGTCCGTTTATAAGGGTAGAGTTTGGGTAGCTAAAGATGCTACGATATATTATTCTGCACTTGGAACTTATAATGATTTTACGACATCTGATGATGCCGGATATATTAATGAATTTCATACAGATACAGGCTCAATTACTGCATTAAAACCATACAAAGATTATTTAGCTGTTTACAAAGCCGATAGTGTCTACTTATTAAGTGGTACAAGTCCTGATGATTTTGCAATTTCTTTATTTGCAAATAAAGGTGCAGTAGGTGCTGATTCTATTGTAAATGTTGAAAATAAACAATATTTTTTAAGTAATGGTATTTTTGCTCTGGAACAAGTCGGAGAGTTAAATCAAATTCAATTGGGAAGTGAGATATCTCAAAAAATTAAGCAGGAATTTTCATCTTTTGGAAATTTGAAAAATACAATATGCTTGCATTATGAAACCAAAAGTCAAATGTGGTTTTTCTTTCCATATGCAGATGATGATTATTTTCATACTGTCTGGATTAACGATTATGTGAATAAAGCTTGGTATAAAAGAGTTGTCCCACAAGATATTGTAACAGCTTGTATTTATAATAATTCAATTTATACAGCAGATAAAGATGGAAATATTTACAAGGAAGATTTTGGAACTACTTTTAATGGTGAAGCAATCAACTTTATGTGGAAGTCGCCTTTTTTAGCTTTGTCTAATGCTCATCACAGAAAAATGATTGATGAATTCTATTTTTTATTAGATACAGAATATGATAACAATTTTAATTTTTCTGTATACAAAGATTATGATAGTGAATATTCGGATGATATCGAAAAAATTTATTCCGTACATCAGGATCACTTGATTTGGGCGGATGATGAAACATCTGATGATTTACCTTGTCATTGGACCCCTGATGATGCAAGTGTTCCTGTATGGTCTGTAAATAAAGATACTATGGAGAAGGCTGAAATATCTGAATCAAATTATGCTGTTCAATTGTGTGTAATGGGAGAGGATATTACTCAATCTTGTGCAATTATCGGACTGCAATTTAGAGAAATTTATGAAGATGAATAAATTTATAATTTTACAATAACACCACTCATATTTTTATTTGTAGTTAGAAAAGAAAGGAAACGAAAAATGACTGACAATGCTTACTCTGCATTTATCCCGGAAATTTGGAGCCAAAAGCTTAATTATATGCTTTCAAAAGAATGTGTAATGCTCCAATGTGTTAACAGAAATTGGGAAGGTGAAATTAAAAATCAAGGAGATAAAGTAAAAATTATTACTCCTGCAGATGTTGCAATTTCAACATTGAGCACATCAAATATTACTTATGATGAATTGGAACCTACATCTCAAGATCTTGTAATTGATCAGAAAAAATTCTTTGCATTTAAGATTAATGATGTAGCTCAAGTTCAGGCTAATACTGATATTATGGAAGCTCATTTGAAAAATGCTAAAAAAGCTATTGAAGAAGTTCAAGATGCTTATATTTTGTCATTACACACAGAAGTTGATACAAAAAATGTTGTAGGTTCTGAAGAAGCTGCTGTAACTCTTGATAAATCTACTATTTATTCAAAATTTGTAGAACTAGCTCTATGTTTAAAAAATTCAAATGCAGTAACTACAGGGGTAAGACCTTGGGTTGTAATTAACCCGACAATTGAATCTTATTTATTACAAAGTTCTGAATTTATCGGGGCTCATAATGTCGCTGATGAAACTTTAAGAGAAGGTGCAATCGGAAGAATTGCAGGCATGGATGTTTTAGTAAGTACAAATTTAGGAGATGTTGGCGGTAAATATTATGTATTAGCAGGTACAAATGAAGCTATTACTTTTGCTTCTCAATTATCAAAAATTGAAAGCTTGAGAGATAAAGACAGTTTCTCTGATTTAGTAAGAGGTCTTTATTTGTATGGTGCAAAAGTAGTACAACCGAAAGCTCTTGCAAAAATGGTTGTAACAGCTGCTGCATAAAATTTATCCATACCCCATAATGCATCTTCAAAAATTTATATGCGAAGATGCATTATTTTAAAATAATGAGGTTAATTATGTTTGATAACTTAAAAGAAAAAATAAAAGAGCTTGCTAAAACTGCTGTAGTTAAAGCGGAAGAAGCATTAGGAAGTAATAAAGGTCAGCAAAAAAAAGAAATGGCTATCAAGTATATTGTTGAAAAAATCCCAGTTCCTGCTCTTTTTAAACCGATTATTTCATTGTTATTATCCTCTTTTATTGATGATGCAATAGAATTAGCGGTTGAATATATGAAAAATGAGGTACTTTAATTATGAATGAACAAAATATACAAAATCTTTCATCCTATGCCGGTAATCAACAAGCGGTATCAGGTGTTCAACAACCTGTAAATAATGATGCAGAATCTGTAAAACAAATGGCTGTAAATGATTTAAAAACTATTAAAAATCTTGTGCAATCAGGGGTTATGACCCAAGAACAAGGACAAAATTTAATGAATTATGTTACACAAAAGGCGTTTGAAAAGTATACATTATGTCAACAAGGTCAAACACCTCAAAATGCACTTCAACAGCCAGTTGCTCCACAACAAGCTCAACTACAGGGCAATGCTACAACTCCTGATTTCTTTAATCAAGATGGTAGAATTGATGTTTATAATTATTTGAAAAATTCTAATATCGCTTTAGATCAGGATGAAATCTCGAAAATATCAGCTTTGATAGAAAATATTGAAAATACTGCTGTTGAAAGATATTTGAGAGAGTTACAACACGAAAAAACATTAAATAACGAAAATGAAACCGCAAAACAGAGATTGAGAGCTAATGCTCAAAATTCAGGATCTGACGGTGTAAAAAATTTGGTTTTCACTCGTGAACAAATCGGCAAAATGAGTGGTGCGGAATTTGCTAAGTACGAAAGTGCGATTATGGATCAATTAAGAAAAGGTCTTATAAAATAGCAATATTCAAAAAATCTTTGTAGAAAAAACAGTCTTTTTTAAGGCTGTTTTTTCTTGAAGATTAAGAAAGGAAATGTATGAATTATTTGGAACTGATAAATAAATGTCTTGTTGAATTAAATTATAAACAGGTGAATGCTTTTTCAGAATTGACTAAAAATGATCATAAAAAGTTAAAAAATATTATAAATGTTTTAAATTCAGAAATTTGCGGTTTTGGCAGATGGGCTTTTTTGCTCAGAAAAACGGAATTAAATTTGCCTAAAAATACCGGAGAAATTGATAATACAGTAGAAGGCAGAATTGAAACATTAGTAATAGACGGAGTTAAATTTGATTACTTTCAAGACTTTGAAGCATTTTTTGTTAATTCTCAACCTCAGAATACGTATAGTTTGTTTAATGATAAAATTTTGCTTCCAATTTTTAATAAAGACAAAAATATAGACATTTTGTATTATACGAAAAATTGTGCTAAAGATGCAGAAGGTAATGAGAAATTCCAAATGGAGTATGCAGAGGATTCTTCTTTGATTCCAGAACCTTTTGTTGAACCATTGTTAGTGTATGGAGCTTGTATGCGCTTAAAAGGCAACCCGCAGCATGTACGTTTCAACTATTGGTATAGTATGTATAAAGATGCATTAGCAAATATGCGTTCAAGAATTTCTGCAAGCATGGATGAGGAACCTTCTGTAAAAATACATAGAAGGTAATTTTGCTGTATTGTCGGTTAGTTTTTTGCACAAAAAAAACAGGAAGTTTAAAATTCATTTCCCCTCCTGTTAAGATTTACACTAGCCGAAATATAAATAGCATGATTATTATACAATTTTTTTTGAAAAATTTCAAATAGTACAAAGATTTGTAAAGAAAAGTACATAATTATTACCCTGAAAAATGATGAAAAAATTAACAATACAACAGAAAAAATTTGTAACAGAATATATAAAATCCCTAAATGGTGAGCTTTCAGCGAAAAATGCCGGATACAAATCAAAAGATTTAAAAGATACTGCAGCAAGACTTTTGTCAGAAGATTTGATAATAAAAGAAATTAAATTTCAGTTAAAAAGTCAGATTAATTCTTTAAGAGTTAATAAAGGATATGTAATTCAAAAACTTTTGCAGATTGCGGAATTTTCTTTGGAAGAAGAAGATATTTTGGATAAAGAAGGTTGTCCTACAGGGAAAAAGAAACTTCGAGATACATCTGCAGGATTAAAAGCGCTGGAAAGTTTGTGTAAGTATTTAGGGTTCACGACAACTCAAGATGTTGAAGATGAATATAAAGCTGCAAAAATTATTACAATTTCAAATCTTGATGATGAAAAAATTTAAAAAGGAGAATTATTGATGAAAAATAACGAAGCAGAAGAAAGGCTCTTAAATAATGCTTCTATTGAAGACCTTATAAAAATGAAAATTGAAAAAGAGTTTATGGAAGATTTAAAAAAATCAAAACAAAAAGTTTTACCAAAAACTTATACTGATATAAAAGATGTTCCTCAAGATAAAATCTTTTCAAAATGTTCTGTGTTCAGAGTTTTTAATCGGAATACAAAATGTGAAACTTTTGTAAACGGTATTCAAGCGGATGCTTTGATTGGTATTCAAAATAATGTAAGAGAAAAAATGCTAAAATGTCAGTTGGATGCATTCACTACAGAATCTGCGTATGTAAAATTTGAGAAAGCGGTATTTTAATGACTGAGTATAGAAATCCTTTTGACAAACCTGCTTTTTTTGAGCAGGCTTTATTTTTATATATAAAATATTTGCGATATTTGGAAGATGATTATGCTTTGAATAATTCAAATATATATGATTATTTTTTCAATTTAATCCAAAGAACATCTCCTTTTTTCTTTGTAATTACAGAAGGTGATTTAGTCAGCGGATTTGTATATCTTGACAATTTAATAGGTGACGGTAAAAGACTCCATAGTGCAGAGTTGACGACTTGTTTTGATAAAAGATTTTGGGGTGATTATACCAAACGTTGTGCAAGATTTTTTATAAATTACTGCTTTGAAACTTACGGATTAAAAAAGATAAAAGCACTTGTCTACCCTGACAATTCAAGAGTAAAAATGCTTTTGAAAAATTCAGGTTTTGTAAAAGAAGCTGTCTTAAAAAATGAAACCCTAAGAAATAACAAACTGCAAGATGTAGAAGTGTATTCAGTATTCAGTCAATTTTATAACCGCTGAAAATATTTAAAAATCTATGATTTAACCTAAAGAAAGGGGTAAAAATGAAAATTGAAACAGAAGATTTGACGCAAAAACTTTCTGGTTTAGAGGAAAAGTTTTTAGTTAGTAATATTATTGAAAAATATGATAAATTCGATGGGCAGCGAAATGCTCAATTGACGGATATAAAACTTGTAAGAGATGCAATTTATAATTCAGATGTTCCAAAAATTAACGGTTGGGATAACAGAGTAGAATTGCCTGATATATATGAATTAGCACAGACATTAAAATCTCATATAAGTGAAAATTTATATTCTCACCCTGATGCGATGTTTGATGTATCAGGTACAACTCCTCAAACTCAAGGTTTTGCAAATAAACAAAAAGCAATGCTTGTAAATACTTTTGAGCAAATGAAGATCGAAGATGAGATTGAAAAAGTTATTGACGGAATTGTAGAGACGGGTGAATGTACTCTTTTTGTAGGCTGGGAAACAAAGATTAAATCAATAAGAAGGGCTCAAACACTTGAGGAACAAATTCTTAATCCAGAGAAAAAAGGTTTTGTGATTGATGACAAAGTTATTTATGACAATGCAAAAGTTAAACATATAAAATCTGAAGATTTTGTCTTTGATAAATATAACCGTGATAATTGGGATAAATGTGCAAAAATTTATAAAACATATTCTTCAATTGATGAAATATTTTCAGATAAAGCTAATAATTGCTTGGACGAGAGAAAATTGGAAATTTTGAAAGGAGTGGTGGCTGGCAGAAAATCTCAAAATAATGATGAGAATGCTGTAGAAGGAAAGAAAGTAGAAATTTTGGAATTTTGGGGAGATATAGAACTCTCAGACGGAACGCTGCTTAAAAACTGGCTTATTGTAGTTGCAGCAAGATGTGAAATTATTCGTTTTGAATCAAATCCGTTTGTAATAAACCCGTTTATTCACGCAAATATAATCGAATCACCTCAAACAGGTCGAGGTATTTCTCCTTTGCGAGTCGCTTTGATATTGAATAGTTTGGCATCAACTATTTTAAATAAACAGATTGATGCGCTGACTTTAATGATGAATCCTCCATATCTTGCTCCTAAAGGATGTTTCAAAGGTCAGCAGGATGTAAGACCCGGAAAAATTATTGAATATGATGCTGCTTTAATGCCTACGGCTCCGACTCCTTTATCTTTTGATAAAGCAATGGTAGGTTGGGATTTCTTGAACTATTTTAAATCTACTATAGAAAGTGCAACAGGAATTTTCAAAAATATGGCAGGAAATCTTCAATCAGCTGAACGTACTGCAACTGAATTAAATTATTCAGTGAACGGTCAAGAAGCCCGTTTAAATATGATTTTAGATTCAATAAACAGAAAAATTATTGTTCCTATGGTTGAAAAAACTGCAGAAATAATTTCATATTTTAAACTCGGTAAAGAATTGATTAGCGTAAATGATAGAGGAAAAACTACTTTTATGGAAATTGACGATAATGTAAGAAATGCAAATTACATATATCGTTATGGAGATAGAAGGGCTTCTTTTGAAAGGAAAATGCGACTGAAGGAGTTATTTGAAGTTGTTCAATCTTTTGCACAAGTTCCTGAAGTTGAAGAAAAAATTGACTGGTTAGAATGTTTTAAATTTGCACTTGAACAATATGGAATAGAAAACGCAAATAATTTTTTACTAAATGATGATAAATCATAGTGCCGCAAATGCGGCACTAATTTACAAAAATGTTAGCATATGATAAACTGATTCATATTAATTAAAGGAGTTATTATGAAAAAGTTTATTAAATATTTTTGTTTATTATCTTTATTTTTATTTTGTAATTTAGATGTAAATGCTATATCTGATGATTTATCTGTACCTAAGGGGACAGTTATTCCTTTAGCATATTCAATAAAAGTTAATAGCCGTAACGTCAAACCTGATGATCAAATCCCTGTGTATGTTGTTAAAGATGTTTTAGTTAACGGGAGAGTTGTTTTTAATAAAGGTGCTAAAGGTTATTTAACAGTGTTTGATGCTCGAAAAGTGAATGCTTGGAGTTGGACAGAGTATAAAAAAGGTGGCTTTATCGAATTTGATGGCGGAGAGGTAGCTGATGCAAAAGGAATAATGAGAAAAATTGATTATAATGAACATTTGAAAGGGGCGGACTTGAACCCATCATCTTCTACTGTTTATGTCGGAAATTCTTATATTAACGGAACGAATCAAAATGTTTCAACTGTAGGAACGGCTTTTTCTAACGGATATAGTATAACAGGTGAGAATGTTATAATTCCTAAGGATACAAGATTTAGGGTTAAAACAAGTGAAGATTTTATAATAAATTATTAATTCAAAAGATTAAATAAAAAAAAATAAAACCGCTTTTTTAGCGGTTTTATTTTAGTGCAATTATTAAGGTTATAAAAAATTATGTTATATAAATTATTAAAAGCTCAGCGGGAATTTTTGGAAATTCCGCATGATTATACATTGGATGTTGCAGTTTATCAGGGAGGTTACGGGTCGGGGAAGACCTTTGCGGGCTCGCTTTTAGGTATATTGCTTGCTTTAAAATTCCCAGGTGTCCGAGGATTAGTTGGAGCACAAACTTATACTCTTGTTAGAGATACGACTTTACAGACATATTTTGAGCATTTGGAAAATTTCGGTTTTGTCGAAGGTAAGGATTATGAATGGTCGTCGTCTTTACAAAAATTGACTTTTAAAAACGGTTCTGAAATTCTTTTCAGACACTTTGACGAGCCTAACAAATTAAAGTCGTTAAACCTTGGTTTTGTTGAGATTGAGGAGATGTCTGATATTCCGTATGATACTTTTAAAATGCTTTTAGGACGTATGCGTCAAAGAGTGAAAAAGATTTGGAAAAATTTTACTTATCGAATTTTTGGTCATACAAACCCTGAAATGCAAAGAGGTTGGGTGTATAAAACTTTTATTGAAAACCCTGCCCCTAATTACAGATTAATTACAGCTCCGACTACGCAGAATATTTATCTTCCTGAAGGCTTTTGTGACGAATTAAAAAAATTGTATGACGAGCAGTATTATAATATTTTTGTACTTGCTCAAAATGGGGAATACAATAACGGGCTTGTAATAAAAGATTTTACTGATGCAAATATCAAAGAAATTTCATATCAGCCTGATATGGATTTGCATATTTCTTGTGATTTTAACGTCGATCCGATGTGTTGGGTATTTGCTCACAAGACTGATGATAAAGTTTTTTATTTTGATGAAATTGCGATGGAAAATACAACAACTTCAAAAGCTTGTGATGAGTTTTACAGACGTTATCCTAATCATAAAGGTAAAGTTATTGTAAACGGTGATGCTTCCGGAGATAACAGAAGTTGTACAAGCGAATATACAAATTACGTAATTATAAAGAAAAAACTTTTGCAGTTTGGGTATGATGTAGAAATTCAAATTAAAGCGTTTAATCCGCCGATAAAAAATAGGATTATGGCGTTTAATTCAAAAGTGCGTTCTGCAGATGGTGAAATTTGCCTTTTTGTTGATAAAAAATGCGAAAAGCTCCTTTATAACATTTACAATCTAAAATACAAAGAAGGTACTTCAAAGATAGATATTCCGACTTATCAGCAAATTAAACAGTCTAAAGAACTTAAATTTTTATCTCACCCAATGGATGCAGCGTCTTATCTTGTTGATTTTTATTGGCCTATAACTCTTTAAGGAAAGGATATTATGGATAAAATAATTGAATATTCTCCGATAATTATTGTTGTTTTAATGTTTTTTGTGCAGCAAAAAATTTTTGTGACTCCTGAACAGTTGGAGAAAAAACATAGAGAAATTGTTGAAGAAATTGAAGAAAAATTTGTAACTATTCATAGTTTTATTGATTTGAAAGATCAGTTCACTGAAGTAAAAGATAAAATAGATAAAATGTATGATCTTTTAATTGATTTAAAATAATGTTAAAAATTTGTTACATTAAGCTTATATATTTTAAAGTTTAAGCATAAAAATGCCGTCAATCCGAATAACAGACATGTAGTTACTAAGATAAATCGAAAGGAAAGCGTTACTAAAATGGGATTGGCAGCTTCACAAGCGAGATTTTTAGCAATAACCGCAAGAAAAAATAATTGCGAGCTTCAATCTATGCAAATTGCACAAGAAAAGCTTTCCATTACTCGTGAACAGCAGGAAGCTGCTCAAGAGTATCAAAATTCATTATCTGCAACTAAATTAGTATGGGATACAGCAGATGATGATGTTTATGATTTGTCATATGATGTGTTGATGAAACCTTCAGCTCTTAACGAGTATGATCCTTATTTAGTTACTGATACACAAGGGAAAATAGTATTGTCTACAAGTATGTTTAATGCAGCAGTTGCAGCAGGTGTAATTGATGCAAAAACAGGTGACCCAAAAGTTTCTCGTTTTATGGGTGCATCTGACGGCTCTTCTACTACTGATGGGTCTCGTAACGCGTTTTTATATCAATTAGGTGTTCAGAACCAAATTGATTCATCTACTATAAATTCAATTTATGCTTTAGAAGAAAAAGGTTATACAAATTCAGGTGTTGGTGGAGAAATAATTGATAAAACTCTTACTAATGCTATGCAAACTAATACTTTTATCAACTATTTAAAAAATGCAGAGTATGAGGATGATATTGAATATACTGACGATGTGAAAAATGCAGAGGGTGAAATTATTCACTCTAAAGGCGATATAATGCATGCAAAAGGAGATGCAATTTACGGGTTAAATCTGGCAGATCTTTTCTCAGAAGCTGGAATAGATATTTGTTATACAACATCTCCTAATAAAGATGATAATAAAGGTGATGTAATTATTACAAATAATGGTGCAGTCGTAACAGAAGATGAGTTAAAAAAACTTACTCTTGGTGATATTTTAGATGGCAAGTATGTTATGACAGGGCTTATGTCTACTGAAGATTTAGCAGACATTGCAATGAATAAAGTTCTTTATGAAATGGGTAAAACTTTAGGTATGGAAGAAATTGAATCTGTCTATGGCCTAAGTGTTAGCCAAGAATCATATGAAGCTTTAAATAATGCTTACGAGTTCGGGAAACAATTGTTAAATTCTGGAAATCATGTTACTACCAAAGGTTTAATAATGTCTCAATCAGTTTCCAATTCTGTTTCAGCTGCTCAAGATTCAAATATCATGGTATCAGGCACAAATGATATTTCATCTGTAAGTATTACAAATATGTTAAAATCTTTCTTAACTAATTTTGCAATATCAATGGAAGGATATGGCTCAGGTTTATTGGTAGATGATGATTCTTCAAAAAGTTCATATGTAACTGATGAAATTAATTATTATTTTGTATTAAAAAATGATAATGCAATGTCAGAACAAGATGTATTAAATGCCGATTTTTATAATATGTTGTATAACCAACTATGTACTAATGGTGCATCTACTGATTTGACTAAACAACAACAGGTCACAGATCCAGATTATTTAAATCATGCATTAAAGAATGGACAGTTGTTTATATCTTCGTTAAATAATGACGGGTATTTTTATCAAGGGCATTATACATTGAATGGTCACGTCGCAGAGGTGACCGATGAAGATGCTATTGCTCAAGCTGAAGCTGAATATAATGTAAAGAAAAGCCAATTAAGCTATAAGGAAGAATCTTTAGATTTGGAACTTAAAAATATTGATACAGAATTGTCTGCTTTAACAACAGAATATGATACTGTTAAAAACTTAATTAGTAAGAACGTAGAAAAAGTATTTACATTATTTAGTTCATAATAATAAATTTTTCCTTAAGATTACACAAATTTTCCTTGTCCATGCTAGTATTATAATAAGAATACCAGAACGGAGAGGAAAATTTTATAATGTTAAGTTTTTTATTAAAGATGTTGGGCGATCCTAACGAAAAAAAGGTTAAGAGTATTATGGGGATTATCGACCATATTAATGCTTTAGAACCTCAATTTGAAAAGTTATCTGATGATGAATTAAGAGCTAAGACAGATGAATTCAAAGAAATTTTAGCAAAACGTCCTACGTCGAGTGATTTTAAAACTGATAGAAAACTTGAAAAAGAAGCTTTAGATAAGATTTTGCCCGAAGCTTTTGCGACTGTAAGAGAAGCTGGTAAACGTGTATTAAATATGCGCCACTTTGATGTTCAGCTGATAGGTGGATATTTCTTGCATAACGGACATATCGCAGAAATGAGAACAGGTGAAGGTAAAACTCTTGTTGCAACATTGCCTGCTTATTTGAATGCTTTAACCGGTAAAGGTGTTCACGTAATTACTGTAAACGACTACTTGGCAAAACGTGACAGCGAATGGATGGGTAAGATTTATAAATTTTTAGGATTATCTGTTGGTGTAATTTTGTCAGGCGGCCGTACTGCAGAAGATTTTGCCGCTAAAAAAGCTGCTTATGATTGTGATATTACATACGGGACAAATAATGAATTCGGGTTTGACTATTTGCGCGATAATATGGCATCAAGTCTTGATATGTTAGTTCAAAGACCATACAATTACGCTATTATAGATGAAGTTGACAGTATCTTGATTGATGAAGCAAGAACTCCGTTAATTATAAGCGGACGTCTTGAAAAATCTGCTGAAACTTATCAATTAATGGCAAAAGTAGCTCCGCAATTAGAAAAAATTAAAGATTACGAGGTAGATGAGAAAAATAAAAATATTATTTTGACAGAAGATGGTATTGATAGAGCTCAAGAAATTATTGGAGTAAAAGATTTATTTGATATTAATACTCAATATGCTCACCACCTTTTACAAGCATTGAAAGCTAAAGAGTTATTTGTAAAAGATACTGATTATGTCGTAAAAAATGATGAAGTTGTAATTGTAGATGAATTTACAGGTCGTCTAATGGAAGGCAGACGTTGGTCTGACGGTTTGCACCAAGCTATTGAAGCAAAAGAAGGTGTAAAAATTCAAGACGAAACTCAAACTCTTGCAAGTATTACATTCCAAAATCTTTTCAGATTATACCCGAAATTATCAGGCATGACTGGTACTGCAATGACTGAAGAAGCAGAATTTGGAAAAATTTATAACCTTGAAGTTACAACAATTCCGACAAACAAGCCTGATATTAGAATTAACTATCCAGATGTAATTTATAAAACTGAACGAGCTAAATTTAATGCAGTTGTAGAAGATATTATTAAAATGCATAAGATAGGTCGTCCTGTCTTGGTAGGAACAATCAGTATTGAAAAATCCGAATATGTTTCACATTTGTTGAAACAAAAAGGGATTCCACATCACGTATTAAATGCAAAACATCACGAAAAAGAAGCTTATATTATCGCACAGGCAGGTCGTGTAGGGGCTGTGACAATTGCTACCAATATGGCAGGTCGTGGAACCGATATTTTGTTAGGTGGTAATGCTGAATTCTTGGCAAAAGATATGCTAGATAGTAAAGGAATTACTCCAGAAAGCCCTAATTATGAGGAAGAAAAAGAAGCTGCTTTAAAAGAAGCACGTGCGATTACAGAGGAAGAACACGCTAAAGTAGTAGAGGTTGGCGGACTTCACGTAATCGGTACAGAACGTCATGAATCTCGTCGTATTGATAACCAATTAAGAGGTCGTGCTGCTCGTCAGGGAGACCCTGGATCTACAAGATTTTTCTTATCTTTGGAAGATAACTTAATGAGAATATTTGGCGGTGATAAAATCACAGCGCTAATGAATATGTTGAATGTCGAAGAAGACTTAGCTATTGAAAATACTCTTATCACAAAACAAATTCAATCAGCTCAGAAAAAAGTTGAAACTTATCACTTTGATATAAGAAAATCCGTTTTAGAATATGATGATGTAATGAATATTCAACGTGAAAAATTCTATGCTCAGCGCAGAAAAGTTTTAGCAGGTAAGAATTTGTCAGAAGATATTTATTATATGATTGAAAAAGAAATTGATAGATTATTGAGAAGTTACATTGCTCCAGATCTTCATCCTGAAGAATATGTATATGAAGATTTGCAGACAATGATAAAAGAACTTCACTCAATTATTCCTCAATTATCAGGGGTTCAAGTTTCAGATATTCAAAATTTACGTTTTGAACCTATTTATGATAAGTTGAAAACCCTTGCAATAGATGCATATAGACAACATGAGGAGGAAGTTGTAAACTTCTATAATCAGGTAATATCTCAATATGATCCTGATGCAGAGCCGCAACAACCGTTTAGTGATAATAATGTAATTAGAAATCTAGAGAAAGATATTTTATTACGTGTTGTTGATAACAAATGGATAGATCACTTGCATAATATTGATATGTTAAGAGAAGGTATAGGACTTCGAGCATATGGTCAAAAAGATCCTTTGATTGAATACAAACGTGAAGCATATGATCTGTTTAACAAGATGATGTATGAAATCCAAGGTGATACTGTAAAACACTTGTTTAGAACAAAATTCGGGATACAAGTTATTGCACCTTCTGATGATGATATTGCATAGAAAAGTTTAAATCTTGAAAAATCTAAAAAAATAGTCTATAATTAATATAGGCTATTTTTTATTGAAAGGAGCGAGAAATGAAAAGATTTGTAAGAAAACAGGCACAAAAATCTTGTAAATTGCTTGGTAATTGTGTCGGTTTGCCTATGCACGCACTGCTCGGGGGGGGGGCAATTTAAAGCTTGCTCCACAAGGGTTTCAAGATGTATGTCATTCTGAGGGTGTATACCCGAAAGAATCCAGCCTATTATTAATTCCAAAAGCTGGATTGCTTCGGCATAAGCCTCGCAATGACAAATTGGGTTTTACCTTAGCAGAGGTACTAATTACCTTAGGAATAATTGGTGTTGTTGCAGCTATGACTCTGCCTGTATTGATTGCAAATTTTAAAGAAAAAGAAATTATTGCCAAAGCAAAAAAAGATTATTCAATTGTAATGCAGGCACTGCAACTTGCTCAAAATGATTATGGTACTCCAAATGACAATTCAAGTTTGTTTCTTTCGGGAGAAACAAATAATGAAGTAATGACAAATTTTTCTAAATATGTTAAAGGAGGTCAACTTTGTCTTACGAATTCAAAAGAGGATATTTGTACCTCTTTGAAGTATCAAATATTATTATCAACTTATAAGGGAAAATATAATCCTGTAGCTCCTCCTGCGATAATCTTGCCAGATAATAGTGTATTGTTTCTGGTTTTAAGTACAAATAAATGTACTGATACAGTCAATTCAGGGATAATGAATGATGAAGATGGTAATCTTCAATATAATCCAGACGGTACGCCAGTTACTTGGACTCAAATTCGTAATGATTGTGGTGCGATAACTTTTGATGTAAATGGTGCAAAAGGTCCAAATAAATATGGATATGATGCTTTTCGTATAGATATATGGCCGGATCATGTTGGAAAATCTTATTGGGATGTGTATGGAGCATCTAGTTTATTTAGTATTTTATCAGGAGGAAAACTTAAATATAATCAAAATAATTAATCAAAGAATCTTTTTGTTCGTGTTATAATGATTTTATACAGTTATCAGAATAATAATAAAAGGATTTATAATGCTAAGAACAGGGATTGTCGGATTACCGAATGTTGGAAAATCAACTTTATTTAATGCTTTAACAAGTGCAAAAAATGCGCAAAGTGCAAATTATCCGTTTTGTACGATTGAACCAAATGTCGGGGTTGTAAATGTTCCTGATGAAAGGTTGGATATTCTTGCAAAATTGTGCAAGACGGATGTGATTATTCCTACTGCAATCGAATTTGTAGATATTGCAGGACTTGTAAAAGGCGCAAGTAAAGGTGAAGGTTTAGGAAACCAGTTTTTGCATAATATTAGAGAAGTTGATGCAATTATTCAGGTTGTAAGATGCTTTGATGATCCTAATACAATTCACGTTGCAGGTAAGGTAAGCCCATTAGATGATATTGAGGTAATTAATACGGAATTAGCTCTAGCTGATATGGCATCTGTTGAAAAACAAATCGCAAAAGTTTCAAAAGTTGCAAAATCAGGTGATAAAGATGCTGTATTAACTCTTTCAGTTCTTGAAAAAATGCAAAAATTGTTAGAAGATGCTTCATTTATAAATGTAAATGAGCATTTTAATGAAGATGAAATTCCTGTAGCAAAAGGTTTGAATTTGATGTCAACAAAACCTGTTATTTATGCAGCTAATGTATCTGAATTTGATTTAAAAGATGGCAACGATTACACTAAAAAAGTTCAGGAATATGCGTCAGCTCATGGTGCTGAAATGGTTATAATTTCAGCAAGAATAGAAGAAGAATTAGCTGAGTTATCACCGGAGGAAGCAAAAGAATATCTTCATGATTTAGGGGTAGAAGATAGCGGAATTAACCGAATGATTAAATCTGTATACAAACTATTGAATTTAAGAACTTTTATAACAGCTGGTGAAAAAGAAGTTCACGCTTGGACAATTCCTGCAGGTGCTAAAGCTCCTCAAGCAGCTGGGGTAATTCATACAGATTTTGAAAAAGGTTTTATCAGAGCTGAAATTACTCCGTATGAAGAATTTGTGAAAAACGGTTCTTATAACGCTTGTAAAGAAAAAGGGGTAACTCGTCTTGAAGGCAAAGATTATGTTGTACAAGATGGTGATTTAGTTCATTTCAGATTCTCTGTATAATTAGCCCGAGTTACTAATTTATTTTACTTTTTTAAAGTATTTAATAATTACATTATGATTGGAAATATCGTTATGGATTTGAGAGAATTCTTTAATACAAATCGCACAAAGGATTTGAATTTTAGATTAAAGCAGCTTAAGAGTTTAAAACAAACTATTAAACACTATGAGCCTGAAATTTTTAAAGCTTTAAAAGAAGATTTAAGAAAATCAGATTTTGAAATTGTAACGACCGAACTTGGATTGATATTCCAAGAACTAGATTGTGCAATAAAAAATCTAAAAAAATGGGCAAAAACTGAAAGAGTATCAACTCCTGTATATCTAAAACCTTCAAACGGGTATATTTTAAAAGAACCTTATGGGGTTGTATTGATAATTACTCCTTTCAATTACCCTTTCCAACTGTCTTTTGTGCCTTTAATAGGTGCAATTGCCGCAGGAAATTGCGCAGTTGTGAAACCTTCCAAAAGGACTCCTCGTTGTGCAGAGGTAATATGTAAAATTATTGCCCAGACATTCAGTAGTAATTATGTTAAATGCGTGTTGCCAACAGAATTAACATCCGCAGAAATTTTGTCAAAAGACTTTGATTATATATTTTTTACAGGTAGTACGCAGACAGGGAAATTAATCGCAGAAACTGCTGCTAAAAAATTAATTCCATATACATTGGAATTAGGCGGGAAAAGTCCTGTAATTGTTGATAAAAATGTAAATATAGAACAGGCTGCCAGAAAAATTGCTTGGGGAAAATTTTTGAATGCGGGACAAACTTGTGTCGCTCCTGATTATGTTCTTGTGCATGAAGATGTAAAACAGGATTTGGTCGATAATTTAATAAAATCAATAAAATCTTTTTATGGAGTATTTGTTCAGGAAAGCAAGGATTATGGACGCATTATTGATACTGATGGCTTTAGAAGATTAAAAGAAATTATTAATCAAGAAGCTAAAAATATTATTTATGGCGGAGATTCTCATGAGTGCGGACTGTATATTGAGCCTACATTATTGAGTATAGATTCTTATGATTCTCCGTCTATGCAAGAAGAAATTTTCGGGCCGATTTTACCGATAATGACTTATAATAATATTGATGATGTAATTAATTCTTTAAAAGGTAAGCCAAGACCTTTAGCTCTGTATGTTTTTTCCAAAGATAAAGAGTTTTATTGGAAAATTTTAAACAGTATATCATTTGGTGGTGGTGCTGTGAATGATACTGTACAGCAAACGGCAATTCACGGGTTACCCTTTGGTGGTGTAGGTTTTTCAGGTATGGGGAGGTATCATGGTAAGTATACTTTTGATACTTTTACGCATTTGAAAAGTATTTTGGTGAAAAATTCTGATTTTGATATGAAGATGATGTATCCGCCATATTCATTTGATACAGTTAAAACAATTAAGAAATTTTTGACATAGATAAACCTCTCACTTCTTTTAAGTGAGGGGTTTAATTAATTTACTTATTTATTTACTAAGTAGTGCAAGTTTATTTCCGATATTCTGTTTTTCTTTGTTTACTTGAGAATATGGATTTGAAACTATATTATATTGAGGATTATACAATACTCTTCTACCTGTAAAACTTGGTTCGTGGTACAAGATTAATGTAGAATCTTTGAATTTTATTGGAGTTTGATCAGGACCAGTAATTTGGTTTTTATCATTTACATAATATATTGTTTTATCATTTTTATCGGCATTTCTAAATTTCATTCCTGATTTTAAACCGCCTTTTAGACCGACTCTACCTCCTCTATCGTCATTTAAGTCAATATAAGGTAATGTTACTTCTGCAGGATCGTAGTATTTATCAAATGTATGATTTAGACCTGCTGTATTAAATAATGAAATAGTCATTGCACCATTTGGGCTTTGTCTTAATAAGGCAGAAATTTGGGTATCTCCTTCTTCAGTTTTTTCAAAATTGTCTTTTGTTTTATTTGTATCATCTTTGTATACATCAAACTTATAATGAGCATTTTGTTCTTTTAGAGCGAATGGAGTACCATCATTTAATGGTTGTAGTTCAGGTCTTGATCTTAGACTAAGAACTGCCATCATATTATCTTTGTGTTTTTTTACAAATTCTTTGAAATTTGGACTGTTTGGATCAGCCCAATCTTCGTGTATTACGTTACGATTTTGCAGGTAAATGTTTTTGGTTGTTGTTTCATAACCTGTAGCACCGTATTCATCGCCTGCAAATAATGTTGGGTTCCCAACGAGTGCAGTTAAGAATTTTGTTTGACCTAACAATTTTGACATTGCAGGATCAATTATTTTTTCAAGAGTTTTATCTTTCAATTTTTTCTTTTCATCAGCATTGAGTCTTTTGCTTGCATCCGGTTCAATATAATCCATTTCATCAAATACAATATCTAATGCAATGTTGTAATCCCTTGCTCCAAAGCCGTCAGCTTCAAATACTTTACCTTTATGATATCCGTTAGACAGGTTTTTTAATGCCTCTACCATTTTGTCATAAACGTAATTTTTACGGCTGTCACTTAGTCCGATTAATTCTTTAGCTTTCCCCATGCCGCTTGCAATAGATTCACTTTTAGCTATTGCTAAGTTGCTTACTTTATTGTAATCATAGTTATTTACTGCATCTTGGTATACATTTTCACCATATTTTACACCATTCAGAATTCTATAGGCTCTTTCACGGTAAGGATTTCCATTTTCTGTTAAATCAGTGTAAACTAAGTCCATATCCATTGAAAAACCATCTAATGCTCTACATTTATCGTGGTTTCCTGCAAATGTATATGAATAAATTAAAGATTCTAAAGAACCTGAATTTAAGAAGTTATCGGCTCCTACGAGTTTTTCAAGTATTGTTTTGCCTTGGTCATATCCTTTTTCCGGGCTGTTTTGTCCATCGTAATCAAATAGTTTTCCAAATATTTTAGTTAAATCAGATGAGAAGTAATCATAATTTGCAGTTGTAGTAAATCCTGCTTCGTTTAGAAGTTTTCTCATTGCTTCTGTTTTTCCTGCAAATCTTTCTCCTGATTTTTCTCCATATCCTTTACTGTATATTTCGCCTAAATCTGTTACTTCTGCAGCTATATATGCATCAGGATGGTATTCCTTTACTCCGTCTGTAAATTTTGACCAAAAATCAATTACTTTATTCCAAGTATATTCAAAATCAGTTTTTTTGTTTCTTAGAGATTCAATATCTCCGATATCTTTTGTTGCATCAATTCTCCAATCAAGACCTGCTTCTGTTCTGTTAACAATCATTTCTGCAAGTTTGAAGCTGTCAAAATTGGTGCCTTTTATTGATTTTAATAATGCACTTGCAAGTTTTTCTTTTTCTCTTGGATTGATATTTCTGATCCCTTTTCTTAAATGATTTACAAGAGATTTTGCTTCATCCTCAGGACAATCAGCGATTATTCCCATTCCTAATAAAGATGTCTTTTTAAGAGAGTTATAATCGTAAGATACTTCACCTGTTTCTTTGTTATAAGTAAATGAAGCATTAGGATCTACAGCTTTGATAATTGCAAATCTTGCAATTTCTGATGTAAGTAGTGGGATAACATATTTACCGTAAGGTGTAGCATTCCCGTATTGATCATGAAGTTTGTTGTTTTCCGGTAATTTTGATTCTACTCCGGCTAGGATCTCTTTAGCTAATGAATACATTTCTTTTGTATACATTTTATCTGTTAATTCATAAGTCTCTTTATATTCCATTCTCATATGAGGGTTGTTTTGTTGCATCATTTCATATCGAGATACTCCGATTTGATCTTCTTGAGTAGCTCTTTTAGAAATATAAGGACTACTTAATGCTGCTACGATATCATCGCCTACTTCAATAGAATCTAAAGGAACATCCATAAGTCCTTGTACTATAGAATCATTATATGATTCAACAGAATCAAAGCCGTATAATTCATATCTGTTATTTAGAACATTTTCTACAATTTTTTTATTAACATCTAAATCTTTAGGGAAGACTTTTCCGTCAGCTTGGGATTTAATTAAATCATAAATTCCATCCGCATCAAGGTTTTGGATATTTCTTAAATGTTGTGCAACATTTAGGTTCAATATTTGGTTAGTTTTCTTTGTCCAGAATTGAGCAGAAGATACTGCATAATCTTGAACTTCTATATTTTTACGTTTTAATAAAGCTGTTTTTGCAGCTCTTTCTCTAGGATTTCCAATATTTAATAAATCTTGAGTGTCGGTATGGGAGAATATATAATTTAATTTAGCGATATCTGGGTTTGCATCCCAAGTGTAGAAACCGCTTTCATGTTTCCCGTCCAATCCAAAATATTCAAATTGAGTTACTTCTTTTGTCCCTTGACCACTGTGAAGTCTTATTCTTTGATATTCCGGTAATGTTTTATTGTATGCATTTAATTTTTCTACATTTGTCTTATAAGTTTCTGGATTAATTTGGAAACTGTATGGAGCGACAGTATCATTATGATTATTTATATCTAAGTAATTTTTATCAAATTTTTCGTATGCTTTGATTAATTCTTTATTACTTAATTTATCTGCGTTTGTAAGCCTGTTATCATAGATTTGAATATATGTAGGTTTTTTAGGATCATATTCTCTATTATTTGATTTAATACTAATAGTCCCGTTATCATTTTCTATGAATTTGTATGGGGAGTTAACAATTCTGTGGGTTACATGAGCTGTATTTTTGCCGAATACTCCAAGAGCAAGTGGGCTATCTTTCAGTCCTGTAATTCTAAACCAATAGAAATAAGGAGATCTATCTCCCCATTTAAGAATATGTTGAAAATGTACACCTTCAAGACCTTCATTTACGTATGCACCGTCAGATACTAAGTTCATGCCTTTTGCAAACATTTTTCGTTGGATAGATGCATAGTTATTAATATTTCCTAAGCTTTGAGCCATTTGGAAACAGTTTTTATTCCAGTATGAATGTGCAGTAAGACTGTCATCTGTAAATAAAGGGAGTGTAATTATTCTTGTAAAGTTATCCAGTTCTCCGTTATCCAGAGATTTTTCAATACCTGCTAAGGAGCCGCCTATTTTATTCCCAAAATTCTTGGACGAACTCATTAAGTCTACGATTTCTTCCGGAGATTTCATAACTATTTTGTTGTTTTCGTCATATTTCCATATAACATTGTTGCAGTCAGGAATAATCAATTTCATTGCTCCGCCTTTTGAAACTGAAGGAGCTCTGTCTGTTATAATATTATATACATCATAAGCATTATGGGTATTTTGTGCTTCATTTATAATATTCCCAGGATCCAGCATGTAAATTGGAGGAGCTGAATGATTATCTTTTGGGTAGAGTTTATAATGATAAGCAAAAGGCTCATCTGGAGCTATGTCAAAATCCCCTGCTAAATCAATTTTTGTAGCTTTCCCGCTTTGAAGTTTAATCCCTCGTTCTTTATTTTCTGAATTATCATCCATGGAATCAAGTCTATCGAGTATATTAATTATTTTATAGTTGTTATTTTTATCTTTATCAACAGAATATAATTCTAAATAACAATCATATTTACTGTCATCATAGACATAGTTAAATTCATATTCTTTATCCCCATATTCAGATTTTTTGGGTTTGTATCCTTCAAATTGAATGTTATTATTGATTCTTGGTTGATTTAAATTTAAATTTACTTTCACGAGAAAACTCCTTACTACTCCATTTATAACTCAAGTGAAGAAATTTTTTTGACATAATGTCTGATATTATTAAGAAATTTTTACAAAAAAAGATAAAAAAAATCTTTCTTGGTATAATTTATCAGGAAAAGGAGAAAATTAATGCAAGTTATGGATTTAAAATGTGATGTAAAAGACATAAATTTGGCTGATCAAGGCAAAAATCAAATAGAATGGGCATTTAAGGATATGCCTGTATTAAAACAAATCCAAGAAAGATTTATAAAGGAACAACCTTTTAAAGGATTGAAATTATCTGCTTGTGTTCATGTAACAAAAGAAACTGCAGCATTATGTGTTGTAATGAAATCAGGTGGTGCAGATGCCATTTTAGTAGCATCAAATCCTTTATCAACTCAAGATGATGTAGCTGCAGCTTTAGTAAAACATTACGGAATTCCTACTTATGCTGTAGCAGGAGAATCAGTAGAACAGTATAAAGCTCATATTCAAGAAGCTCTAAATCATAATCCTGATATTATTATTGATGACGGATGTGATATCGTATCAACTATTCATGCGGAAAGACCTGAATTAGCTTCAAAAATTATCGGTTCAACTGAAGAAACAACTACAGGTATTATCAGATTGCAAGCACTAGAAGCTCAAGGACAATTAAAATTCCCTGCAGTCGGTGTAAATACAAGTTTAACAAAACACTTATATGATAACCGTTATGGTACAGGTCAAAGTTCAATGGATGGTATCATAAGAGGTGCGAATATCTTAATTGCCGGTAAAACGGTTGTAGTATCAGGATATGGCTGGTGCGGACGCGGTTGTGCATTACGAGCAAAAGCTTTGGGTGCAAATGTTATTGTCTGCGAAGTTGACCCGTTAAAAGCTCTTGAGGCAGCTATGGAAGGATATAGAGTTATGCCAATAGCTCAAGCAGCTAAAGAAGGTGATATATTCTTAACTGTAACAGGTGATAAGCATGTTGTAGATGTTCAACACATTTTAGATATGAAAGACGGTGCATTTTTAGCAAATTCTGGTCACTTTGACTGGGAAATAAATGTTGCAGGTCTTAAAGAACACACTATAGAAATTAGAGAAATCAGACCAAATCTTGAAGAATACAAATTAGATAATGGAAAATCAGTATATGTATTTGCTCAAGGTCGTTTAGTAAATCTTGTAAATGCAGAAGGTCATCCTGCAAGTGTTATGGATATGAGCTTTGCTAACCAAGCATTAGGTATTGAATTCTTAGTTAAAAATAAAGGTAAATTAGAAAATAAATTGTATACTTTACCTCATGAAGTTGATGTAAAAATTGCTGAATTGAAATTGAAATCAATGGGAATTGAAATTGATACATTAACTCCGGAGCAAGAAGAATACTTGAATAGTTGGAAATTCTAATAATAAAAGAAAAATAAAAAAATACCGCTAATAATTAGTTAGCGGTATTTTTTTTATAATAAAGTCTTAAGTGTTAAACTAATTGTATTCCTTAAGCCTAACTCTGTTTTTTCTTGCCATAAAAATTTAATTGTTTCAGGACGGATTTTTAAGTTGTTTTCGATATTTATTTTTGTAGCTTGGTCACTGTGTAATTTTTTATCTCCTGTGACAAATGTACAATTCCCTGCATTGTTTTTATGCCTTCTGTAACCGATAAGCGGGGTATAAATTATTGCAGAGCCACCTATTAAATTTGCAAAATTAAATAAAAATTTATCAGGACAAATTTTCCATTTGTCAGTATTTTTGTAATTTTTAATCAGTTCAATTGATGCTTTTCTAAACATTGCAGAGCTGTTTGGTGACCAGTACCATCCTCCAAAATGTTTGTATTTTAAAATTTTGTACTTAACTTTTTCTCCGGCAAAAAGTTCATCAAGATTTTTGCAATGTGGTGATGATATTGAATTCATTGTATGAATTTCATCATTATCACCGATTTCAATAATTTGGCAGGATGTAAATGCGACAGATGTTTCAAGATGAACTCTTATATGATTTTTAGTGTAATCAGGCATCAAAATGTCATCACTGTCAATAAAACTTACAAATTGACCTTGAGCTATTTCTAAGCCTTTAATCATTGAAGCCATTTGCCCTTGATTTGTGGTTTGTTTTATCAGAGTAATTTTTAAATCCTGATTTTCAGATATAAAATTTTCAATAATTTGGCAGGAGTTATCTTTAGAACAGTCATCTACTACAATGATTTCAAAGTTTTTATAAGTTTGAGCTTTTATGCTCTCTAGAGTTTTTAAAATATATTTTTCATAGTTGTAAGAAGTTACAACAAATGACACCATAGGTAATTTAAGCATTTTTAGAATCCTGTTCAGCTAATAATCTTTCCATCTTTTTATTGTGCATAACTGAAGAAATAAATGCAGCAATAATAAATCCTAATCCTATACCGCCAGTAACAATTTCCGGAATTTCTTTTACTGTAGATACTAGCATAAGACAAGCTAAAGCACCTATTGCCCAATGTGCACCATGTTCTAAGTATAAAAATTGTTTTAGAGTTTTCTTTTCAACAAGCATTATAGTAAGTGATCTTACAAACATAGCACCGATTGCAAGACCGATTGATATTATTATGATATCTTTACTTAATGCAAAAGCTCCTAATACACCGTCTAATGAGAAAGATGCATCAATTAATTCCAAGTATAAAAAGCTGATTAATCCAGTGCAGCCTGCACCTTGTGCGGCACAGCTGGCAAGTCTCATTTCTTCATGTTTTTCCAAATAATGAGTAAATCCGTCAATTAATAAGTAAGTTATAATCCCTGAAATTCCAGCAATCATAACATGAATTTTTTGTTCAACAGGTACAAAGTTTTGAGTTGCAAGAAGCATAAAAAGAGAGATTACAATTTCAATACCTTTGATGTGGTCAAAATGTGATAACCAATATTCTATAGGTTTAATCCAATGAATTTCTTTTTTGTGGTCAAAAAAGTAGTTCAAGAACAGCATAATTAAGAACATTCCGCCGAATGTAACGATCGGTGCATGTGTCTGATGCAAGTAATAAGCATATTTATCAGCATTGGTAAGTGCAATATTTGCAACTTCAAGCATTTTTAATTTCGCAAAAATAGAAACGACTAAAATTGGGAATAAAAATCTCATACCGAATACTGCGATGATGATACCCCAAGTTAAAAATCTCATACGCCATTTATGACTCATTTTTTCAAGCTTCATTGCATTCACAACAGCGTTATCAAAAGATAAACTAATCTCTAAAATTCCTAATACAATTGCAATGAATACACACGTAAGACCTGTTCCGGAATGTACATGTTCTCCCCAAAAATATGCCCCGATAAGCCCTGCTATGGTCACGATATATGAACCTAAAAAATATTCTAG
>ULVF01070476.1_pt1 | contig 58930 bp, 99 predicted proteins | sample 1959201 | NCBI WGS metagenome assembly ULVF01 (sample SAMEA4835779, study PRJEB28245) | human gut metagenome | biome: gut microbiome; material: fecal sample | place: Denmark | collected 2008 | reverse complement strand
CTGTCTGCTTCGTAATATTGCCATAAGGCTTGTAGCCAATCTTTTGTATCGTCCACGATTTCAAGGTACTTATTATAAAAGTCCTCATTATGATTTAACACGGTTTCCATTAACACATTGCCAATGTCTTTAGTTTCTTTTACATTGCAAAGTTCTAATGCCTTGTTCTTAAATTCTAATAGCTCCATTACTTTGTTTTACTCCAATCTTAACACTTGATTATTAACAACAGGGGCAAGATAATAATTTGATTTTGCCATAACATTATTGTAGGCTTCTTCGCCCTGAAAACTGTCTATAACTTCCTTTTCCTCCGCTGTCATATCTTGATATGCCTTTTTGCCGTATGCAGGAGGTAACCAACCCTTACGCTGTCCTGCGTAAATGTTAAAGCGGTCTATTAATTCGGGACAAGTGAATGTAATATGTACCGTGCCTTTTTTATAAAAATTGACTTTGAAAAATTTACATTTGATGTTTTTAGTTTCTCCGCACTTAAAGTGACAGTCGATAATATCCCAACTATCAACTTCCCTTGTCATACCGCCGTCAAGAAAATTCAGTATTCTTTCAATATCTTCAAGTGTTTTTCTTGCACTGTATGAGTCAACTCTATCGCTGTAATCACTAAACACACCATAACAAGGTATAATTACTTTCTTATCAATCTTGTAAGCACTATTTGTTTTCCAACCGTTATAATAATGCCTATTCTTTGAAAATTCAGGATAATATGAGTGTTTTTCGGTCAATCGGTCATACATTGCAACTATTTCGTCCTCTATTCCTTGCTTTATGCGTGAGTTCATTTCAGCCGACAATGTATATATGTTAAACTCGGTAAAGTCGTAATCAGCGAGTTTATAAACTTGCTCCATATATTCCTGTTGTAGTTTACTTGTTAATTTTTGTGTAAACTTTCGATTTGATAACAACGCTTTCCAATATTTAAGACGAACATCTCTCAAATAATCGTTAATAGTTACGCAATCGTTACCATAACTTCTATCTTTTTGGTTTAAAAGTCGCAATATAGGTTTTTTGCTATAAATATCATCATCAAAACTATTCTGCATATATGGCATTAACGCTCTGTACTTACGGATAAGTTCAAGTCCTGACTTAACCTCAATATTAAATAGATTTACCGCCGCTTTGATGTAATCGGTTACTTCAAGGTCTGTCACATTTTCGTAAACATCTTCTACTTGTTCAGCCTTTTTGAAGTGATTATAAATATCGCTTTCCTCTTGCACTTGTTCAATAGCAACCTTAATCAATGCTACTTGTACGCCTGTTGGTCGTTCTGCTGATATAAAAGCATTATCTATATATTCAATTTGAGCGTTGTATTTGTTGAGCAATTCCAACAATGATTTACGGCTTTCTGTATAGGGGTTTTTAAGCGTTTCTGCATTAAGTAGGCAAATTATATTACCGCCTTTTTCTTGCATTTTGAGGGCTTTCAAGAGGTGTTTATCACCGTTTGAAAATGGAGGGTTCATTATGATGAGGTCATAACGCTTGTAGGGGCTATATGTGAGAAAATCGTCGTGTATGATGTGTATTCCCTTGTTAAAGAAGTATTCTCTTTCAGCGTCATTATAGTCAAATTGACATTCTCTTTCATCAGAAAAATTGTACTTTAGAATTTGTCGTAAATTCGGGTCAATCTCAATACAATCAACATCAAAAGAAGTATTATACAAACTATGCTCTTTTTTTGCTATTTCTCTTAATATATCGCCTTTACCTGCTGACGGCTCTAATATTGTGTTTATGTAATTCCAATTAGCACCTGTCAACATTTTATCAACTATGTTTTTAGGTGTAGGGTAAAACTCGCTTGTTTGCTCGTTTTCTACCATTTGCATTAAATTACTCATTGTTACTTACCTTTCTATTTCTTTATAAACAAAACTCTTTCCGTTGCCGTAAACAACAAACCGTCCTTTACCCTCATAATCTCTCACTATATTTTGGGGGTTTTTCATAAGTTCAAGGGCGTATTGCCGTACTGCTTCAAGTGGTGATTTAGCATAGATATATGTATCATCTGCCATAAGTCCTTTGTTAAGGTCAACTATACGATATTTAGTATTCAATGTTGCTTACCTTTCTTCGATTACGGTTTGAGTTAAGCACTCAATCAATTCGTATTTCTTATCAAGTAGAGTTTCTACTTTCTTCATTAAAGCCCTTACTCTCGATTTGTTAAAATCCTTGTCTATCCAAGTCAATTTAACAATTTCATTGTTAGGACCTGTAATATGAGCATTTACTTCACTTAACTTTTGTTCAACCGTTTCGTATTCCATAATTTCAATTCCTCTCTGCGTTTTAAGACCGCCGTCTTATTATGGAATAGGGCTGATACGCTCAACCCTTTACCATTCAAAACATTCTTTCATTCTTACAAATTCTGCTGAACGATTTTTCTTAAATTCTCTTACTATTGATGAAACGCTACGGTGTTCGTTAATTATTACTTCAACATTGGAGGCATTTGTCCAATGCACATTTCCGTTTTCGTCCTTAAAGCCAATTCTTGTGACTTCGTTCCACCAACGCTTGTATCGGTCAAAATTTGCATTTCCAATCCAAAAACATTCGCCTGTTGTACCTTTAGGGACTTTTCTACCTTTAACAACTACAACCTTTTTACCCTTTCCAACTGTTTTTTCATTTCTGCGAACAGTTCCGATAAACTCCTGCAACATTCTGTTGTAACCGTTTCTTAAATAACTGCGATAATTTTCTTCCGTAATATCAACCTCGGCACTCCCACAACCACCACAACGAGTTGTGTCGTATTCGATAGTATCAATCTTGCCTGTTTCAGGGTTAAAACAATCTGCATAAAAATCGCTATCATTATAGCCATTTCTTTCCCAAATGTTAAAAACACAACCTGCATAAGTAACATTTCCGTTATTGTCTTTAATAGCCATAGTAATTTCCTTTCATGGTTTAAGGATTGTCCGCTTCCTTATTACATTTGTAATTGTACTACTTTTGTAGTATAAAATCAAGGAAATTAACATATTTTGTAAGGTTGCACAAATTACGCACGATTGTTTTATATAATTTGTATAATTACTCCCAAGCGGCGGAAAACTCTTTATCTTTGAACAATGCTTGTAAACCGCTTAACTGTTTAAGCCTTAAAAGTTCCTCTGCGTCCATACCGATATTTTTTAATATCCAAGCGTCCGACATACCGCTTTCAACAAGTTCGGCAACAATGTTTGTCATTAGTTCGATTGAGTGGCTTCCTCTCGCTCTGTTGTGCCTTATTGTGCTTGCCATTCGGTTAGATATGTCCTTGTCAATCGTTACAACAGGCAAACAACCATTTTCACGCTCGTAAATGTCTTTATGCGTCAGCATTACGGTGTATCTATGGTAGCCGTCCACAATCTCGTATTTGTCAATGTCAGCAAGATAATAGCAGACAATCGGCATAGTATAGCCGTCCTCTTTAATTGATTGATAGAGTAATTTCATTTCAGGCGGTGCAACGCTGTTAGGGTTATAGGCGTTTGCCTGTATCTTTTCAATCGGTATTGCTTTGACATCATAAACAGGTGATTTATACATAGTGTTCACTCCTTATAATTTCTTGTATTTTTCTATTGCCGACTTTCTCTTTTTGATTTCGTTCTTTGTTTGAGCAAAGCCCATATATTTACAGTAATAATCATTTTTGATGATACAAACGCACATTCTTTTGTAGGTCGGTACTTCCTTGAATTTTGTGCAGGTTGTATCGTCTAAATAATCATTAAATGCAATAACTCTTTTGGGTGATATTTTGCTTGTATTTCCCTTGTCTATAAAGTCTGCGTTTTCTTCTTCAAGTTCGGCTATTGTTTCATCATCAAGGCAACCGCCTTTTTCTTTCCAAAACTTGATTGAAGTATTTAGTTTTTCGAGGTAATGTGCTTTTGTTTTTTCGTCAAGGGTATCAAGTAGAAAGTAACAATATTCTTTCCAAGTGAAATGTGCAGGCTTTTTGATAGACTTCCAACCCATAGCTGTTGTATCGCCGTACAGCCCTAAAAAGTTTACACCGTTTACCCTGCCTATCATTTTGCCCCAATTATTCGGGTCAATCACCTTGTAATACTTTAGTGTTGCTCCTGCACAATCGTTAAAGGGGCTTGCTACTCGCATTTGTTCAATGCTCATTCCTGCTTGATAATACAAATCATACAATCGGTTGTATGGCTTTTCGTATTTTGCGTTGTATATCCATATATCTTGTGTTTCCCAATCGTAAATAGGGAAGCCGTGATAAACGCCACAAATCTGTTCAAGCACATACTTTTTACCTTTGTATTTGCGTATATCCGTTTTGGCTCTCATATAGCGTGTGTAACTCTCGCTTGCCCTTATTCCTGTTATTACAATAGTACTTTTATTTCCGTTTATTTTCTTGTACCACACGCAAAAATTATCTTGCACCTCGTAATCAGGCTTGTTATATTCAAACTCGCAATTATCTTGATTTATAACAAAATCGTATTCAGGCATATTCCGCACCCAAATATCTTTTTTTGATTGCTCCCACGGTGTCCAATATGCACCTTGCATATTACAACAGCATTGTGCTTTAATCGGCAGGCACAACCAATACCGCTTAATGTCGCTAAACTGCTTGAATGTTTCCTCTACATAGTCGGTAGTCATTTGATATTGTGCTTCATAGTCGAGGTGATACATTGCCAACTTATCAAGCATATTATGCTCTTTGGCATAGTCATAGCAGAGGTTTAGGCAAACGCCACTATCCTTGCCGCCGCTGAACGCTACAAGAATATTATCAAATTCATCAAAAATGTATTTTAGCCGCTCCTGTGTGGCTTCATAAACATTTTGACTTAAATACTTTTTACCCACTCTTTAACTCCTTTCTTTGCTATTTCCTTTTTTACTTCATCAAGCAAATTTGACTTTTTATTCAGGCTTCCTTGTATCAGCCGTTCAAGCCCTACATTGCACCATAGATTATAATAATCAACATCATATTCTTGCCCCATTCTGTATATCCTTGCTTCCGCCTGTTCTCGCTGTGCGTAATCAAAGGAGTGTTCGGCAAATATGATATTTTTGCAGAATTGTAGGTTAAGACCGTATGCACCGCAACCATAAGTAATATATAGCACCTTTTCGTTGTCCTTAAAGCGTTGTATCGCTTCCGCTCTTTGCTCTGTGTTCATTTCACCTACAACCTTTAACGCTCCGTCAGGTATGCTATTTAGATATTTCACAAACACAATTACTTTGCCGTCAATATCATCAATAAGCCGATTGAGTTTCAAGCATTTTTCGGTTGCATTGCAATAATGAGATTGCAACAGTTGTGTTAATGCGAAAAAATCAATGTTATTCATATCGTCAAAGCACTTGTTTAAATAGTCGGTTTTAATAAATTCGTATTCGTTAAGTTCTGCCGCACTCATTGAATAGGCTATATCGTGATACGCTTTCCTTGCTTCAATATCAAGTTCACAATCGAAAATATACGGTTGTATGAGGGATATTAGATGTTCAATGTTGTATTGCTCTTTTACCATTCCTTTTAACTTTCCACGAATGTAATACTCGCAATAGGTGTCTTTGAAATGGTTGTAACTCATATTGAGGATTTTAGGGGATAAAAACTGCATTTGCGTCCAAAGGTCAAGAACATTCTTTGATAGTGGCGTGCCGTTCAAAATCAATTTGTAGGTTGCCAACTCGCCGATTTTCAATATTCTTTTGGTGCGGTTGGCTTCTTTGTTTTTGATTTTCAGGCTTTCGTCTACTACCACAAAGCACCGCTTACCTTGCATTTTTTCAAGCGTTTCTAAATAAATGCGGTCACTCATTCCGATACTCTCGCAACCTACAACATCAAGTCGTAAATCAGCGTGCCATTTCTGCCGCTCCGCTTCAATCTCGCCTTTCAGGGAACAAGGGCAAATCCAAAGGACATAATCAACCTTGTGTATCTTGCTTTGAATAAGGTCAAGAGCAACCTTTGTCTTGCCTGTTCCCATTTCCATAAATAACGCACCAACTTTAAGCCGTGACAGTTTGTCAAATGCTAATTGCTGTTTATTCGTCTTTGAGTTCATCAGGTACTTTCACCTCTTGCGGTTGTAACATTTTATTTTTAGGTGTTTGTGTTTGACGCATATAATTTTTATACGCCTTGTCTTGTTCAAACAGTTCTTTCGGCTGTTCGTTGCTTTGAAAATCAGTATCAAACATTTCTTTCAATATATCGTGAACATTTTTAACACCCTCAATACTAAAATTGTAATCAGCATAAATTTGCCTGCCATTTACAAATATAACCTTTCGTGGTTTTCTTCCATTATGATTGCAAGGATAGTTATAACCAACCTTTCCGTTATCGTATTCCACATTGCAACGCCACCATACATTCAACTTGTCTTTATTATTTTTTAAATCCTCTGCATATGTTTCCGAGGTTGTAGCAAGGACTAAATCGCCCCTATTATCTGTGATTGTGATTTTAACTGCGTTGTTATTCATTGTCTTGCAACTCCTTTATTGAATTATGCTCAACCGCTTCAATCGTCTGCGGCTTGTGTGTTTCGTAAGGGTTTTTAAATTCCTTTTCGGTTATGTTTTCATTGACAACTCCGAAAGCGTTTTCAAATTCCTCAACATCAATAACTTTTTCGTCTATGACTTCACGGCTGTTATATCTGCCTTTTCCGTACTTTTTCAATGTAAATGTAAAGTCGTCAGTATAGCCGAGTGATACCGACGCCGAATGTCTGCCGTTTCTTATCAACTTTGATGTATGCCAAAAGGCGTAACCGTCATAATCAGAATTGTGTGGCATAGCGATTAAAACCGCCTTGCCTGTGTCTGCTTTAATTTGATTTGTGTTGATATTGATATTCTTCCAATTTGCCATTTTACTTGTCCTTTTCATACGCTGTTGCTAATGCAATGAATACGGCTGTATTTTCAACTTTTTTCATTCGGTCATATGTTTTCTTTGCTTTTTGTAAAACTCGCTTATTTCGGCGCTTGCAAGCACTGTCTGCAATAAGTGTTATGAACATCACAAGTGCAAGCGTTCCGAAAAACACTAAACCGAAAACTTGATACTCTGTCATTTGTTTTTACTCCTTTCGTGTGGCGGTTATTGTACCGCCTTTACCGTTACATCTGTAATTTGATACTTTGTAATCGTACCGTCTTTGTCGATTGCTTCAAAATTCCAACCCTCGCCGTTAATTGTTGGGTGTGGTCTTGACATTATGTAATCAATAGCCTGTTCAGGCGTTGCATACGCTTCCTGCGATACTTTGCCGTCAGCAAATATTAAATAGACTTTCATTTTGTTACTCCTTTGTCCAATAGTTACCGATACAACCGTTAGTGCTATCCCATATGTCATTAACCTTGCCGTCCACGATTGCCACAATATGATTACCGCCTATGTGTGCAATGTAATTTTCATATCGTCTTGCTCTCTCACAAAATTCTTTACCTGTGTATTTTGTGTTATCTGCTTTTCTCGGCTGTTTGTGCATTACCCAACCTTTAGCCTTTAGATAGCGTTTATATGTATGTGGGTCATCAACAATATATCCGTATTTAATACCCACTTCAGTTAATTCCCTTACGGTTTGTTCCCAAGACTGATTTAACGCCGTGCATATCGCTCTTATCACGCAATCTCCACCAATTTTATTTTTAGAGTTTGCGTTGTAATAGTGAAATGTACTTGTGTCTTGATACTTTTCTTGCCTTTTCATTTGAATACCTTTCTGCGTTTTAAGACCGCCGTCTTGTTATGGAATAGGGCTGATACGCTCAACCCTTTAGAAGCGTTAAATTAAAATCGTTCAAAAACTGTTATACAACAATCATTTGCCAATCCAAACATTATATCTTCAATCTCACAATCTGTTGTGCTGTGTTCTTTAATATCGGTTGCGATTTTTTCAAGGTCATTAGTAGTTGCGTGTTCCAAACTGTTTACGAAAGTAAGCATATTATCATAGGCTTCGCAATCGCCGTTTGTGTACCAATTATTTTTAATACATTCTGTTCTTACATCAGACATTGATATTTTTCTTGTTTCTTTCATAATCTTTAATTCCTTTCTTTGAGGTCTTTTCCCTTACCTCTTGTCTGTATTGTACTACTTTTGTAGTACAATTTCAAGCATTTTTCCACAATTTCCAACATTTTGTAACTTTGCACAAAAGCCATACTATTTATCAAGCCTTTTTTGTGTATTTTGTACTGCAAAAGTAGTACAATGATATTGAAAGAGGATAGCAATGTATTATTTGCTATAATCTAATTAACATCACATAAAGGGTGGTTAATATGGTACTAAATCAAAAACAACTTATTGAGTATGCTATCAAGGGTGTAAATGCCGACATTGGTAAAATTGAGCGGTCTATCAGGAGGGGCGAAAACTTATTACTTGCTATTGAAAAAGGTATTGCACAAACTAACAAAACACCATTAGAGGTTAAACAATCTATTCAAAAGAAAAAAGCAGAGGTTGAGCATTTAACATTTACGGTTATGAAATTAAAATGGGAATTGTCCGAGTTAGAGGAAAAAGAGCAATAAAAAAAGAGGGGCTATCAATTAAGATAGCCCCTTTGTTATGATTATACTCTTTTTGTGAATGCAAGGTTGATATAGCCGATACCTGATTTTAATTTACCCCAGCCGTCCTTTTCTGCAACGATTGTGTAAACTTCATTGCGGTGTACGGTGGTTTTTAGCTTGTACTTCATTCCTGCGCCTGCTCTTACATTAAGTGTAGTTGCATTGATTTTGACCTTATAAGGAAACTTTGACTTTGTTTCTGTCTTTGTGGCAGTTTCCTTTTTCTGCTCTTTCAAGCCCCTAACACTTGCGATTGCCTTTGCGATTGCTTCACCGCATTTCTTTTGTCCTGCGGAAGTTTTGACTTTTACAAGGTCGCTGTCAGTATCAATAAACACCGTTTCAACAAGAACGGCACACGGCTTTGTACTGCGAATAATTCCAAAATAGTCATTGCCATTTGAGCCGAGTTTTGTTTTTGCCCCTCTATTCTTAACATCAAAGGTGCTTGCAATGTTCTTAGTAATTGTTTCGGCGTATTTCTTGCCCCTTTCACTTTGGTGGTGGTAGTAACATTCTGTACCTGTTCCGCCACCTGCGTTAAGGTGAATTTCAGCGATAAAGTCGTATGTATCGTCTTTAAGCTTATTAATACGCTCTTGCAAGGATAAACCGCCGTCATAGTTCATCAAGTCGCAATGTTCGGCGTAATGCTCGTTATAATACTTTTGAGCATACTTGCCGATTTCCTTTGCTATTTTAAACTCGTGATACTTTTTATCCTTTGATACTGCACCGCTGTCGTAACTCTTGCCGTCGTCTGCTGTACCGTGTCCGATTGTAATAATAATCTTTTTAGCCATTTGCTTTGTCCTCCGTATCATCATTTACTTTCGGTGCTTGATAATTTAAGGCGTTTTTGCTGTCGCCTATTCCGTCTGTTGTTGGGTCAACTACAACACCAAGAACAACAAGAATATTAACTAACAAGCCGATAGTATTTATAATCTCGTCCTGTGATACAGTAGGCACAACGCCGAACAAGCCCAAAAGCTGATACACAAAAGTAACGCAAAGAGCAATTAAAGTTACAAGAGTTGTTTTATTCTGTAATCTCAATTTCCAATTAATTTTCATTTTTAGCACCTCACTTTAAATATTCGCTTGCTACATATCCTGTATAAGACTTGTATTTTACTTTCGCCCAACCGTGACCGTTTTTGCTTCCGCAATTCTTATTGATAACATCAACGGTTGCGCCGTTTGGGATAGTGGTAACTACTCCTGCGGTTGTACCGATTTTTGAGCGCATAGTTAAACCACCGTTAGCGTCAACGGTGGCTTTTGTTGTAGTTACCTTTTTAGTTGTCTTAATTTTTCTTTGGTCTTTGGGTCTTAACACACCGTAAACGGCTCTATAAGAGTGCTTAACCTTTTTCATTTCCTTACTGCCCCAATTTTGGTCGTAAGTATAGAAATAAGATGTGTTGCCCTCGCCTGTTGCAATAGCGATATGTCCGCAATCGTTTTTACTGCTTATATCGCCGTTCCAAACAACAATATCACCCTTTTTCGGTACAAAATCGGGTGTGTTCTTGATTTTGGTAAATTTGCTTTTCAATGCTGAATGGCTGTTAAAACTCAACCAATAATCTTTTGCGTTGCCCCAAGCGCCTGCCTTAATTCCAAAAACGGAATAAAGATATTGCTTTGCTAAATCGACGCATTGAACGCCGCTTACCTTGTCATAGTCCGTTTTCTTACCTAAAAACTTTTTTACAAATTCGTTATAATTCATATTGCTACTTCCTTATAAAACATTTGCAAGTATAGCACCAATAACCGCACCTATTACCGTTGTAATAACACAACCAATAACAAGTCGCTTATAGTGCTTGTATTCCTCTGTCGGCTCGTGTTCAAGCCTTTCAAGGCGTTCACCTTGTTTTTGTTGTTCCTTTGCAATATATTCTACATTAAAACTGACTGTTTTAATTTGTGTAGTTAATTCTATCAATATTTCGTCAGTTTTTTCTCTTTTATCCATACGGTGTTTTAGGCTTTTAATTTCGTTTTCGTGGTCGGTAAACTTGATTGCGATTTCTTCTGCTGTCACATTTCCGCCCTCCTTAATATTCATAGACACAACGCAAAACTACATCGTTTCGCTCGTCTTTATCGTTGTTGAAACTTCCTTTGATACAATTATCGTGAATATAAATACTCTTGATAATACGGCGTTCTGTGTCAACATCATTTACATTACTGCCCATATATCTCGGAATATCACAATAGAACGCTTTACCGCCCCAAGTTCCGCCTGTCGGGTTGTGCTTCGGTATCATTGTTGTAACAAAGTCGCTGTCGTTTGCTTTCTTTGTGTCTTTGTCGTAATCACTCCAAAGTAAAAGCCAACCGTTACGGCACTCGGATAACTTCTTTGACGGTGTAACTGTCTGCGGTGTGCTATTAGGACTTGACATATAAGCCGCTCCTGTCCAAAGCGGTGCAGGTGACGCTTCAAATATAGCTTTCCAATCTCGCCAAGTACCATTATCAACATAGCCTGTGTAAACACTACCTCTACCGCCAAACGCCATTACCCAACCGTACTTTGCTGAACCTGTCTTATGTACCATAAAACGGAACGACTCAATACTGTTCGGGTTATTTGTTGTGCCGATTGAAGCATAAGCAGTTGTCATTCCTGAACCAAGAGCCTTAATTTTTGCAACAACATCTTGATTAGCCCAACTAACCTCTACATCACCGTCGTCCGCTGTCATTTGCAACGATTTAGCAATATAAGCGGAATTATGATTGTGATTTGTGTTTGACTTACCTGCAAGTGCTGTATTGATAACCTTGTTTTGTACGGGGTTGGTACTTGAAGCACTCAACGCTGTATCAACGGTTGTCTTGTTTGCACCTGTTGCAATGCCGTTAAGTTTTGTTTTATCCTCTTTACTCATAAAGCCGTTTGCAGTAGTTGAAGCGGCACTATGGGTATGTCCTGTATTGGCTTTACCGCTTAACGCTGTTGCAAGCCCTGTCACATCACTTTGAGCGTGTGTATGTGCTGTCGGTGCCATACTTGTAGGTTTATCCGACAAATCGTTATAACTGCCTGATGTGGCTACATCTGCAAGCCCTGTAATCATACTTGCAGGGTGTGAGGTCGGGTGAGTGTATTTATTCGCACCTGTCGCAATTCCTGCAAGTTTGGTCTTTTCGTTAGTTGTATAATCGTTTGTTGAAAGTCCTTTACCTGAAACCTTGTCAACCTTATTACCCAAAGCCGAATTTACAGTTTTGTTTTGAACAGGATTTGTGCTTGTGCTTGACATTGCGGTGTCAACTACTGTTTTATTTGCTCCTGTGGCAATTCCGCTCAATTTTGTTCTTTCGTCAGCCGTCATAATCTTTTTAGCGGTTGTTTCCGAAACATCATCAAGTGAATGTGTGTGACTTGCGGAAGCCTTACCGCTCAAAGCCGTGTCAAGACCTGTGATGTCGCTTGTAGCGTGAGTGTGTGAAGCGTTAGCCTTATTGCCTAATGCTGTTGCAAGTCCTGTTATATCGCTCTGTGCGTGGCTGTGAGTAGCGTTTGCTTTGCCACTTAAAGCGGTTGATAAGCCTGTAATATCGCCTTGTGCGTGAGTGTGTGTGCTGTCTGCCTTGCCTGCTACTTCCGTTTCAAGTGCTTCAACATCATCATTTGTCGCATACTGTGAGTGAGTATGATTTGCGTCTGCTTTTCCTGCAAGCTGTGAAGCTGTTGCAAAGTATGTAGTATCGTGACCGTCAAGCATATCTGCGTCAAGTCCGCTGTTTTGACCGTCAACAGTCTTTAACTTTGTCAATATCTCGCTTGCTGTGATTACTGCACCGCTCTCGCCTTTGTCGCCTTTCTCACCTTTGTCACCCTTGTCGCCTTTATCGCCCTTTGCTCCTTTAAGGCTTGCTACCCAATCGGCTTGTGTTCCAACAAAGCCATTATCAAGGGCAATTTGATAAGCACTTTTACCGTCTTGACCGTCTGCACCTGTTGCACCTGTGTCACCCTTAACGCCCTGAATACCTTGTATTCCTTGTTCGCCTTGCTCACCTTTGTCGCCCTTATCACCTTTCACACCTTGAATACCTTGCTCGCCCTGCTCACCTTGAATACCCTGTATTCCTCGCTCACCTGTGTCGCCCTTGTCACCTTTTGCACCTTTTAGGCTTGCAAGTTGTTCCGCTGTAAAATCGTCATAAGTGAATGGGTCGCCCTTATCGCCCTTATCGCCTTTGTCACCTTTTGCACCGTCTACACCGTTAGTGCCGTCTATACCATTAGTGCCGTCTATACCATTAGTGCCGTTTGCACCGTCAGCGCCCTTGATAATTACAGGGGCAGGGTTAGCAAGTCCTTTGTTGTTGCTCCAAGACAAAACGCCGTCACTTGATACGCTCGGTGTAAAGGTTGCACCGTCCTCACCGTCTGCTCCTGCTGTGCCATTATCCCAAAGTGATACCTTTTCGGCTGTGATACTGTCAAGCACGGATTTGTTTGTATGATTGTGTAAGTCAGTTGTATTTGCTTTACCGTTAATATCTGCTTGCAATTCGTCAATTTTAGCAGATAAAACCTTTCCCGCTCTTTTGTACTGTATTTCATCAGTTGAACCAACCCAATAGTGAACATCACTAAAACCTGAGCCGTCAGTATTGTATACCATTCCTACAAGATTACCGCTTGTGTATTCACTTTCGGTGATTTCTATGTAATATTCATTTGTGATTGTTGTAGCACTTGAAATTAATTCAATAACTTCGAGATTGGTATTAAGATGTGCATAATACTTCATTACTTATTAAACCTCCTTTCTGTTGGTGGATTTTGTCTTTCGTTGAATGATTGTTTTACTTTTCTCATAGTAAAAACCTCCTAAAATTCAAATACAAAACACGCCGATTAAGGCGTGTTAAATGTTTAACGGTACAATATTTGAATGTGTGTATCATCAAGCCTTTTCATTACTCTATAACCTGTATCGGCTTTTGTTGCCTTGCCACCGTCAGCCACCTTGCAATATCCATTGACTACACAAGTGCCGTCGTCAACAATAATCAATTTACCCATAAGACCAACGCAAGCCCATTCTTTCCTAAACTCACGGCTTGTGTATTCTTCATCAGGGTTATAGTCAGGGTTTACAACAAGTCTTGTAATAGTGTGTGCAGGAATGACCTCGCCTGTTTTATCGTCTGTGTTTTCGGGTACTTCTACTGTTTCTGTGAGCGGTTGACCGAACACATCTTTTTTATACATTCCGTGCCAATTTTCCGACTGAACATCACCAACAACAGAGGGGTTAGCTGAAATTACACCAAGAATATAATCATCATTAGCGTTTGCAAGTCTTATCTTGTCACCGTCTAAAGTAACAAATAAACCTCGTCTATCCTCACTGTTTTTATTGCCGTCTTGCCACTCAAAATATTCTGCGTAATCTGCCCCACTTGAACCAAAGGAAGATGTACCCATACATTTGCCGTCTGCTCTAATTCTAAATGCGTTTGCTTTTACTGTTTGTGTGCCATTTCCGATAATAAAAATAGAATTATCGGCTGATTGGTCGTCTTGGTCTGTGCAACCTGTTTTTTCTGCGTTGTGTTTTCCTGTAACAAATTGATAAGCATTTGCTAATGTGGCATATCCTCCTGCGTGAGAATAATCACCGAATGCTTGTGTACGAAAACCCTCTGCGTGGGAACTTCGACCACTTGCCGTTGTGTATGAACCCTCTGCGTGGGAACTTTGACCACTTGCCGTTGTTTTCCAACCCTCAGCGTGGGAACACGCACCGCTTGCGGTTGTAGCACGTCCTTCTGCGTGTGAATAATTACCGCTTGCAGTTGTACTGCTTCCCTCTGCGTGAGAATAATCACCGCTTGCAACATTTCCGTCGTTTATATTGGTAGTTTTGTCAGTACTTCTATTTCTGTAATCGTTAAAAATCTCTGCTCCCTCACCTGCTACAGCAGTTGTTTCTGTTCCTTCATCTACGATTACCGTTTGTCCTGCTAACGATTTGCCGACTTCCGATTTTTTTACAACTTCTGTTTGCAGTTCAGTAAGGCAAATGCCGTACTTATTGAACATATAATTAAAGATAGGTGCAGGCGGTTTATATCCTGCTTGAAAGCCGTTTGTTTTGAGCGTTTCGCTCGGTGCAGTACCCTTATTAGTCCATAAGGGCGGTGCTGTAAATGTTGTTGCCATATTTTATACCTCCTAAATCGGTAAAATTATTTCGTTATCTTCACTACTCAAAGCACCAAAATAACCGCCTATTGTTCCGCCCTCGACATCACAAAAGCCTGCTGTTTCGTCTTGTTCGTTTTCGCTTGCTGAAAATTCAAAAGTTCCCTCATATATTGAATTAGCTGAAAGAACAATACCAACAGGCATAAGGGTTTGAACAAGTTGATTAAATTGTTTTACGGTAAATTCTGCATTGATAATAGCGTTCAACGGTGCAATTATGGTTACTTCGCAAGGGTTAGTTGCTTCCGTAATATGTATTTGTGATTGCTCGCAATTAAGAATTGCACATAAAGCGTCTGCAATGCTCTTATTTGAGCCATTCGCAAGGTTACGCATAATTCTTGTCTTAATCAATAAAATGTACTGCTCGTCAGTTGCAAGTCCTCTACTTTGCCCTACAAGGTCGCCGTAAAGGTCAAGCGTTGCGCCTTTTGCATTATTTAAGTTTAAAGAGTTTTCAATACTGATTAAACATTCCCTAAATGCTTCAACGTTTTTGTCCGACAATTCAAGTAGTTTATAATTGTTGCTTGTTTTATCCTTGTTATAGCAATCGGGTAAATTGTTGATGTGATTTTCTTGAAATAGTTTCATATTAATTCACCTCAACATTAACCGCCGCACATACGGCACTTTGATACTGTCCGATTGTTATATCGTTTGTTGTAAAGGTCGTGCCATTTGTCGATACTTGCAATAGCGTTACTTTCTTAACGCCTGCAACTGAATATATGTAGCTGTAAAGGGCTGAATAAATAACGCTGTTGCCAACGCCCAAACCGTTGATATATTCCGCAATATTGCTCTTGATATTATCAACGCCGTTACTCTCAAATTCTGCCGTTGTATCAACTTTGATTTTGACTGTAACGTTTACGTTCTCTGTCCTTGCAAAATAGATTGTGTGAGTATATCCGCCCTCGTCCGTTATTTCCTGCGAAATAGCGCCGTAAGTTTTAATGCCTATCGGCTTTTTATCAAATATCGTTTCGGCTATTTGTTCCTCATAGCCTACACCGCCTGTGATATAAGCGGTAAAGCTGTGCGGTGGTCTGCCGCCACTATCCGTTGTGTCACTTTCATTAACTATTACTTTTGCACTTGATACATTAGGCACACGAACTAACGCACTTTCAATAGCTGTTTGATTGCAACTGCCTAAGCCTTGACCTGCTTGCTTAAATCGTTGTCTTAACTCGTGGTCGCTTTCCTCGTCCTCACCTGCGGTAACAACGCTCTTTCCTGCAACCTCGTCAATGTCAGCGTCAGGGTTTACAATTTCGGTAATATCGCTGTAATTAACATTGCCGATTGTTCCGTTTTCAGTACATTCAACGGTAATAACACAAGTGCCGTCCTCACCGATTACAGTATCTTGTGTATTGTAAAATTCAACCTCTGCGTCAGTTGCAACTAAAAAGCCATACGGCACGGTATGTCCTGCCGTGCCTGTTACTGTAACTTCATATTGTGACGGTATTGCTGAATTTCGTGCAATGCCAACAAAAGGGCAAAGCCTATCAAGACTTGTACCGCTTGCAGTATTCGGAAATCTCGCATAATATATTGCTTCTGCTTCTTCCTCTGCTGTCGCCCTATCGTATGCAATAATTCTTATGAATTTGCCAAGCGGTGTTTGGTCGTCCGTGTCTATATCCTCACCAAACAACTCTTGTGCCTTTAAAATAAGGCTGTTAAGAATATCATCATAGGTCGGGCGTTCATAACCTTTAGTCGTCAGCATTTAATCACTCCTTTAGTCTAATTCTGTTTCAATTTGTAATTCCGTGTCGTTTTCTTCACTTGTGCAAGTGAATTTAACAATCAGCGTTCTACCGTCAATGCTCATTTTAAAATTGGTAATATTTAAGGTTTCGTCTACTTGCTGTAAACCGTCCTCTATTTCTGCCATTACCATTTCTTCGGTTACGCCTTTGCCGAGGATATTTGAAAAATCTATACCCTCTTCCCAATCGTCAAACCATTCGCCTTTATTAGTGTTAATGATTAACTGCACCTTTTGTCTTAACAATTCCTCGCCGTCAATCATTTGTATTTCGTTATTTTCAATCAACAAATCGCCTGTGCTGTCGAGTGCAAAACCTTTGATAAAATCGCCCCCCTTATAAAACGCCTATAATGATACTGTCGCTCATATTGTGGTGACCAACAGGTGGACACACGTTCTTGCCTTTTTTTGCTTCCGTGATATTTCGCTCACAACAAATGCAAACCGCTATATCCCCTGCTTCTATCGGGAATGGCTGATAACCGCTCCAAGTGTGGTCGCCTACCGATATACTTTGTGTCTTGAATTTTCTTGCTGTTTGCATAATAGGTACGGAAGTCAAAACAGATTGTTTCGCCGCCTTTTCTCCTGTTTCTTTCGTCAGTCCTAACGGCTGTATTTTTGCCGTCTTGCCTTTAACAGAAAGCACCTTTGCCAAATATGCAGTATGCAAAGATAACAATTTGTTATCTATGAAATCATCAAAATATTTAGCATATCCCATTGTGTCACCTCATAAAAATAACCGTGATTTTACACACGGTTAAAATACTTTTATTTTAGTTGTTGCTTCGCCCTCATTAAATGTATGCTCGCCACTTCTTATACGATATTTGCCGTCTTTTGCGTTTATGCTTTTTAGCTTGATTATTCCGCCTGTTGTCATTCTGTGTTGGAGCAACATTTCTATCTCATAGCCTTTGATTGTTTCCTTATACTTTTCGGCTGTAATTTCTTCCTCGTATTCGGTTGGTGTGTTAATCATTCCTGTGCTTTCTTCAACCGTGAAATTAAGGTTATCGCCAACCTTTAAATGTCGGGCGTAAATCTTGCCCTTATTCACATATACGGATATACCGCATACATCAGCATAGGTTTTAATGTTTTCGTACAAATCACCGTCAACCTTTTGTTCGTCCTTATATGTGAAATCTCGCTTTATCTTAAACACCGCTATCGGTGTACCTGTCTTTTTTAGTAAGTCTTTTAAAATTTTGCTTGCCTTTGTTCCCTTTTTGTAGGTCTTTTCTTTTAGCTTTTTCGTCTTAATTCTATCTAAACATTTGATAGTTGTTTTTCGGTCCGCACCCTCATAAGCTGTTTTTCTTTTCGATACATAGCCTTTGAATATAACTCCTGTATCACCTTTAAAGCCTGCTTCAATAGTAATTGAACAGTTTTTCTTAAATCGGTTTATTGTTGTAGTTGAAAGGTTATATATTGTAATCTCTGCTTCGTTAGCTTCCATATCATCATCAAAAGGCACGCTAAATTCCAAATCTAAATCATTTGAATTTACAACTGCGCCATTGCAACGGATAATAGCAACGCTACCAAATACACCTTTAGGCATATCGGTATAAAAAGTGTCATTCCAACCTTTCATAGCCTTTGCCATTTTCGATACATCACTATTAGATTTAACATTTATAATTTGTGATTTATTACTCATATAACCACCTTTAAACGACAAACACCGCAAGGGATATTTGCCCTCACGGTGTTTGTCAATTTCAAATTTACGGAGTGTAGGGTCAATCCCTACATACAATATTATAGCAGAATAACTTTTTGATGTCAATAATTGTTAATTAAGTATTCCGCTATCATCAATAAGCTTTTCAATCTCTTCAATTTCGTCCTCGTGCAAGCAATCGTCAGGATTGTCAATGTCGCCGTTGCTAAATTCAAGTCGTGATTGTTTAGCTTCAATCTCAATGTCCTCGTCTGTGTTATCAATACACAAAAATACCGTTTCATTAAGATTGTCAAAAGTTACTGCATTGTTCTCGCCGCTTTCATCATAAGGTACAATATCTATTGCAGGATATTTACCATTAATGAAAACATCTGAAAATAAAGGCTTGCCGTATATAATCGGCTCGCCTTTGCAAATTTCCTCATATTCGCCGCTTTCCTCGTCTAACTTTGATAAATCAAGTGTAAAGAGTTCGGCGGTTTCGTTGAAATTCACGCCTATTTTGAATGTTTCGTCAGCAAGAACAATGTCAAATTCATACGGTATCAAATCTTTATTGATTTCGATTATATCCCTTTTCATTTGTACCCCTCTTATCTTGCAACTTTAGCGTCGTCAGGTAAATCTTCCTCGGCTACTATTTCAATGCTTGCCCAATCGTAAGTACCTGCAAGCATTACGCAAGTTTTGTATAAGTTATGTGGATTTCTTTTTGTTAAATGGATATACCAACCGTCCTCTGAGCGAATAACATAATACGGGTCAACTTCGCCGATAGGCTCTGCCGTACAATGTGGTAAGTCATAAGCTGTCATATTATCACCCTAATTCACATCTTTTTTCTTTAAATATTTGTTTAATGTATTCAGGCATATTATTCAATACAGTTGATGAAAAAGAAATAAATGCACATTCTTCATCAGGAACGCTGTCGGGCGCTCTAATTATACCTTTAGCAATTGATAACAATGTTTCCTCACTCAAATTGTTACTATCCTCAAAAGTCAAATCCCACGTACTATATGGTATGGTATTTTCTTTAACTCTTAATTCTGTAAGATTAGTGCAATGAGTAAAAGCGTTTAATTCTTCTGCATTTGAGAAGTCTAAAGGTGTGCCTAATATTTCTTTCGCACCACCCCGTCTTGTTCCTCCTGCAAAGCAGTTATCAAAAGAACTTACATTTCTTGTATTGATATTAAGTGTTAAAACGCAATTATTATTTGTAATATCAAAGAATGTTGAGTTCATACTACTTATATCTGCATTACTTTCAACAGTAATAGTTCTATGAGATAAGTTCTTAAATAAACTATTCCAATTAGTTATATCTTTAGGTACAGTATAATATGATAAGTATGCTTTAAATTTAAAACTGCTCAATTGCGAAATATAAGATTTATGTATTTTTAATTCATCAATCAATGCCTGAACTTTTGTTTTTAAGGTTGCTAAACTCATACTTTATCAACCCCCTAACTCTTATATCCCATAAGTAGCTTAACACCAACTTTCAGCGTTTTCGGGTCGCCTTTTCTGCTAAAAGCATTAGGATTGTTTTTTATAACCCAACTTTCGCTTTTGCCTAAAGATTTATAGTTTTTATTCACTAATTTATAGACTGTATCGCCTTTTTTAGTTTTATGATAAACCGCTTTGCTTTTTCCGCCTTTAGTCTGTTGAGTACCGCCGTTTGATTTTGATTTAGTCGTACTCTTAACAGGTAAGCCCTCAATTTTCGATTTATCAACCCAACCATAAACCCTCTTGCCGTCCGTACTTTTCAAGTGGTATTTGTGTTTAGCCTTTTTTGTATTTTTTATTTTTGTGATTTTGCAGGTGGAGCGCCCACGCTTCGCCGCCGCTTTTTTTGCTTCGGAAGAAGCGTAGACATTACCGCCCTTAAAAACAACCTTTGCACCGACTTTTAAATTAGGCTTTGACTTCTTTGTCTTTGCCTGTTTTTTAGCGGTGCTTGATTTTGATTTTTTGCTTTTATAAGAAGATTTCGCAATGCGTACTTCTTTAAGTTCCATTGAAAAGGCAGAGCCGCCCTTAATGTTCTTATCGTCCGTACAATCAAATGACTGTATCTGTAAGTTTTTAAGGGTGTTGCGTCCGACATAAGTAATCAAAGAGCCTGCATTTTGCAACTTCTCAATTTTCTTAACTATATCGGACGCTTTATATTTACCGTTATCAACGATTTTACCGTCAATACTTAAAGTAATTGCCTGCTTTTGAATGTTGCTTGTAATCGGCAAGCCTGTTTCGGTTGGGTGGTCTGTGCTATTAATTGAACGCTTAACATTTTCGCTTTCAACAAAAATCGCTATTCCGTTTATAGTAGCCATATATTAGACCTCCTTAACCTTTGGGTTTTTAGTTGCAATGCCCTCGAATACTTCCTCCATTGCTTCCTGTACCCATTTCTTAACTTTTCTTGCCGTTGTCCTGTCGTCACTTGTTCCGCTAACGGTCAAGTTAAATACGGGCGCATACGTGTTGTTCTCGGTGCGGTTTGCACCTTGCTGTGATGTACCGCTTTCGGGGCTGTAATTAGCCGTGCTAACACCGAGCGAATTTCCTGCCTGTTGCCATAAGCCTATGCTTCGTTTTCTCTTTGCAGGGTCGGTCGGTATTACCCATTCAGGCTTATTCTGTTCAGCAATTAAGCCTGTTTTGGTAACAAGACCGCCGTTAGAATAGCCGTGTCCTTGATATGCTCTTGCTAACGAGCCATATCTTGATACCGCATATCTAATTGAAGCAAGAATATTACTCAAAGGGTCATAGATATTTTTGTTATAACCCTTTCTTGCATACGCTCTAAATGTCGGGTCAATTACCTGCATTAAGCCTTTTGACGGTGTGCCTTTTTTAGCGTTGCTATCCCAATTGTTTATTGCTCTTGGGTTGCCACCGCTCTCGGTTTGCATTTGGTAAAGTGTCCTTTTAACATTTGCGGCGCTGTACTGCCCTTCCATTTTCAAAGCACGAATAACGGTTGTGCGCCATTGTGCTACACCTTTTGAAGCGTCATAGTTTGCAAGGCTTAACGCTCCCATTTCGTCAAATTTCTTTTTGAGCCAAGATGTCATTGCACCGCCTGTAATTTTATTAACAACACCTTTACCAACTTTAAGCGGAAAACCGCTCTCGTTGCCGTATGCGGCATTTTTACGCATATAGCTTGTTAGTCCTTTAGGGTTGTCAATATATTCCCAAGCGTCAAAGTCGCCTGTACCTTTAGCGTAATTATAAGTAGTTGATTTTCTACCCATAATTTGAGCGGTACGTTCAGCAGGTAACACTTTCATTCCTTTAGGTGCGTTCGGTATAAGTACATTTCTGCCCTTTGGTATAAACGATTGTCCGTTAGGCATTTGTACTAATTCAGCACCTCTGCCGTCGTTTACAAGGGCGTTACCGCCTTTGTGTCCGTTTGTACCGTTTGCATAACTTACAGTTGATAACTTGCTCTTTGAGCCGATTTGTCCTAATACACCGTTTGCGGTGCTAATAACTCTGTTAGCACCTCGTATAGAAGCCTTCGCCGCTCTATTCCATATTGCAGTTATCGCATTTGCTAAACTGTTGCCTGTACTCTTAATAGCATTACCCATTTTGTTAGGTAATTGTTTAGCCGCACTCACCATAGAATTACAGTTTTTAGTTACTGTTTTAAGCGAACTTGATGTAATCTTACTCGGCTGTTTTAATGACCTCCAAAGTCCGTTTAAATTGCTAAGATTGATTTTGTTTACCTGTGAAATAAAGCCTTTGATATTTGTACCAAAGTCTTTAAGTGCTGTGCCGATACCTGATATATCGTTCTTGCCTGTGAATAGCTGTTTAAGTCCACCCTTTTTAGGCAAGCCGTTAATGCTCTTTAAGGCTTTGAAAAGTGACGATATTTTACTCATATCCTTAATGCCCGATATTGAGCTGTAAAACTTCGCCATTGCCGTGCCAAACGGTGGCAACTTTGAAGCGATACCCGACAAGTCAGTTTCACCTGTAAACCATTGTTTGATACCGCCCGACTTCGGCAAATTACCAATGTCGGATAATGATTTAAACAATGCTTTAGCATTTGTAAATCCTGCTTGCGGCAATTTCGCTACTTTGGTATAAAAACCTATAACGCCCTTACCTGACATTTTCGACAATCCACTTGACAATGAACTAAAATCGGTTTCACCGCCAAACCATTGAGCAAGTCCGCCTGTTTTCGGCACATTGCCTATATCTGCAAGTGATTTAAACAATAACTTTGCATTAGTAAATCCGTTTGCAGGTAATGTAGCAACTTTAGTAAAGAAGCCTGACGCATTATTAATAAAGGTTGTTAATTGAGTGCCTACATCACCCAAATTTGTACCGCCTGTGAGTTTACTCAAAAGGTTATTTCCTGTCATTTTGAGCATAAAGCCACCAACGGCACTAAAAAAGCTACCTATTCCGCTCATATCCACGCCTTTAAACAGCGTAAACATAGGGGCTACCGCTCTTGCAAAAGCGGTTAAATTCTTGCCTATCGTCGGTAATGAAGCTGAAATACCCTCACCAAGTCCACCAACTAACGCACCAGCGATTTTGCCAATTTGATTAAACAAATTAGCGAGAGTGTCGCCGCCTTTTGATATAAACTCGTTGAATTTAGGTATTTGTGCTAATGCTCCATAAGCAGTAATTAAAGCTGTCATACCGCCAATTACTAACGCTATGTTAGCAAGTCCTTTCAACACTATCGGTGTAGGTATCATACCTACCAATCCTGCAAAGGCAGTCAATGCCGAGCCGACTGTGCCTAAAACACCAATTATAACGGCAACTTTTGTTAATCTTGTAAGGTCAAACTCAATAAGTGAAACCGCACCGATTAACAAATACAATGCCGACATTCCTGCAACAACCAACGCAATGTTTGCAATTCCTTTAAGCACGACTGCAATAGGTATTACGCCAACTATGCTTGCTAATTTCGCAAGCCCTGTGCCTACCAAACCTAAAGCACCGATAATAGCGACCATTTTCAAAACGGTTTTTCCGTCCGCTAATTGTGATATATACGGTGCAACAGCCATAAACGCCGCTGTTATCGCCGTCATTCCACCGATTATAATTGCAAGATTTGCCATACCTTTTAAAATGGTACTTGTTTTAGTCTGTGCAAGTCCTTTAAATATGTTCGTTATGCCGTCAAACAGCGAGCCGCCCTCGCCACCTTTTCCGCCAAACATTCCTTTTAGTGACGATACGCTCTTTAGTACCTTTATCACCGCTACTACACCGAGTATGTAAGGAATAGCTTTTGTAAGTATTTTTGCACTATTTTTGAAAAGATTTGCAACCTTTTCAATAGCAGGAAATTTAACGCCGAAAGCCTCAGCAAACGCTTGACTTAATCGCTTTGCGATATTTGGTAATTCAGCAACAATAACCTTGATTATGTTAGGTGTTGCTACTATAAGTCCTTTGACTAATGAAGTCGCCGCTCTTAATAACGGTGGTAATAATTCATCAACAAGTTTTGGAAATTCCTTTTCAATAATCGGTGCTAATTCTTCAATCAATTTGCCTATTCCTGTTAATGATTTGATAATTGCAGGCTTAATATTCTTCACAAATATTTTTGTAGTGTCTATAAGATTATCAACACATTGGTCGAAAGCGTCACCGCCTTGTATCAATGCAGGCATAAGATTGCCCCACGCCGATTTCATAGAGTTTAACGAGCCTTGTATGGTGTGTTCCGCTTCTTTTTGCGTTGTACCATAAATGCCTGTTTCCTTTTGCACGGCGTGAATTGCTTTAACGATATTACCGTATGACAAACTGTTGCCGTTGATACTCTTATCAAGTTTAGAAGCGTCCTTAACAAGTCTTTGCATTTCGGATTTTGTACCGCCGTAACCTAACTTCAAGTTGTCGAGCATTGTATAGTTCTGCTTTGCAAAACCTTGATAAGCCCATTGAATACTGCTCATATCAGTACCCATTTTGTTAGCGTTATCTGCCATATCCGATACGGCTACATCTGCAAGTTTCGCCGCTTTTTTAGTATCGTTGCCTGTACTCTGCAACAAACTTGCCGCAAAGCCTGTTACGGTTTCCATATAATCATTAGCGGAAAGTCCTGCCGTTTTAAATGCGTTGTTCGCATTTTTAACAACAATCTTTTGACTTTCGTTTAACTTCTTATATTCGCCTTTGACCTTGCCAACCGATTTACCTGTTAGATTTGCATACTCTTGAACGCTTTTCGCACCTTTAGCACCTAACAGCGTTTCAACACCGCCAATAAGTTGCTCATAGTCTGCATAAGCTGTTACCGATTTAGCGGTAAGTCCACCTATTGCAGTTGCACAAGCGGCAATACCGCCTGTTATAGCTTTAAGGCTTATACCTGCTATCTTTTTAAGTCCTCTAAACGCCGCTCCTGCGGCTTTTTTGCCGATTGTAGATAGTTTGTTTGATACGCCTTGTAAACTGTTTTTCAGCTTCGCCATACTTGTATCGTCAATGCTTTTTAGCTTTGTTTTAAATTTGGTAGAGCCACGAACACCGTTAGCCATACTCTTTTTTAATTTTTCAAAGCCTGATAATGTTTTTGAAACACCAACTTTGCCGATATTCTTAATAGCGTTTTTAAAGCCTTTTGCGCCTTTTTCACCGTCTGTTAATGTATCCTTGACTTTGCTGACATTCGATTTAAGTTTGCTTAATTTTTCTTTTTGCAGTCGTTTAAACTCTGCCCTTGTTTTGCCTGCCGACATTTGAAGTGCTAACACTTTATCGTTAAGTGCTTTAACAGGGTGGGAAGTAATACCTTTAATTGATTTTTTTAAGGAATTAACTTTATCCTTTGCAACATCAATAGCCGCTCCGCCCACTTCAATATCTTTTTTAAGCTTGCTTATGCCTTTTTCTTTGCCAAGAGCCGATATTGATTTTTTTGTACTGTCCGCACTTTTTTTAAGCTTACTTAAACCGCCGTCAACATCATTGCTAACAGACTTTTTAAGCTTATCCATTCCGTCATTGATTTTATTAAGAGTTCCTAAATCCGATTTAAAGCCTATTTCAATAACATCTTGACGGATAACATTTGCCATTATATACCTCCTTTCTTACAGGAAGTAAAAAGCACCCTAATCAAAGGGTGCTTAATTTTTTGCTATTTGATTTTTTTCATTTGTTCGTTTACTATATCAAGGGCTATATTAGCCTTTAAAACTTGTTGCGGTGTCATTTGATTAAAAACGGTATTGTAATCAAAGTTTGCAATATCACAATATATCAAACGCCAATAGTCCCACTCATTCAATACCTCTCTTTTTAACTTTGCCTTTGATTTATTTTCAAATTCGCCAAAAAATACGCTTCGTCCAAATTCAAAGACTTCGTTATAAGTTTGCATATCGTCAAAATCGTCTACCGTTACTTTTGGGTTTATTATTATTTCATCAAAAACAACGGCTGATAATTTTTCGTTGGAATAGTGTTTTTTATCTTGTAATAGGCACTCTTTCATTCGCTGTGTAGTATAGTTGTAACCTTTATACACGGCGGTATATTCAACACCGTTTATAACCTTTTTTATAGTTTCCATATCAAATAAAAATACTATAAATTAGTCTTTCTTGCCCTTTTCGGCAGGCTTTAATTCGCCCTGCATAACATTACGAGCAAATTCGATAACCTCGTTAAGTTCGTCCATACTGTCAAAACTGTCAACGGTAAGTCCTTTCGGCTCAACAATGACATTATCAAAAAGGAACTGTGCCATTTTTTCGACGCTTGTGTTGTTTGAATTTTCAATATAGCTTTCGTCAACTGCTCTTAATGCAACCGATAAGCCATTAAACTGTGCCTTGTAGTCATTTCCTTTGATTGTTTTGTCAACTGTATAAAACTTTGCCATTTTATAACCCTCCAAAATAGATTTTAATAATATAAATAAGGCGGCAATTTATGCCGCCTTTTAGTTGTATTTACGCTGTTGCTTCACAAACGTAATCAAATACGCCAAATTCAAATTCCATATCTTCGGCTTCTGCACCTCTTGTGATTTCAGGTGCTTTTTTAAGCAATGCCTTTGTGCCGCCCATACGCTCACCGAGTACCTTGTTTGTTACCCAAAGAGGAAATGGGTCTCTTATCTTTGCAAGGTCAAGAAGAAAGCCCTTTTGTGGACTTGTAGGCTGTACGGTAACAGTAATAGTGCCGAGTGGGTCGTTCTTCATACTGATACAAACATCACCCTGTGCGCCTACGGAAGTTTCGTAATTATCCTCGTCCTTTTCGCCTGTTACCATATCTTCGCCAAGACCTGTAATATACACGCCATTAACCATAATGGTGCAATCTTTTGCGTCATAAGTTGTCATTTGTTAGCCCTCCTTATACATACTTAACTGTGCCGTTAATCTTTGCGTAATGAATTGCACCTGCAAGTACAAATCCAAACGAGCCGCCGACATATTTTCTTGCCTGAATATCCTCTGCCTTTGCGTCCTCACGCAAGCCGTAATTAACGCTATATGCAGGGCTACCGTCCTCATTATCCGCAATCATACCGTTGTCGTATGCTTCTTTGAGAACATTAACGGCAACACTTTCAAGCATTGCAATACCGTTGTTTGTGTACGGCACTTTCTTTTGATTGTTAAAGGTTTTCTGTGTTTGGTATTCAATCTGCTGAATAACCCAATCCATACTATCAACAACATCAATAAACTCACCGATAAATGTTTTACCGTCCGATACAACGGTATCGCCTGCCTTTTCAAGAACGGCAAGGATATTCGGCTGTGTTTTGATAAGTGTTTTATAGGTATCGTTACTCATAGTAACGCCACCGTTGACAATCATATTCTTGTATGTAAAGCTACCAACATCAAGTCCGCATACTGCTCCAAGAATAGCCGCAATATTTGTTGTTGCTCCGTCTGTATCGTCTGTACCGTTTGCGCCACATACTACAACAAGTCTGTCATTTGTTGTATCGTTGAATGAAGCAGGTAAGAGAGTAATAGGAAGAAACAACATTTTGTCTGCGGTTGTCTTAATATAGTCAATAGCGTCCTGCGACTTTGTATTGTCGTCGATTACATCAAGAAGTACAAGCTGTCGCCAACCGTTTTCCTCAATTGCTTTAATTGCTGTAACAAGATTTGCTGTTGTTGTAGAAGCGGCTACACCCAAGCAAGCGATTTTTTCAGGTGGATTTTCGCCTGCCTGTAATGTTGATACAAAGGCATTAAGTGCTGTTTCACCTGTGTAAGTGTCAGCAATTTCGCTTAATTCGATTTCAGCATATTTTTGATTGCCTGTTGTTGCTGTTTCAAAAACAACAAGAGGAAAGCCAAAACCTAATTTGCCGACTACTTTCTGTAAATCAATAGTGACATTTACATCCTTAATCATTTCATAACTCCTTTTTAATTATTTCAAGTATCAATCTAAAACCTTACTATCATCAATTCGTTTTTCAGCGTTTGTTATTGATTGTTCGAGATTGAGTATAGTAATTGCTTGCTCGGCTATTTTCTTTTTAAGCTCATCTATCCTTGTGTTTTCATCAACAATAGTAGTGCTTTCGCCGTTATAAGTAAGCGTTGCTTTATCTATGTTACCTGATTTGTTTATATTGTTTTCTGTTTCGTCGGAAACAAAAAAGACAACATCAAAACCGTTTTTGTACTCATACTCAACGGTTAAAATGTTATCCCTGTTGGTTACATTTGTGACGGATTGAACGGTTACGCCGTTATCTTTTAAATACACCCTACCTGCATAGTCAAGCCATTCCCTCGCTTTAATTGCAAGGTTTACGCTTTCGCTCTCTTTGTTAGATTGCGCTGTAATGCTCCAAGTCTGCTTTAACTGTTTTCGAGTAGTTCCGTCTGTGTATTCTTCATAAGTGCCGTTATTCGCACTTGCAAGCGTTGTAATCGTATAAGAAACATACGGATAGGCAGGCGGCTCGGCATTTTGATTAGTTCGTATGACTGTGCAACCTAAATATTCCTTTAGACCGCTAACAACGACTTGTTTTAGTTTGTCAATATCAATCAAATGCACTCACCCACCTTAAAACATAAGCGTAAACGCCTGTAAACATAGCGTTTTCGGTTGCTTCTTCTATCCTATATTCGTTGCCATTATCAATAACTGTCGCTCCTATCAAAGCACTTTTAAGGGGTTGCAACATAAATAATCTTTTATCTTGCGTTTTGAGTGTTCCCTCTGCCCTATAAATCTTGCTTTCTTTGAAATTGATAATTGCACCTGTCAAGGTTTCTTTTACAACCTCACCGCTTATATAATCGCCTTTATCGTCATATCCGCCGCCACCTGTTTTGTAAGTGGCGGTAAATTCACGACTATATTTGTTTATCAGTCTTTCAAAATGAAAATACGACATTACAATTTATCCCCCCAAGTTATACTCTCAATAAGTTGTCCTGTATGAACAAGAGGGTTGCTACTGCCTTTTTGCTCTACCGTGAATGGGTGGTTAGCAGGGCTTGACAAATCACGCATATATGTTTTGATATGCGTTGCCATTTGCTCACCTACCAAGTCAATAAACTGCTGTTCAGTCATTTTGCCGCTTATTACTTGCCCTATGGCTTTCTCGGTAATGTCAAGCACCTTATCAATATACTTATCGTGTCCGCTCCTCAAAAAAGAGCGTTCAGGAATTTTTATTGTTGTAGTGTCTGCTTTAAGGTGTAACCCTTGACTATGTAGGTAAGCCCTCATTTTAGGCGTTACCTTTATCGTACAGCCGTATTCGTGTATTGCGGCAAGCCACGCATTAGCCGAATTTGCACCAACTTGTACCGATTTACCGTTAATGCCGTCAATTTGACTTTTCACTTTTGGGAAATCATCTTTTGTTGTTTTCCACTTAACGCCCATACACAATTACCGCCATTTCTTTTTGGCACTAACAAACCTAACACGGCTTTTCAAGTACGGATATAACAATTCTTCTGCAAACTGCCATATCAAAGCAGATTTATCGGTGGTATCGAATGATTGAGATAAACCTTCAATGCTTTCACTTGATACACCTGCACTAATCATATTGACATCAAAATATTTAATGATAAAAAGCCTTACACAAGACGGCAAGGCTTTTAAATCTTCGTCATTATTTATGTCAAATTCAAGTGTGGTGTTGTGTTGCACCCATTCTAACGCACTTTCAACAATTAAGATTGTTCTATCGTCAATAGGTGCAATACCAAGTTTAAGAATTTCAATTTGTTCCTTTGTCATTCTTCTTTGCACCTGCCTTTTTAGGCTTTATGGCTTTTTCAACCTTTGCCTTTTCCTCTGCCTTTTCGTTAGCCTGTGCAGTAGCAATGTCAGCAATGATTTTGTCGTTATTCTGCTGTGCTTTTAATCTTCTTCGCATATTCCAAAATGTGCAAGACAAATTAAAACCCCCTTTCAGTTATTCGGATTTTCCGAACAACTAATTAGCCGATTTTATGCTTCAAGCAAGCAAGCGGCACTTTCTTATGGTCTACTGCAAGTGTCCAATTGGCAGGAATTGCAAGCATAGCATTGTTCGGGTATTTGATTTCCTCGCCGTTAATTGTTGGATATGTTGCGTTTGTGTTCCAACTAAAGCCACGAGGGTGAATAATCTGACACCAACGGTTGATAAGATAGTTCTTTGCACCAATCTTGTCACGGTCTGTTTCAGTACCGATAAAGCCTTGTGGTGTGCCGTCCTGACGGATAAATGCACCTGCACCTACAAAGTATGTATCATAAACAGGGCTTGCGTCCTTTACTACATAATCGCCCTTTGCAAGAGTGTCAGCACAATGTGCCTGAATAAATGCAAGATTATCATCAGTAATTGCGATTTTACCCTCACTTGAAGATGTACCCTTTGTGTAGCCAATCCACGGCATACCGTCGTCAACCTTGATTGTATAACCGAGGTAACGCTCCATTTCAACGCTTGACTGTGACGGGTCAAAAATAGGGTTACGAGTAATCATACCGTTTTTTTGCAAGTAGGTATAAACAGCAGAGTGCATAAATACCATACCAAGAGAGCCGTAATGGTCGCCGAGTACCTGCTTTGTATCAAGTGTTGCACCGTCCGAGATGTAAGCGGCTGTGCCTGAACCACTCGAAATGTCGTTAAGGTGTCCTTTAAGTGCGCCACTTGTGCTGTCAAAAAGACCTTTAAGAATAGAAAGATAAATCTTCTGTTCTCTTGTGTTTCGCCAATCAGCGATAAGCTGTGCGATTGCTCCCATAGGGTCTGCACCACCAAGAACGTGCGCAAGGTCTGTGCTACCCCAAGCACGCTGACGCATAAGAAGTGTTGCGTGTGCACTCTTGGTTGTGATGTTGCCAACAGATACATCTGCTTCGCCGAATACATCTTCCTCGCCGTCAAGTGCATTCCACATTGGAATTTCAATAAATCTACCGCCCTCGGGTGTACCGTTGATAAGTTGTGCAACGGTTGCGTCAGGTGTTGCGATACCTGAATTTATAAAAGTGTTAAGTTCAGTTGTTCTGTCGGTAACATACTTCGAAAACTTTTCAGGTACAATTTGCATATTAGCAATAGTAGTAACTGCCATTGTTATTTCCTCCTAATTAAATAATTTAAGTTTAATATTGGCTTTCATCAATTAACGCCTGCCGCCGCTTTGAGTTGTGCCGCTAATTCAGGGTTAGTTGTTTCAAGTTCCATTTGTTTTGTAAGGTTAAATTGTTCTTTCATATATGGGTTTACACCGCCGTTAAGTGATGTTGATTGCTTTGGTGTATATCCGTTTTCTTTAAATCTCTTTTCAACCTCTGTTTTGACTGCCTTTTCAAACAAGTCTTTAAAAGCCTTTACCTTTTCGTTAATGGCTGTTTCGTCCTCGCCCATTACAAAGTCAACAAGTGAGAGCGATACATCACTGCCGTCGTCTAAACCTGCTTCTTTGATTGCTTTAACTGCATACAAGCGGTTTTCTTTTTCGGTAATTGCTCTTTCACGTTCTGCAATAGCCTGTTCCTTTTCGTCAATCTCAATCTGTTTGAGTTCATCATCAGTAAGTTTAGCCTTTTGCAGTCTTTCAAGTTGCTTTTTCAATTCCGCCGACTTTTTACGTTCCTGCGCCATTGCCTTATCAAGTCTTGATTGAACGATTTTATCAAGTTTTGCAAGGTCGTCGTTAGGTTCGGGGTCTTGCGGTGGTTCAGGGTCTTGTGGCGGTGTTGGGTCTGTCGGTGCAGGCTCAATGTTTTTTGCCATTTCGTCAAATTCTTCTTGCGTAATTGCTCCACTATCAAGGAGTGCTTGAAGTTTTTCTAATGTCATTTGTTTTCCTCCTAAAATCCATATAGAATTTTGTTTTGCTCCATATAGAAGCGTTTTTGCATATAAAAAAGACACTCCATATAGAAGTGTCTTTTAAATTATTTTTTATTGCCCTACTTAGTGGCAAGGGCTTTCCGTTTTAAATTAAGGGGGTGGGTAAATTATGAATAAAGAGCAACTCGTATATATTAAATAAGGGAACACCCACCCCCAAGTGGATAGGAAAGGTACTACCCACGGTGAGTTCACACTCTCACCTATAGAATATTATACTAAAATAACTTTCATTTGTCAATAATATTCTAAATATTCAATATTTTACTTTTTGTTTAATTTTAAGTCCTTACACTCAAATACATTCTCGCCCTTTTCGAGTATTTCAGTAGCCTTTTTAAGCATTTCTTTAGGCACTTTTGCACCGTCCTCAAATCCGCCAAATTTCAAGTGACTTTCTGCATACTTTGATACAGTAATTTTTGTTTTGCCTGTGTAATCATCATATGACACTAATGCAAAGTTGCCATTGTCGAGTTCAAACAACACGCTTGTATCGGGAATATACGCAACTACTCTTTTATAGTTCATTTATACTGCCACCTTTCGTTAGTTTATATACCCTTATGCCAAGTTCCTTTAACTGACTAACTATTGATTTAGTCGGTCTGTCGGTACTTGTAAAGCAAATGCTTTCAACATCTTTGATTGTTAGATTGCCGTGATACTGTAATTCCCAATAACGACATCCCATATCTTGTGCTATCTTATCAGCGTTGAACAAATCATCACGCTTTGCATACTTGAATGTATCTTGTGCAAAGCCTACATCATATTTAGCAATACCCGATATTGAACACTCATCACCAATCTTGCCACCTACAACACGATTGTATAACGCATTGCCTAAACTGTCGTCAATGGTATATGTTACTCTGTCTTTCAACTTTTCTTTGTTGAATTGCACTATCGTTTTGCCGTATTGCCAAGCGTCCGAGGTTGAAGCGTCGTCAGCAAAGTTATAACTACCGAGATAGCCGTACTTTTCAAACTCGCTGTCTTGCATTTTCATTACATCAGCACCGAACAACCTTTGACTTGCAAGCATACGGTCGGACTTTGATAATGTACCGCCACTCTTGCCGACTTCCATTTGATTTTTAAAGCCGTTATCAATAATGCTTTGTAAATCCTTTGAATGAACACGCATATTGTAAGAGTTGTTATCAATAATAGTTTGAATATTGCTTTGTAACATATCTTTAGTTTTTTGAGGTATTTTCATTTCCTCACTAACCCACTTTGCTTGCCAACTATCAAAGTTTTCAAGGCTTTTCGGTACTTCAACAGTGTATGTTTCGCTTGTGGCTGTTGATGTACTGCTTGCTGTAATCGGTGCTTTTTCTTTGCTCGGCTTCTTCTCAATAGGCTTATTAGACTTATTGAGTTTGTTAAGCACCTCGCCCACGCTCTTACCTGTTGCCTTTGCAAATTCATCAACAGTCATTAGCTTATATTCCAAGAAACAACGGCAATTACAATCGTGAGCGGCTACACCGCTTTTTGACGGCGCTTTTGCTTTAACGCCGTCGCCTAAATCGAACAAATCACCTGCCTTAACGGTTACGCCCTCCATTTTCATATGATTAGCACCGCTACGGCTCAGTGTTGTTTTCCAACCGCCCGATTTCTTTTTTCTGCGTTGCTGTGGTCGTACTCGCTCGTCTTTCATTGTTCGCCATATAGCCGCATATATCAAGTCGCTACCGTCCAAACTCTGTTGCAGGTTTTCTGCACAATCCATAAAGCCACTCTCTATGTTTCTGTGTGTTTCGGTACGTGTGATATTCATTGCTTTGCTTTGGCTTACGCCTACACGGTCGGAAATACGCTTTGCCATTTGCTCGTATCTATCGCCTTGCATAAGTCCTATATTTAACTCTTGCTGTATTTGATAGATTACTTCTGCACGGTATCTTTCTAATACGGTAGGTAATGTAAGCTTGCTTATGTTGTTTGCAACTGCCTGTTTAAGCACTTCGGGGCGTACACTAATATCTTTAGTTATGTTTGCAAGTTTGCCCTCTGTATCGGCTTTTAGCACTGCTTTAGCCATACCCTCATAACTCTTTTGATATGTCATATCAATAAGCGTTTCCATTTCTTCTCTTATTGCAGGTGAAACGCTATCAACATTGTTGATTATTTCTTGCAAGAATTTAGCACGCTTGTTTTGAGCGTCGAGGTATGACATATAAAGCCTGCCGTCAGTATCAGCATATTTAGTGTACTCGTTTGCGACAAAAGCGTTTAAATCTTTCATCAATGATTGATAGATTGATTTAATCTTGCTTTCGGTCAACACTTCTCTATGCTGTTCTATCCTGCGAATATCGTAAAGCAACTCATTAAGGCTTGTTTTACTCTTTGGCAATATACATCACCCCCTTTTATTATACTACATTTCATTGTCAACATTATTAACTATGTTTCATAACGGCTCATTCTTCACCGTCGTTTTTCTTTTTATCGTCTTTGTTAGGGTCATTGCCCTTTGTATCGTCGTCACCGTCTGTATCATCATCATTCGGTGTGTTGATAGGCAAGTTAGGATATAATTCAGCAACTTCCTCTTTCTCGTCTGCTATCATATCCATAATTGCGTCAACATCATCAACACTTGACATTTGACTATATACCCAACGCTTCGGCAATCCTGCGCCTATCTGTGTTTGTGCCGCCTGTGCTTCGCTTAATGTATCTAATGGGAAATTACGGACAAAATCAACACAACAATAAAGAGGGTCAACCTTAATACCTCTTTTAGCCCAACTTGAACATAGCACTTTCCACATATACTGTTCAGCGTTCATCATATTAGCTTCAAAGGTTGCACACTTTGTTTCAAGTCCGTGTAACCTAAACTTTAATGCAACACCGCTCGCTGTTGAAAATACATCATCATTCATATTAGGCGTTTTAGAAAATCTGTAAATATTATTTTCCAATCGCTCTAAATGATGTTCTGTAAAGGTATCGTTGATATTCTTAGTTACCCACTTTACAGGGTCATTGTTTGTTTGCGCTCCTGTTGGTGGCACAATCAACATACCTGATTTCTGTGCTTTCTCTATTGTTTCATCATCAACATTAAGATTTGCTAACAACATAGCGTGTACGAATGCTTCAATCTCGTTTGAATTGTCACTCACATTCTTATCGTAATCATCAATAAGAGCAAGCACCTTTTCAGCGTCACCCAAACACTCATTATTGTTTGCCACACCTTGAAGCGGACAATAGTCAAAGTCGTGCGTTGCTTTCTCAACAAGACTAAATGCTCCTATTTGTCCTTTGAACACATAACGGTATTTTTCGTCGTAAAATTCAGCATTCCAATGTTCAACACCGTTTATATCTGTTGAGGGATAATATCTAACAGCATATTCAGGCTCGGAAATATTTGTATCGGACAATGGTATTGTTTCAAAGCCGTGTATTGCCATTGCCTGCTCGTTACCCTCTTTGTCGTGGTAAAACAATCTGCCTGAATATCCATATATTGACGCATTTTTGGTAGTTTCCATATCAACGCCGTACATATTCGTTCTTGTTGTAAAGTCTGTTAAGGTTTTGCTTGCTTCCTTTACCGCTTTTTCGCCGCCTGTTACTTCCTCTACCTCGTCACCAACGCTATAACTGTATGTTGCAGGACTTCCTGCAAAGTAACCTACCTTAAAATCGACAATCTCACCGAAAAAGTCATTGTTGACCTTGTTATTTATCGGGTCTTTTTCTTCCTCGTACTTTGGTTGCCTGCCAAAGATAGGTACACCGCCTGCTATTGCTTCATAACGCTTATACAATGTCTTGTTATATAAAGCATTAGGCAAATGTTTATTTATAATCTTGTTGAGCAAGTCCTCTGTAATTCCGTTTTTGCGTATTTCCTCAATCTCTGCCGTAAATTTAGGAAATAACTCACTTTCCGTTCTTATCATAGGATTTCACCGCCTTTTTTCTTTTTGATTTATAGTTTACTATCTTTTTATCGAATAGTAGTTTGCCGTCATAGGTTGTTGTTAGTCCGCATTTCATACAAACACGAACATCATTTATCTTTTTCCATTCGTGCGAACACACTATATACACCCTACCTCTTTAAACGCTTTGTATATTTTCGGTATTTGTATAGCAAGCCAATCAACCATTTCTTCATTCATTGCCCATTGCTCAACATCATTTGAATTAATCCACAAACCGCTTTCATAAAAAAATGCGTGTATTATTTCGTGCCTTGTGACTTTCTGCTGATAAGATGTAAGGTCTTTTACATTTTCATCACTATCTTTAATTGTGCCTACATCTAATATTACAAGTTTCTTGATTGTTGTATCTGTGTAACCGTCTGCTTGCCTTAATCTCGGATAATCTTCTTCATTTCCGATTACAATTTCGTAATCAGTTCCTAATATATTTACTTTCATTTATAACCTCTTTCCTGCTCTTACCTCTGCCGACAAGATTTCATCATTCAATGCGTATCTTAAAGCGTCTAACAAGTGGTTGTTTTCATCAACAGGCTTTGCCATTGCATTACCGTACTTATCCTCTTGCCAATGGTATTGCTCTATCTCGTTTTTGAAGTTTTGGCAACGAATATCAATAATAATTTTGCAACCTTGTAACCACCTAATACCACGATTGATACTGTCAGCACCTTTAACCGCTCCGACTGCTCTTACATTGTTAGTTGCAAGGAAGTCAATCGTTTTCGGCTCTGCACTATCGCATACCAAATATTGATTGCCACAAAACCGCTTGCACACTCTCAATAATTCGTCGTCGGTCATTCCTGCTTGATACCATTCATCATATACATATATTCGCTTACGCTTTTTATCGTAATGCACTTTAATTAGTGCGTTTGGGTCACTTGAAAAACCAAAGTCACACCCACAATGCACTCTATCAAACTGTGGTATAAGGTTGCTTATATCCTCAACACGCCAATTCTTAAAAATAACATTGCCGAGTATGCCCCAATTACCAAGCGAATACACATTATAGAAATATGGGTCTGTTTCGTCCTCTAATAACTTTCTGTCCTCGTCGGTCAAAAAGATATTATCTTTATATGTAGTCTTGACAATGAGTTTGTCCTCGTCCTCGTAAACGGTCTTGTTATCTTCCCATTTGCCGAAAAACTCTTTATATATCCAATGTGATTTTAAGATAGGGTTAAACGCCATAAAAATATGCTTGCTGTGGCTACTTTTACCACGCAAACGCTTTTTTAACTGCATATATGCGTCACGCTTTATCTCTGTCGCCTCCTCAATAAATATTCGCTCTAATACACCATTGGCAGGCGTAATAGACTTAACCTTTTCAACATCATCAAGACCGCAAAACATAATCTGCTTCTCGTTCAGCTTGCAAGTGATAAGCATATCGCTCTTATTGATTGAGAAGAATTGTTTAACGCCCATACTTGATATTGACTTTGTGATTTCATTGAATACACTTCGCTTAATCGTATTACCGACATTACGGCAACAAAGCCAATTAACACCGTTAAGAACATCAAGCACTATCTTATCAGTGATAAAAAACGATTTACCGCTTGACGAGCCACCAAAGAATATTTGCAGGAATTGAGGTTTATTCATATAAGGGATATATGCAGGGTTTTCCTTTACCACAATATCCATTATTCCTCGTCCTCCATATCGTCAGGCGTTGCCGCCACAACAGTAATGTTGATATTCGGGCTTTCCTGCGGTTTATCTTCGTCCGCTGTGAATTGAATATCTTTCAAGTCTTTCAATGCACTTGCTATCTGTTTTAGTCCTGCTCGGTCTATTCTGTCCTTTTTTGATACATTAAAGGTTTCTTTCTCTTGAAATGCGTCTTGTATTTCGCCTGTTTTTTTGTCTTTAACTTTGACAGGTGCTTTGACTTTTGTCTTTTCAAGGTATAAATCTAACTGCTCCGTTGCAAGTTCTATCTTTTCAAGCAATTTATCAGCCGCATTGGATATTTTTAATAATCTGTTTGCTTCTGCTTCTGCTAATTTTTCGGCACTTTTTTCATCCGTTTTTATACTGATTTTTTCCCGTTGCTCTTTACGCTTATTAAACCATTTTTCTTTTATTGCTCTATCTCGCAATGTTTGATACGGAATATTGTGTTTTTCAGCTAATTTTTGATAACTGATATTGCCGTTTATGTATTCGTTCCTTATCTTGTTCCAATTAGTAGCCAAATCACCACCTACTTTATGTTTCATATCCTTAAATTAGTTTCAAAGCGACACATTACGCACCGCACTTTTTCAATAATCTGTTTAAGCCTTTGTTTGCTCCCTCAATATCCCTTGCTATCAGTTGTCCTTTGATAGTCCTGTATTGTTGCTTTGTAAGGTGCTTCTTGCTTTCTTTAAGCCGCTTCCACATCATTATCACCCTCACTAAAACTATATTCGTATATGTCAAGGTCTTTCATTAACTCTTTTTCATTACCCTTAACGAATATCAACACATTTTGATGTGTTTTAACAACCTTTCGCCCTGCTTCAAATTGCCTGCCTGCTCTCATAGCCCCTGTTGCAATTTGTTCAATCAAGATACATTCGTTGTAATATTTAAGCCCTGCGTCTTTGGCGGCTTGTATCGTGTCACCTACGAAATTATAATAATAGCCTTTCTTATCTCTCACATCACCAACAACGATAGCGGCAAAGGCATTGTCCTTTAACTTTTCCGCCGCCTTGCTGATAATTTCTCTGTAAGCGGATAAAAATTCGTCATATGGCATATTGCTAATATCTCGTGGGTCGTCACTATACACCTCTAAATCGGCATAAGGCGGACAAGTCAACATAAAGTCGTGCTTGCCTTTTACCAACAAATCAATATTGCAACTGTCGTCATTTATCCAATTCGGCATTTTTAAATCATTGCCGTGCAGGTCTTGTCTGTCTGCTATTGCTTTGTAATTATTGATGTTTGCTTTTATCTGTTTTTCGCTTAAATCTATCCCTGTGTAGTCATTGCCTAACAACACGGATATAAGTCCTCGGACGCTTCCGCCTGCAAATGGGTCAAGCACTTTGCCACCTTTAGGGCAAAACCAATTTATCAGCGTTTCACATAATACAGGGTCAAATATGCTTGTTCCTGTCAGGTCCGCTCCTGTTTTCTCGGCAAGTTCTTTTAGTCCACTACCCAACAAGCATTCGTCCCTACCGTTATCGCTCTTAATTATCTGTTTCCATATCTTTTTTCGTTCCTGCCAATAGCCTTGTCTTGTATCAAGGATTGAAAACGGCGGCACAATAAACCGCTCTTGCAGTGTTTCTCTGTTTTCGTCGAGGTTATCCCCTAAATCGTCCTCGTTTTCATCTTCATTTAACAAACTTTCAATCTCAAATTCTTCAAAGCCTGTTAAATCAAGGTCAAAATCAAGTTCTTGTAATTCCTCTAATTCAATAGTCAACATTTCATTATCCCAAGAGGAATACTCTGCAACCTTATTGTCAGCAAGCCTAAAGGCTTTAATCTGTGCAGGCGTTAAATCGTCCGCTTTAATTGTTGGCACGCTGTCAATGCCGAGCCGTTTTGCCGCTTTGTATCTTGTATGCCCTGCTACAATCACATTATCTTTATCAATAATGAGCGGATTTTTAAAACCGTACTCTTTAATGCTTGCCGCTACACGCTCAACCGCTTCACCGTCATTATGTCGTGGATTGTTTGCATATGGAATAATATCATCAATACCTAAATACTCAATCTGCATTAGCAACACTCCTAAATGTTATTAGAAGTTGTCACCTGCACCATTTACCCCTAAATGTGAGCATAGAAAAAGCCGTACCGTTAATACGATACGACTTTTCCACAAAAGGTATAAATTTTAATGGTGTAAAGCTATTTTTACACAATAATATTATACTACAATAATAACTTTTTTTCAAGTATTTTTATAATTTTGTGACATATTCACTTAAAACAGTATTTATTTTCCTGTAAACTCGGAATACTTTGTTTTCGTTCCAACTTAATTCCTTGCCTACACGCTTCCACGACAAGCCATAAAAAAACCTGTATTTAATCAAAAGTATTTCATTTTCTGTGAGGTTGCATTCTTTCATCATTGTTACAATTTCTTGTCGGCAATGAAATTTTTGTTTTTCAATCTCGTAACGCTCATTTGTTAGTTTTTCCTTTTTTTCTACAAGCTTATCAACAATGCTTTCCGTTCCACCGTTTCCTTTTGGCATACCTGATAAGTCTTGCACTTTAGGGCTGTATAACAAAGCGTTAATTTCCTCTATCTTTTCATCAATAGATTTACCTTTTATGTAAAGTTCTAAACAAACATCAAGTTCTTTCACGGCTTTGCCCTCCTACATTTGTTTAAATGCACAATAAATAACTGTGCCAACTACTAAGCCAATTATTATTGTTTCAATAACAAAAAGCGTCATTATCACGCCAAACAAAATAGGGTTAATAGTCATTACTTCTCACCTCTTTCCTTTTCTAATATCTGCATTAAGACATTTATTCGTCTTTCGTATGCTTCGCACTTTGCTTTATAAGCATTTTCCATTTCGGAACATTCTTTTTTCCAATCGTTGTTTAAGAGTGTGTAGTTTCTTAATAAGTTGTTGTAATCGTCTTTTGCTTCTTCTGTTGCTACCTTAAAGCCTGTGTTATATCCACTATTGTTAGCAACAATGATACAAACGATATAGCCGATAAAAACAACTACACATAAAATTACAGTTTTCATTCTTCTACCTCAATTAGTTTTACAATTACATAATCTTTTGTGTCCTTAACAAAATCATCTGTAAAGCCTTTGATATACTTTTGATTATCGTTTGGAATTATGTTTTCTTTCTGCAAAGCGTCAAGAATGAATTTCTTTGCACTTGCTATGTTGTCACAATCCCTTTTTCGTGTCTTTTCGTGCCATTCAAAATGGACTGTACACGGCTTGCAAGTGGGCTGTATCATTTTTTTAATTTTTGCTGACTTAATCGCCCATTGTATCAATTCTTCTGTTTCCTGCTTGAATTTATTGCCTGTATGTCTGTTGCTGTTTATCTTTGCAATATATTCGTTCAGCGAGGGCAACTTTGCGTTAATCACAAAATAATACTGCATTTACTCATTATTCCCCTTTTTGTTTCGTTTTGACGCATTAGTTCGTTTAATAAGCCCTGCCCATTTAATTTTCGGTAGGTCGTTTATGTAGTTCTTTGCATAAGGACAACGATACACTGAACATACAGCCTTGCCCTCGCCACATTCAACACGCCAAATACAATGTTTTTTCTTGCATACTATCATTTTTTTAGTCCTTTACTGTCACTTGCGATAAATCAACAATCATAATGCTGTTTGCATTTGTATCTTTGATTTCTGCTTGATAGAATATCTTTTTCGTTTCCTTGTTACGCCGTAAAATGCAACCTGTTAAATAGTAATCTGTTGCTTTGCTTTCTTTAGTCGGCTGATAAGTTACAAGTTTGTTTAAGTTCTTTTTGACCTCGGATATATCCATTATCGCCCTGTACTTCCAAAACCGTTGTTGCCACGCTCTGTTACTTTAAATTCATCAACAACATTGAGTTCGGGTATATCAATTTTCATAACTACAAGTTGAGTAATTTTGTCGCCCCTCTTAATCTCATAGTCCATATTAGAGTGATTATACAGTTTACAAACGATACTGCCGTTGTAACCGACATCTATAACGCCCTCGCTTGTAATGCCGTACTTAACATTCAATCCGCTTTTTGATTTGAGGAAGCCTGCGGTATTTGGTGGCAACTCAATATGTACGCCTGTATCAATGCTGATACTGCCCTTTGCAGGAACAACCGTATCAATCGGTGATAATAAATCAAGTCCTGCGTCTGTTGCGTGTCCTCTTTTCGGCATTAAAGCCGTGCTGTCTAACATAATGTTCATATTTTTTTACTCCTTTATTTCATTAAAACGGTGCATAGCCGTTATTTCTTTTCCTCTCTTTACTTGATAATTCATCAAGTAATATTCTTGCTTTTCTAAAGAGCGGTTTATGGTCTGTGAAAAATGTTATTTCGTAACCCTCTTTTGTTCGCTGTTCGCTGATTTTAACCGTCATTTCCTGCTCCCTTGCTCATATTCTCAATAGTTTCAATAATTTTATCTCTTACGGATTTTTTGGCTTTGTAAATTGCCGTGCAACTATCATCAAAATATAGCAATTTGTATGCCTTGTCGTCCTCGGCTTGTTGCTCGTATATAGCACTAATTAAAACATTTTCGTCAATCATTTTTCGTTATCTAACAAATAATCTATTGAAACATTTAATTGATTTGATAATTTTATAAGGTTTAGTGCCGAGGGAAACATACCACCGTTAAGCCAATTATAAAGTTGTGCGTGGTTCCATTCGTTAGCCAAGCAAAATTGATGTACATTTGGATATTGAGAAACAATTGTATTGTATAATCTCGTTGCAAATTCTCGTTCTGTAATCATTTTTTTCTACCTCTTTCCTAAATCAAGTAACGCCTTTAACATCTTCATTCCCTCGTCAACGGTAAAGCCTGTTACCTTTTGTGATTGAAATTCTTTGAAACATTTTTCTTCAAGATAACGCCATACATCAAACAATTCTTCCTTATTGATGTCGTACTTTTCTGCCGTTGTAAACAAGCCTTTCATAACGGTAAAAACATCAATTTTTAATTCTTTAGAAAGGCTTTTTCTCTGCTTTTCTGTTAATTCGTTTATGAATTTCATTCCTCTACCTCACGCCTCTCTAATATTTAACATCTTTGTGACCAAAATACAGCCACCACCGTTTTACATTGCCATTTATCGCTGTTACCTTTAATTCTTTAATTTTTTTGTTATTACTTTGATAAGTTTTAATCTGTTCTTTTACTAAAGTATCGCTCTTTAGTTCAGGATAAATAGAAACTAACTGTATATAGCTATCAGGCTTTACCTCTGTAAAAACATCTTTTTCGTGTTGTTGATAGGCTGTTACTGCGGTTTCAATTTGCTGTTCAATTTTTGTATTTTCCTGTTCATACATTGCAATCTTTTGGTCAATAACGCTCAAATTTGAAATTTGAACAGCTAAAGAAATCGCTACAATAACACCAATAACAAGTGGTATTGTGCCAAAAAAAACGCCAAATAGTCCGTCACAATCCCCATTTATATCAATAAACCACGAAATAACACACCATATTAATAAAATCACTAAAATAACAATAATCATTTAATATCACTCCAATCTAAAGCCTGTCCGCACTGCCGACAATATTCAGGTTGTAGCCCAGCATATTTCAATTCTCTTTCATCACCTAAATAAATTTTACAAACAGAGCAGAAATAATTATTTTGCAGACGACCCTTTTCTTTATATGGCTTTTTTTGTATTTGCTTTTCAAGTGCCTTATGGATTACTTCTCTGCACTCAATAAGCATTTCTTTCGATATTGACTTTCCCTTATAAATAAAAGAAAAATCGTCCACAAGTGCATTTGCTTCTTGTATTGTCATTCTTCTACCTCGCTTTCAAGCCAACAGCCAAAATCGGTTGCTGAACAATTACCACGATTTACGGGGCAACCTTTGCAAAACAGTTGCTTATTATAATATCCATTTAGGTTACAACTTGTTATAATCTTGTCCATAAGAATTGCCATTTCCTCAACACTCATATTTTTAATTCGCTCAAAATTTGTCATTCTTTATTCTCCTTTACCAATTCAAATACCCACGCAGGTAAGAAAATGTTATAGTCTTTTAATGTTTGTAGTCTCATATCTTTAACAGATGAAAAAACAATTTCTTCAATCAACAATCTAACTGCTTCTTTGACTGCTCTTTTTTTCATCATTCCGTTTACATAAAAATTATCAGGACTAAAGTTACAGTATTCCTCAAGAAAGTTTTGTATTTTTCGGTTATATGGTGTGTCAAGCATTTTCTACCTCCAACTTCACTAAACCGCTTTTTACAATATCATCAACGATTTGTTTAATTAAAAGATTTGCCCCGATTTTATTATCTGCCAAAGCATCTTCGAGTTTTTCATTTTCTATTACAAGATGTTCTATTTCTCTATTCTTTTCCTCTGTTAGGCATTTAAGGCGGTCAATTTCCACTTGCATTTTTTCAATGACCTGTTTCTGTTTGCAAATAGTCTTATTTGCATTTGACAAATCCCTCAATAATTCTATTGTGTCTTTCATTGTTTTGCCTCCACATAGCACCACGATTGTGGCTTTATGCTTATCATTACTGCTCTCATTCTTTCACCTCAATCAATATGTATTTGCCATTTATTATGCAGGGCTTGTTCAAAAAACTTTCTCGGAAACAATTATCAGTCGGACTAATAGGACAGCAGTAACCGTCGCTGACGATACTTTTGCAAAATAAATGATTTTTCAACCACTTATCGCAAAACTCCGCATTAGTCATAGTCCTAAACTTATGCTTGGTTTTTTTGGTAGGGATATTTGTGTCCTTAGCAGAGTTTTCGTGTTCATCATATCTTTTTTGTATAAACTCTTTGACTTTATCATAATTTCCTTGTATTAACTGATTTTCTAACCATTCACAACTATAACTTGGAATACCCATTCCATTAAATGAAAATTGCAAATCTTCCGCAATCAACTTTACAAAATATCTTGCTATTTCTTTATTCATTTTCGTTCAACTCCTATTTTCATTTGTTCATAATCACTTTTGATTACTGTTCTTGGCTTATACTCTGCAAAATTTCCGTTTTCATCTTGCCTAAATATATCTGCGTTCAGAAATTCAAAATGTTTACATTTGTTAGGTCTTTTTGCTTTAATCGCTTTGTAAAACCTACCAGCTCCGTCATCTCCGCAGGGCGCTTTTGCTGTACAAATGAAATCGGTACACTCACCGTTATAATCAAGAGCATTTGCACAATATCTGCAATACTGATTTTTAGGTCGTTCCATTGTTTAACTCCTTTAATCTTGCTTCTGCTTCCTCTGTGTTATATGAATATTTACCGCAAATATCTATTAGCGGAGTTCCCCATTTGTTCTTGTCGATATAAACAGTGGCATATCTTCCGTTGAATTTTTGAAGATATATATTGTCTGCAAACTTTATTGCAACAAAGGACAATTTACACAACTTTTCATATAACTACCTCACTTTTTGTTGCCCAATGTCTACCTGCTGAAAATTAAGCGGTGGAAAGATTAACGCCTACTACTACTAAAACATCAATCTTTTTTATATATGAATAATTAGTCGCTCGAAGAAAAAGTGTTTATTTTCAACATTTAAAACCACATTAAAAATCAGTCAGGTAGCACATTGCTTTAACCGTTTAAATACTTTTGAGTTCCGCCGTTGAGCATTTCTGTAAGCTTCGGCTCAATTCCACTTTTGTGTTTATATTTGTTTGTTATGTCGTAAATTCGTTGATACTTTGCTTCATCTTCCTTTGACAAGTCGTTGTGTATGTCAGCAATCTTTTCATATGCTTCCCAATGTAAAGTGCTAAACTTGCTTTTCACTTCACTTATCGACGGTGGAAATTGATTTGTACTTATCAACTTATTTATCGCCATTAACACAATGTCAGCAGGAATATCGTCAAATTGCATAGTCCATATTGCAATCGTTCCCATTGCTTCGTCTTTTGTCATTCCTTTATAGCTGTTAGGATATGCCGCTTTAAGTATCGCTAATATCTTAATTGTTTCGTCCTGTGTCATTATGTATCACCTCAATTAATCTGTGTCCTTGATATAAGAATAGTAATAATCAAAGCTAACGCTACAATCGAAATAAAGCGTATTGTTTGCTTTATAAAATCGTTCATTAAAACATACCCCTTTCGTTAGCAAGGTCAAGAAATACATTACCGCTCGGCTGTTGCTTGCTTTGCTGTATAGGCTTTTGTTCTTTATCTTTCCTTGCCCAATTTCTAATAGTTGCAAGGTGATTTTTATATGATTTTCCTGTACTTGCAATATAACCGCTTAATCTTTCAATGCGTTCTTGATAATCAGTAGGAAATTCAGCTTTAAGCTTTTCCATATCTTCATCAGTTAAAAGAACATTTTTATACTCACCGTATTTATGGCGAACAGGCTTTTTTGCTGTGTTTGTACTATCTATATCCTTACCTTGCTCTAACTCTAAACTATCCTTACCTATCTCTAACCTATCCTGTGTATCCAAATTGTACGCATTATGTATACATTCTGTGTACGCCTTGTTTTCTTTTACTGCAAGTGTGCTTTTTTCCTCTTGATAAATGGTAGGCTTGTATCGGTCCTTTTGTATGTAATTATGTATTTTCCAATGTTTGATAACGATAACGCCACTTTCAAAAGTAATGATAAATCGTTTTAAGATAAGCAATTTACAATCATCATCACTTGCCCCTATCATTCTTTGAATTTTTTTAGGGTTATTTATAAAGCCGTCGTCGTCGGCTCTCATTGATAAATGAAAATATAAAGCCTGTGCAGATAGTGGCATATCCAAAAATGCGTCACTATCAATTATTGTTTTTGCAAACATTCGTCTTTCAGCCATTTTTGCACTTCCTTTAAAATAAAAGCGTACCGTTTGAAGTGTGTCGGCACTTTCAAACAATACGCCTGTGTTGATACAATATTCTATTTTGTGTTGAACAATACCGACATATTGTATCAACGAGAATATTATACCAAAATAGTAATTATTTGTCAATATCAAATTTGTTTACTTTGATAACAAAGTGACGCACTATGCGTAAATGTCAAGCACGCTGTTATCAATCACAATTAAGTCACTCGGCTTGCACTCATATAATTCCGCAAGTTTCATCAACTGATACGGTGTAGGTAAGCAAAATCCGTTTTCAAACTTTGACAGCATAGGCGTATCAAAGGATAAATCAAACTTACGCATATACTCAACAACTTCTTGCTGATACAAGTTCTTTTCAAGCCTAATTGCTTTCATATTGTTAAAAATGCTTGTCTGCAATGCTTCCGTATCGCTGTTTAGTATTCTGTTGATTTTGCCGAGCGGTGCAAAGTTGCTTTTTGCCTTTGCCATAATCTCTTTTTTATAGGCTTTAATTTCGTTAATATCGTCGGTCTTGTAAAATCCTTTGCCGTGACCGCTACGAATGATAACAAAATTATCGCCACTATCGTACTTACTCAACTCGTGTAGTTTTCTTCTTACTTGCCTTTCACTCATACCCCATTTTTCGCATAGGGTAGGATATGTAACGGCATTTTCACGCCCAACAGGGATAGAATTATAGTAATATTCAAGCATTTTTTATCACTCCTTTAGAAAGGTAAATCGTCGTCCTCGTCCACAATTTCCTCAAAGTCGCTGTTGTCGGCACTTGCGTATGTTGGCGGTGCAACATTCAAATTTGGATTTGAGTTACTTTGCTGTTTGCTTCCACAAAAAGAAACATTGTTTGCAACTACATCAACCGACTTTCTTTTGTTGCCGTCTTTGTCTGTAAAGTTGCTTGTTTGAATACTGCCCTCAATGCCTATCATATCGCCTTTATGAAAATATCGGCTGATAAATTCGGCTGTGCTACGCCAAGCCATACAATCTATAAAGTCGGCTTGTCTTTCTTGTCCTTGTGCTTGATAATTTCTATCAACAGCCATTTGAAAACGAATGACTGATACGCCACTCTGTGTTGCTTTGAGTTCAGGCTCGTATGTCAAGCGTCCTGTTAATGCTACTGTGTTAATCATCTTTGTCCTCACTTTCTTTAATGCGTGTAAAGCGTGCTAATCTGCCACACTCTGCACATCTTGTCGTGTCGTCGTCTGTTTCAAATTCTGTACTTCCGCAAGTACATTGTTTTATAACCCACATATTTATTACCTCACAAATAGTTTTTACCGAATATTTTTATAAAATCTTCCTCGCTCCAACCGTAATAATTCATTGCTTTTTGCTGTGCAAGTGCCTTTAGTCTGCTGTTGACCTTTGCATTTTGATGTACGGAATTTTTACCGAATATATGACATTTGTTATGATGTATATAAACAAATAGTCCGTATTGCTCCGATTTATTACGGTTGCTTGCTCCAAATATATGATGTTTGTCTAATGGGTCATTAAAACCATTACCGCCGCATATAAAACAATGTTCCTTATCTTTTTGAATAATGCTGTCAATCGTTATCACCCCACAATGCTTTTAATCTTGCGATTTCGTCAGGTGTCATTGTTTCTATGCCCTGTTCCTTACAATCAAATATCACGCTATCTAATAACGCACTCATTTGTTCCGTGTTGTAGGTTGACGAGCCATAATAACAACAAACATTTGTATAGCCCTCAATTTTGCTATCGCCTAATACCTCACATATCCAACCAAGACCTTTAACGCTCCAATTTTCGCACCAACTATTTACAGCGTCGTTTCTTATAGGTACAATCTCAAAATTATCCCCTATTTCTCGTATTAACTGCTTGTAAATGTCTGTTTTGTTTTGTCTTGTTTTAAGTGCCAACTTGCCACACAAAACCCAAAAATAAGCGTTAGCGTCAAGTGACCGCTTTTTTCTCTTTTGCGTGATTTTTATTGATAATTCCTTATCTTTCAAATCATCATAGCCTTGCAGCAAGTTGTCTTTTTCATTGACGGCAAGCGTTAATTTCGGTTGACCTGATACAAAATCAATATTGCAATCTATCAATTTGCCTGTTAATTCAATCGTTCTCACCGTCCTGTTCTATTACATAGCCGTTTGCTTCACAAACGCCATTGTCAATATTTTTTAGTATTTTAATGATTGTGTTGTTTTGCTTTTTAATGTCCTTTAACAAATTGACAATTTCCTTATCAATGTTCATTTAATCACCTGCTTTCTTTTGCTAACAAACCGACACATTATGTGTCTGCATACTCCCACTCTTGCGTTTTTTTCTTGTCTTTGTGACCGTGCAAGAATACATACTCACTCTTTGCGCTCATATTTTCCATAAGCCACTCGCTCGCTTGCTCGTGGGATAGGTGACGGCTTGCTACATTCAGTTCATAAGAATACTCGCCTGCTTCAAGCTTTGCATTGATACGCTCTTGCAAGTCCTCGTCGGTGTAATTTGCTTCAATCATATAAAGGTCATAATCTTTTGCCGTTATGCCTTGCAAATGTTCCGTGTCGGTTGCATATATAGCCTTTTCGCCGTTTGCAAATATTCTATAACCGCAATTTGGTACATTATGATATAACTTGATAGGTGATACCTTAAAAACCTTGTAATCGTAAATCTTGCCTATTCCCAACACATCAATTTGTTGTTTTGGTACTCCTGCTTCTACAAGGTCATTTACCAACCATTCACAACAGCCTATTCTAATAGTCGGTCTTTCGTCCGCTAACCTCTTAATCGTTTTACCATTGAAGTGGTCTGTATGAATGTGCGTGAGTAAAACTATTTGCAAGTCCTTATACACATCTTTCAGTGCCTTAAAGCTAACGCCGCAATCCACTAAAATAGTATCGTTAATGACTACGGCGTTACCCTGTGAGCCTGTCGAAATTATGTTGTAGTTCATTAAATTTCGTCCATATTCACAACATTTTCAACAGGTGTAGCGTCAACCTCAATAGGCTCGTCCTGCTGTATGATTTCTTGTTTTTGCGGTGCTGTTTCATTCGGCAAGTCAACGCCCATTTCTTCGGCTTCATACATTCCGCCGAGTTCCTCAACGAATGTTTCACGCAATGCCCTTACCTTTGCAACTTTTTCAACCATTGTTGCACCCTTACCGCTCCAATTAGCATTCAAACTGCCGTCACTCTTTTTCTGTGCGACTTCATCAAATCCAACACTGCAATATGTAGGGTGTTGCCAATCCTTACGGTAGACTTTAGCCCAACCGCCGACAAGGTTTTCACTGTCACGCAAATAAAATGTGCCTTTGCGTTCGATAATCTCGCTTGTTTCTTTGTTTTGAACAATAACACCACTTTCCATACCGTCATAGTTAGGGTTTTTAATAGCACGCTTCAAAACTGCGTCCTTACCTACAACAATTTGTGCAGGGTTTTCGCCATACTTGATACAGTATGCTTCTTTCAAAAATGGGTTAAGTCCTCTTGCCTTGCACAAAGATGTGAAAAACTTAAATTCAGGCATTGTAATTTGTGCGTCTGTGCCTACAATGTAGTTTTGAACAATGGACGGTGTGAGTTTAATTTGCTCGCCGTCAACCTCGTAAACTACTGCAATTTCCTTTTTTGTTTCCTCTTTCTTTGTTTCTGTATTACTCATAATCGTAACCTCCGTTATTCAAAAATTCTTTAAGTGCTTTCAACTGTGGCATTGTGCCACGCACTATAAATTTCAATGTGTATGTCTTTTCTTCCTCAACAGGCGGTGCAATCGGCTCAACTGTCGGCGGTGCTACTGCTTCAACAACTTCCTCAACCTTTGCGACGGCTTCGGCTTCTGCTTGCTCTCTTGCTTTGCGTTCTTCCTCTCTTGCCTTTGCTTCCTCAATAGCCTTGTATCTGTTTGCAACCGTTGTAATGGCGTTTGATACATTCAAAGACTGCTTGTATTCGTACAAAATCTCGTCTTTGTGTTCCTGCGTGTCAATCAAATTAAGGTTGTCAACAATCTTGTCAACAAAGGCTTTTGCCTGCTCTTTTAGACTTTTCATTGAAGCGGACAAAGTAACATTGATGTTTGCATTTTCAAAGGTTACAAAGTCAATGCCTGTTGCTGTCAGGTATTCGTCAAAGTAGCCTTTTACCTCTGCCTTTTTCTGCTCTTTCAACTCGTTTTCAACGCTGTCAATCTTGCCCTTTAACTCGGTATCAGCCTTTTTGTATGTATCGGAAATACAATCCTTGTATACCGCTTCAAACTGCTCATACGGTGTCATAATTGCTTTTTTGACCGCTTTTCTGCGTTCCTCATAGTCTTTCAACTCTTTGTTGAGGTCTGACCTTACCTTTTTGACATCTTTAACGGTGTCCTCTGTGCAAACAAGGCTTAAAGCCTGCTCTACCTTTGCCGTAACCTCGGCTTTGACTTCGTGCAACTGCTCAACGATAATCGGCAACTGCTTTACTGCGATAATTTCCTTATCCATTTTTAGTTTCCTTTCTGTATGTTAAAAATCTCTTTTATATCATCAATGTTTGAATAACTGTCCTTTTTGGATAATGCTGTTTCTAACATTGATAATTTCTGTTCTGCCTGTATCAGTTGTTCATAGCGTCTTATATCAACCTCAACAGTTACTTGTCTATCAAGTCCTGTTACAACTTCTGCCATACTCTACACCCCTTTCCTTTGCTTTATTTGCAAAGTATTCTATTAACCTTGCATTATGTACTTGCTCGCTTTGAATAAGATTTACAACTACTTTTCTTTTGCTTCTCATTGTTGCTACTCCTCATCAAGTTTTTGAAGTGCATACATATCCTCGTCAGGCACATTAAACACATCTTGAATTGCCTGCCAAAATTCGTGTGTTCCACCTCGCTGTCCTGTTTCAACAAAACTGTATGTTGCACGGCTTACGCCTATTTTTTCGGCAAATTCCGCCTGCGTTAGTTTTGTGCCTACCCTGAATTGCTTTAGTTTAGTTCTCACTTGCTCACCACCTTTCAATATCCTATGCCTTTGAAATTGTAATTGCCTTGTCGGATTTGCTCGTGGTCTGCTTCAACCGCTTTGCTGTAATCTTTCCTTTGGCGTTCTTTTTTGGAACACTCCATACAAATACAATCCTCGTTGAACATTGACATTGTGCGTCCGCCGTCCAATGAGCCGCCGCACCTGTCACAATGCTTTTGCGTGAAAAATCTATCCATTGTAACCGTCCTTTCTTAAAATGTTTCGTTATGACGCATAATAGCGTTTTTTAATAAACAAGTTCCATTCCAAAATTCTTTATGATTTTCTCGGCTTCTACCTTACCTCCAATGTTATACGGCGAGCCTATGCGTGTTATTCCTGTGTAATGCTCCTCGCCGTTTTCAAAGCGGTGTAATTCCACTTTTGCACCTTTGTCATATCCTTTTGTTACCGCCCATCTGTTTACTAACATTTTAATTGTTCCTTTCTGCGTTTAAGCACGCCTGCTTGTGTGGAATAGGGCTTGTTAAGGACAAACCCTTTAGAAACCTATTATTTTTGAATTTCTTTCATTAACTCAACAACTTTAAATGCGTCTTGTGGTAATTTAAAATTACCTTGTTCGTTAATGTGTCCGTAAAATCTTTCTTCGTTCTCGCCACATCTGCAACAAAAACTTCTTATTAAATGTAAATCTTCCATAAGTTGATAGTCTTTGTTTCCTTTATATCCTATTGGATAGCAATGAAAAGTGTTGATGTAATTTTCCATTCTTTCTGTTTCGGTAAAAACTTCATCCGCTCTGTAATTTCCAATTACTTCGTGGTCGTCTGCGTAATGTGCTTTAATCATTACTCCACCACCTACTGAATATCTGCCGTTCTCAAAAACTACTGAACAATCATCATATGCTCTTAATGTGTTTTTAACCTGCTTTTGAATTGCCTTTGGTAAATACTTTAATTCTGTCATAATCTTAATTCCTTTCACGGTTTAAGGATTGTCCGCTTCCTTATTACACTTGTAATTATACTACTTTTGTAGTATTTTTCAATTCGCAAAATATACAAACATTTACAAATTGTTTTGTTAAAGTTGCACAATATATACAAATGCAAACAAAATGACACATCAAAGGCAAAAAACAAAGGGCGGTTGCCCTAAATCAATTCAAATATCTTGCTTATGTATCTTTCAAACTCTAAATATGTAATTAGTCCAAATTCTACGGCTATTTCTACTGACCCAAGTGCTTGAAATGCTAACGCTTTTTTATTCTCTATATCTTTTGCGTTTTTCGCTAATTCAATATCAAACGACAATCTATCTTGTATGGTGTTTCCTCTGCTGTTAATCAAAATTTGCGACACCTCGTTATCATTACAATAATATTGCTAACTTTCGTTATCATTATACTACTATAATTATTTTTAATCAATCGGCAATTTTCACAAAATATAATCACAATGTTACATATATGTTTCATAATTCTACACAATGTAAACAAAGTGTGCTAAAATGGTGCTATCGCTAAATATTTAATAAGAGGTGGAAAAAATAGTGTGTACTATCGGCACGAAACTGAAAACATTGAGGAAAGGCAGAAAACTAACGCAACAAGAATTATCCGAAAGAATGGGCTTAAGCCGTGCCACTATAAGTAATTATGAGGTCGGGCGTCGTTCGCCACATTTATCCGATTTACGCCGCTTTGCTGAATTTTACGGCGTTAGTCTTGATTACTTCGGCGTTACTACAACAGACGAAAGTTTTGAGTTGTTAAGCCGTGCAAAAAGCATTTTCCTTAATGAAACTATCCCAAAAGAAGAAAGGGAACATTTATACAAGGAAATAATGAAAATGTATTTGAATATGAAATAAATTCAAAGAATACAATTTATTGTATTCTTTTTTTATTGACAAAATTATAATAACATAGGGAATTTATCGTTACAACAACTTTTTAGATACTTTGAGCATAAAATTTTTACTTTTAAGATACAATAATGCTATGCTATTCTACAAAGGAGGTGATTAGTATTGTCCTTAACAGTAGGTGAAAAAATCAAAAAGTACAGGCTTGAAAAGGGAATGACGCAAGAGGAGTTAGGAAAGGAGTTAGGCGTTGGGAGGGCAGCTGTGCAGAAATACGAAAGCAATCAGGTACAAAACTTAAAGTCCGCACATATCAAAAAATTATGCCACCTATTCGACAAAGTTCCGTGGGATTTTATCTTTGACGGTCATACTAAATATGCTGAATACAATGTAACGCAAGTTACAGCATTAAGAAAAGCATTTGGTGAAGAAGTGGAAAATATACTACTTCCGTTAGCAAAGTTGAATGATAAAGGGTTAGCAAAAGTTCGTAATTACATTTCCGATATGCTGAAAATAGAAGAATATCGCAATTAGGAGGAATATTACTTGAAGTCGAAAAACAAGCCATTCATACGGAAAGCCGTTGCTTACGCTCGGTTTTCATCAAACAATCAGCGTGAGGAAAGTATAGACGCACAATTAAGGGCTATAAGCGACTATTGTGAGCGTGAGAATATTCAATTAGTAGATATATATTCAGATGAAGCACAATCCGCTAAAACCGACAACAGGGACGATTTTAAGAATATGACAGACGCAATATTCAAAGGCAATTATGATATTGACGCTGTATTAGTCCATAAGTTTAACCGTTTTGCTCGTAACAAGTATGATAGTGCGTTGTATAAGAAGCGTTTAAGAGATATAGGCATAAAGGTTGTGTCCGTTACTCAACCGATAGACGATAGCCCCGAGGGGCGTATTCTCGAAAGCCTTATTGAAGCAATGGACGAATACTATTCGGAAAACCTTGCTTTAGAGGTCAAAAAGGGAATGTTAGAAAACGCCTTGAAAGGTAAACATACAGGTGGTGGCAAACTGCTCGGACTGTCCGTTGATGATGAGGGTTATTATTATCCTGACGAAAACGCACCGATTATTTATCGAATATTTAAGGAATATGCGGACGGCGTACCAAAGACGCAAATTGTTGAACGCTTAAACCGTGAGGGCTACCGCAACCAATACGGCAGGAAGTTCAACACTCGCACCATTACCGATTTATTGCAAAATGAAAAGTATATAGGTAATTTCATTTATAATCATACTCAATCGCAAGTTATCCGTTTAGAGGGTATAATCAAAAATCCAATAGTTGATGAGGATTTATGGGAACGAGTGCAAAAATTGCGGAAAGACGCAAACAAGCCAAAACACCGAAAAAGAAAATATCTAATGACAGGTAAATTGCGTTGCGGTGTTTGCGGATTTACTTATTGCGGAAGCGGTGCAAAAAAGAAAAACAAGAACGGAGATATGTCCGCTTATTATAAATGTCAAGGCAAAATTAAAAACAAGAACGGCTGTACTAACCCGTCCTTGAACAAAGATTATTACGAAAAACTTGTTATTGATACTATAACAAAAAGCGTCCTGACAGACAACGCCATTGATGAAATAGCGGTTAGTGTGACAACTCAACTTGAAAGAGAAAGAAAAAAGCCACTAATACCAACGGCAAAATTAAGAAATCAACTCGACAAAGTGAAAGATAAACAAGCAAGGCTAATGGAGTTATACCTTGACGGTGGTATGGAAAGAAAGGTACTTGATGAAAAGAACAACGCATTAAAAGAAGAAAGAAAACACATTGAAGAACAAATAGAAAGAAATTTATATTTAGAGCAATCAAACATTCTTGATGTTCAAGATATAAAAAATATGATATTAGAGTTTCGTGAGGAATTAAAAAATAACCCTGACTTTGATTTTGCACAAGTAGTATTTAATACTTTTGTTGACAGTATCGTTGTTTACCCCGATACCCTTGAAGTTAATTTAAGGGTGGACTTTTCCACCCTCGGGGGTGATAAGAGGAAAAACAGGGGGGCAAGCCACCCAATAAACCCCCTTTTGATAAACAAATCTGTCAAACGGAAAACGCACCAACAACCAACAAATTAAAAGGGATTTGATAATATGAGTATTGTTATATATGTTCGACAAACTAAGGATATTTCCCTTTACGAACAATTTAATAAATGTGCTGAATATGCCAAACGGTACGGCTATTCTATCGAATATAAAGTTTTAGATTTTGAGGGCAATATATTTTATGAAGCAATAAATAAGGTGATTGTGGACCACGACATTACCGCATTGATGATTTACAATAAAAATACTGCCTTTGATAGTGACGACGATTATTTGTTTTATCGGATATACCTTGAAAGGCTCGGTAAAAAACTAATTGCTTGTGAATAATTAAGAGGGGCGTTATTGCCCCTCTTTTTTTAATAACAGTCGTTTTGAAAATCCTCTAATTTAGGTAAGATTTCATCTCTTAATGTTTCAGGTATATCGTGCCATTCGTGACTACGAATAAAAGCAAGTATGTATTCCACTTCATCAAGTGTAAGTTCTAATGTTTCTTCATTCATCTTCGTTCAGTCCATTTCCGTGCCAACATCTTAAAATATCTTTTAACTCATTTGACTTAAATTTATACACCCTGCTTTTATATTCAAATAGATTTATTGCACATCTTAATGCTATTTCAAGCTTTCTCATTGCCATTCAACTCCTTTAACTTTTCTTCTGCTTCTTCTTTTGTAAGAAAAACTTTCTCACCAATATCTGAGCCGTCATTCTTAAGAGGATACGCACAAATGTTGTGCTTTGTATCGTCACACAGAGCCATACATAACTTAGCTTCTTTAGGACAATGGCATCTTATGTCAGGTTCACCTAAAATCATTTTTTGTGGTATGTTTCCTCTATTTAAAACATAAACTTCTTCCCCAACATTACAAGGTAACTCAACAATTCTGTCGCTTTGCAACAGTTCAATAGTTTTTGCTAATGCTTGTTCATAATGCCATAATTCACTAAATTGGCTTTTACCTAAATCACTTTTTAAATCTTCTAACAATTTAATGCAATCTTTGCAAGTCATAATTCATCAACACACCTTTCGTAACAGTATTTTGTTAATTCTTCTTTCAGTTTATCAGTGGTCATCATAGGTAACTTGATTATTTGCGATTTATCTATGAATTTACTGTAATTTTGACAGAAATAACTATAGCCGTCCTTATAAGGGCGGTTGTTATCATTGTCCCACCCAGGACAAAGAGCATAGTGAATACAATTTTCACACTTCATCATCTAAATACCCTCCATAATTATCTTGTACCCAAGCAAAAAACGGACTTACTTTTCGCATAGCCTTATGAAGTTCCATACGCTTTATCCTTTGTTGCTCTTTTTTGCCTATTCTTTGTTCAGGTGGTATGTATTTTTTTCTGTGTGTTCCTGCTTTCATTTTTCTACCACCAACCATTCCAACAATTCGGGGTTATCGTGTATATTGTCAATAATTTCACAATTTGTTTTTATAGCAAATGCCTTTTTCTTTCCTCTCTTATAATAATTCTCTTTTTCGGTATAAGTGTGGGAAATAACAAATTGTGATGATTTAGAAAAGCGAACAACGCCTATTATTTCCAAATTGTCGTATGAATTTATTTGTTTAATAATGTCGCCCTCAAAAATCTTTTTACCATTTTTATCGGTCAAGCCTGTGAATTGTCCGACTGTTTTAGGGTCAACAAAAACTCTGCACCTGTTACCAAATCTATCAAGATAGATTATTGACGGATATTCTTTTCCAGTTGTATCTAAACTGCCAAAAAGCCAACAATGATTTGTAAGAGCCGAAAATTCCTTTCCTCTAAAAAGTATCTCTCTCATTTTTATCCTTTCTATGAAAACGCTTTCATTTTGTTGTATTAAAATAGCCTGAATATCAGGCTATTAAATTGTTGCTATGCAGTTGCGTATCTCGGCACAAAGCAATTTCCGATTTCTTTCTTCTTACGGTCAATGTTATTCTGTATGCCTACAATATCGTGCAGGAAATTAACATCATCAGCGACAAGCAACTCATTAAGTCGTAACTTGAATTGTTCGTGTGCCGTTTCAATATCCATAATTAAAGACATTCTATCGTACTGCAACGCTCCGTGTTCTTCTGCCCTTTTTGCAATATCTACAATCAATAGCATTTCTTCTTTTGTCATAATAACACTTCCTTTATTTTACTTTTTTGTAATGCTCAATCAGTTCTTTGCTCTCTAACAAATCGTCAATCTTACAACCAAGAGCAACGCTCAATTTGCAAAGTTGACTAAGCCGTGCACCGTCAATCGGTCTTGCTTCCTGCTCGTAACATTGGATTGTACGCTTTGAAATACCCGACTTTTCCGCTAAATCATTTTGTGACATTCCCCTCGCTGTTCTAACGCTTTGCAGTTTAGTCACCATTCTATCCCTCCTCTCTTAACCTATCAAAATATAACCTTTATTTTCAGCCCATTTATAGGCTTGTTTTGTATCGTCTTGTAAATAACCCTCTAAAGCAGGCATAAGGTTATCCCACTCTATCGCCGCCAAATATTCGTCCACATCATCAAACGCCTTTAACAACAAATATGTTCTATGGTAATTAGTGTCTGTATTTGTGAAAATGGTAGGGTCAATAACTTTGTCGTTTTCGTCAATGATGAAGCAATGGCGGCAATAAACGCCTGCCATTGTTTCAACATATCCGTATGCTACTTTCCATTCGCCTGAACGGAATTTACTGTTAAATTCTGTGACAACATTAAACACATTATTGTAGCACATCTTAAATTCAATGTACGGCTTGCATTCCTCATAAACTCGTTTGCTCTGCTCAATGTTCAATTCGTATCTATCCATTATTACCACCTACAAAATTATTTAAGTCGGTAAGAATAACTGTAACTGTATGAGCCTTGCTCTTTCTCAACAATCAATCTATCGCCGTACTTCTTAATCAATGCTTCCTCGTATTCCTCTTGCACGATATTGTTTCTTGTGTGACCGATAACATCAATATACATCTCAATAGTATCGCCTTGCTTTAATGCTTTACACGCTTTGTCAAATGATACAGAATTGAAGTAATTTCCACCGTTAATTAGCTTTGGCATTATGCTCATTCCTTTAATTGAATTTGTCCATAATCATCAACATTTGCATATCGTCTAAACTTGCAAAGTCCTCTTTGCCGTCAAATCCCACAAATACCGCTGTTCCTACAATAGTATCGTGTCCAATGCTGAAATTAGGTTGTAAGCCTTGCAGTTTGCCCTCCTCGTTACAAATCAATAGAACATCATCATCAACCCTTACAACCTCAATGTAGCCGCCGACAAGTTCCTGCAACACCGACAATTCGTTTTTGATTTCTCTTACTTCAGGTTGCTTATGCACTTCTTTTACTATTACTCTCATTTATACCACCCTTTCTAATATAACCATACTACAAAAGCGGTATAAGTGCAAATAGTTATTGTGTTTCAATCCCCGAAACATCAATTTTCCCACTCATTAAGTCAGGAAGCATAGCGTCCCTTAATTCTGCTAAATACTGATTTTGCATTGTGT